>Ga0181391_1000040_pt1 | contig 32786 bp, 54 predicted proteins | sample 14SPOviralmetaG_FD_130080 | JGI IMG/M metagenome (GOLD analysis project Ga0181391, IMG submission 130080) | Marine viral communities from the oligotrophic San Pedro Time Series (SPOT) site, San Pedro Channel, CA, USA - 14 SPOT_SRF_2010-08-11 | ecosystem: Environmental > Aquatic > Marine > Strait...
GAGAACAATGAACTGATTGCAGTTCATAAAAATACATATCGAGTTATATCACATGACACAGCATATGATAAAGCTAATGATTTTCTTAATGAACATTTTGATACCAATGGTATGACTGAGCAACACAAGTGGTCAAATCATGGTGCTGTTATGGCTACCAGATTTACTTTACCAGAGTATCAGATACCATTCAAAGATACATCCATTGGTCTAGAAGCTGTGATATGGAACAGCTACAATGGTATGCGTTCATTCAGATTTGATCTAGGTTTCTACCTATGGTTATGTCTTAATGGACTTAAAAGTTCAGTATGGGATATCAGTTTGAATACTGCACATAAAGGTAATAATGAAATTAAACTAGCATTACCTGGTTTATATTCAGCTATGGATGGACTACATACTGTACATAACTACATGACTAACTGGTTAGAGGTACCAGTAGATGACAACCAGTTACATGCTGAGGTAGATAGACTATGCTTTCAACCAACACGTACTGACAAGAGTCATGTCAATCAGCAGCACAAGAATTATATTCTTGATGAGTACAATGGTAACTATGCACAACAATTTGGACCTAATAAATTCAGTGCATATCAAGCAATTACACACTGGAGTACACATTATCCTAGCGATTCAGTAAATACTCGCTATGATAGAGAGAGGAAAGTGTCTAACATGTCTTGGTTTAGCCAAGCAGCGTAGAGATTTAGATGGGAGTACACTTCTTCATCTTCCTCCTCCTCGTACTCCCATCATTCAATCAATGAAAAAAATATTTATTAGTGAAGAAGAAAAACAATTACATAAGTGTACCTCTTGTAAGAAATGGAGCACTATGTATATGATGATACAACTAGATCATTATACTAAAGAGAAACAATGTATAAGATGTTTTAATAGGAGTAGATATGAAAACAAAAACAAGAGTCGTTAAGAAACTATGGAAAGGAATGTATATCTCACTTAGAGATTATGAAATACAACAAGCCATTGATAAGAACTATACTATCCAGGCAGTACATAAAGGTGAAGTAATGATGCTTACACCAAGTAGATTAAAAGATATTGATTTAAGTATAGGCACACCACAAAAATCAGTATATAGTGGTAAGTCTTATAGATTAATAGATGTGAGGTGGAATCCATATGACAGATCAAATAAATCCGAGTCATTACAAACAAGGAACAATTGAAACATATGATTTTATAATGGATAAAAAACTATCATATCCTCTTGGTAATGTTGTGAAATATATTGTAAGACACAATCATAAAGGAGGAGTTGTAGATCTACAGAAAGCTATGTGGTATCTACAACGAGCGATAGATGACTACGATAGACGTTAAACTTTTAGTCAGGAAATTTGCAAGTGATAATAAACTACGTAATAAACCTAAAAAAAATTATAATATGTCAGACCCAATGCAACGTAAGCAGTGGTGGATTGATAAAGTTTGTTACTTTTGTTATCTCAAGCATGACAAAGAAACTGCCCAAGCATTACGTATAGAACTTACTAAACCATATGTACACCCTACAGCGAGAGCTATGGCGAAAGAACTATGGAATGATAAGATACGATTTGACGAAATAATAACGAGGAGGACGAATGAATATACACAAGCAAAAGAAACTTATAGACAGAAACTCAGGACTAGGAGGAAGTGATGCTGGTAAAATAGTTGCTGGTAATTGGAAAGAACTATATGAAATCAAGAAAGGTATAAAAGAAAACGAAGATCTTTCTTTTGTACTACCAGTACAACTTGGTATATATACCGAGGATTTCAATAGAGATTGGTTTGCTGCAAACACAGATTTACCAGTCAAAGAATCAAATGAAACTATCACTATCAAGAAATATCCATTCATGTTAGCTAACATTGACGGATATGTATTGAATGAGAATCTAAAACCATTAGGTGTATTTGAAGCCAAACACGTACACGCATTTACTAAAGATGATACTATACTTGAAAGATATTACCCACAGATACAACACTATATGATCGTATGTAATTTACCTCAAGCATGGTTGTCTATTATCTTTGGTAATAACAAATGGAAATCATTTCATGTACAAGCTGACAAGAAGTTTCAAAAGAAACTAATCAAGGCAGAGGAAATGTTTTGGCAACATATAACTAATAATGAAGTACCTGCAGATCTTGTAGACTTCGACAGCATAGGAGGAACTAATGACTGATAAAATACTAAACGAACCAAACAAAAGATACTGGGATCAACTAAAAACTACTGATCCTAGATTCACTAAAAGAATCAACAAAGGCTTTGGTGAACTAACTACCATTGATCCAATGTATCAGATTATGAAGATGACTGAAGTGTTCGGTCCATGTGGTATTGGTTGGGGTTGGACGTGTAACTATACATATACTGATTTAAATGTATTTGCAGAGGTAGGTGTATGGTTAGAAACACCAATCCAAACTTATGGACCAGTATCATCTGTACAATCATTACATAAAACTAATGGTAAGTTAGATGATGAATGTACTAAGAAAGCTATGACTGATGCATTGACTAAAGCATTATCTCATGTTGGTGTAAGTGCAGATGTATTCTTAGGTATGCATGACAACAGTAAGTATGTTGAGAAAATCAAATCAGATATTAAATCTAATGTTGATAAATCAAAAGTTAAGGAGATTGCATGAAGTGTATAAGAGCTGGACATTACCAAACAACTATAGCGTATGGGCATAGCCTAAACATTATAGTGAATATAGTGAAGGTAACACCTCGCTTTCAAGACTCTGTTACTAAATGGAGATTGACTATTGATGATACTCTCATCAAGAATCAACATAAATCTGATTGGGATTCTTACTCAACTGCTAAGAGGAAAGCAATTAGAATGTGTGAAAATCTATTAATGAATGATATCATTAAGAAGATTGATAAGGCTTTTCCTAAACCAAAGGTTAAGCCTGAAGAAGATAATCTAGTACAATTAAGGAGGTAATATGATTAACAAAGTAATATTAGTAGGTAGATTGGGTGTCGATCCAGAGATCAAAGCTACCAGTAAAGGTGATGAATATGCTAACTTTAGTTTAGCTACATCAAAGAAGATCAAGACCAAAGATGGTACGTGGCAAGAGAAAACTACTTGGCACAAGATTACTACCTTTGATCCTAATTTAACAAACACTATCAAGACCTATGTATCGAAAGGTACTATGTTGTATCTTGAAGGTGAGATAGATGTGTCTGAATACACAGATAAAAGTGGTAACAAAAAGTATAATACTTCTATCATTATACCAAGAGTAACTGGTGTTTTGAAGATGTTAGGTGGTAAAGGTGATGCTAAACAAGCACCTACTAAAGACATCAATGATGATCTACCAGATGATCCAATACCATTTTAAAAGTTTCCCCTGCGTTATGTAAGGTAAAACCTTCACCTAGCTAGGTTGTTGGGGAATAAGGTGGTGATACTTTTTCAATTGTTATCTTCGCAAATAATGACTCCTAGTATTGCCACCTGTAAAATGATAGAAAGAGTAAATGACAATGATTGTTAAAGGAGAACTTGACGAACTTGTAGACACACTCAATGATTACAGTGTCTACTTAAAACAATTCGGTTATGATACCGATACTATTTTTGCAGCATATGCCATCATGGCAGCTTCGCTATCAGGCAAAAAAATAAAAAAGAATCAAACTACAGATGCTATCAAAGAACGTATGACTGAACTTAATGTTGTTCAGGTTCGTGCTTCAAGTACAATTCATTAGCATATTCCACTGCATCAAAATTATGATGTTCCCAAAACTTATGTTCTGGTTTATACTTACCCCATGTCAGATCTGAATGGTGTTCAAAACACAATGGTACTACAAGCTGATTAGATCTATTATGTTGAACCTGGCTACCACGTAGATGATGAACATTCATTGGTGTATTTGACATACAACCTGGAACACAACATCCGTGTTCAATTATTTTTATAAAATATTTTTTATCTTTAGATGTATACTTTGCCATCCCATGAACCATCTTTCCTCAATAACATTGGAACTATAGATGGTACACCATTAGTAATAATACCACAAGATAAGATTGGTTTAGCCATGTTTACTTTCATGTAAGCCATAGCCATAGATTTTTTATCTACAAGGCAACCTACAGACATACCCCAGTTAAGATGAAAGTCGTTACCTACATACTCTATATTTGACTGGGTATGATAGTGCCCCTGGACAACTGAAGCAGACATCATCTGTACTGCCTTTACAATATTCTTAGATACTTGATGTGCAAAGTAAACTCTACCCATATCAGTATCTTCCCAATGAGATTCTTTCCATACCCAACCATGACCTACATCTAGTATTTCATTATAGTCTTTGAGAAAGAACTTAGACATACCTTTTGCCATAGCACGTCTAAGTATCATAGATCCATGATTAGATTCTAGTATAGTCATTACAGGAAACATAGACTCTAGTTTCTTCATATGATATCTACCGATTTCTAGTTCATCAGCAGGACTAGGTAGATCTGGATTGATTATGTGAGAAACATTAATTGAGTGCCAATCCATTTCGTCTCCGATATGAATAACATTCGTAGGATTATACTTAGCAGCCAAAGACTCCAAGAACCTATAACTATCACTGTGATGATAAGGAACATGAAGGTCAGAGATAACAAGAATTCTAGCGTTTTTTTCTCTTTTAAGAGCCGTAGAAGGGGTAATTTCATCCTTCCTAGGTCTACCCCTACCCCTTTTTACTATCTTTAAATCTGTCTGCAACTTTTTCGGCTGATCTTCCAACAGTGTACCCTCCGATTCCCACTAAAATAATATTCAATAGAGAGTTCTGTACAGATTCAGGTATGTTGGGTGCAGTAAATCCAAACCAATGAGCTACCATTAAACCAGCAAAGACCAACATCATTATTGGTCGCCAGTTTCTTTGTAAGAATCCTCCTTGTGCTTCTGTTTGTATAATTTTAGCAGCACCTTCTAAGTGTGCTAGTTCTCCTGCAATAATCTTTTCTTGTACTTTAGCTTTAAGTTTGTCAGCCTCTCCCTTATTATCGACAACTTTATCAATTGTTTTAAAGACTGCTCCAGCGACAGGTCCGAGTAAATTAAGCATTGATCTCCTCCATTACTGAGGCTAGAGCTTTTGCCCTGTTCGGTGTTTGATTTGCCCATCTTGAGTCTAACATTTCTGTGGCACATTCTGAATACCTTTGTTCTTTAAGATTAGATAAAGCACCTTTGAATTTAGATACACCACCTTCACCCATTTGAAAAACCATTTCGATAATAACTTCACGAGCTGTGTTATTAATATCATAACCATCAAGAATCCTCGAAGCACCATCAACTGCATTTTGAAAATCTTTCTCAAATAAATTTTCCCATCCATCTCTGTCTGTCGGTATATCCTCACCAGGTATGATCTTATGTCCATAGCCACCAGTTTCAAATCCCAGTGTATCTTTATAAACAGTTTCGCAATATCCTTCATGCTCTTTAATCCTCTCTTTTAAATTATTATATTGTGTCATAATCCTTTTGTGTACAGAAACCTGTTACATACAAATCCTCGTTATTTCTTAAACTGTATCTAAAGTTATCCACATATGCAAGACAATCTGGTATACTATTAAATGGTTCATATAGCGGTTCTGCTACACAACTTTCTTCTAAAGGGGATGTTAATGATTGAACACAGAATAAAATAATTAAATAAAACTTCACTTTATTTGTGTCATTATAATAGCTAGTAAGTTAGAAAATACTAGGAAACCAACAGACCACATGACTTTCTTAATCATAGATACATCAGATTCAATATGTTTAAGATGATTATTTTTAATAACTTCGATATCCTTTTTGATTAATAGGATATCTTTATCTAATTTATTTATTCTCTCTGACTGTGTTACCATTAGGTAATCCTGACGAATTTAAATGCACTTTTTCTTGCATAGATAATTGTTCACTAATTGATTTTTCTAGAGATGCAGAATATTCAGCTTTAGCTTTCTGTATTAACACAACATCATCTACAGTCATGTTGTTTTTTTCTTCTCTTAACTTAGCATTTTTTTCATGTGCTAAATCAAGTCTATCTAATAAAAACTTGTTATGTGTTCTTAGTTCTCTTACTTCTTTCTTAAGAGATCTAAGTTCTTTTTGTACTTCTTGTAGTGTAGCCATTACTTTACTTTACTCATTGATCTTATAAATTCAACACCTTCTATAGTTTCTATTTGTGCTTCAACTTTAGCACATGATACTCTTGCAGTATCTGATTGCATATTGCGTTCAATGATTCTTTTCTTTTCAAGACAATCTTTAACACCATCAGTAACAGTATGTTCAATCATAGTTCCACCAGAAAATAACAATAATGCTATAATTACTTTAGTTATCATATCCGTTTGCTCTTACTTTATCTTTTAGTTCTTCTATATCTTCCAGGGCTTTCTCTACATCAGTTTGTAATCTCATAATATTAACCTTATTATGTGCCATGTTTTCTAGATCTTCAGACATACCTTCTACTTGTTCTGATACAAATTCTAAAAGCATAAACTGTTCCTGATCTATAGGAGTTTGATCTGCATTTTTTACCAGATCAGCTTCAAATAGAGTAGCTCTAGTTTCTATATTATTAAGTCTTTCAATGACACCAAAATATGCCCATACTGCAGTTGCAGTAACACCTAATAATCCTAATAGATTTTTGAGAGGTAAGCCTATTTCAGTTTTATCTGAAAGACTAGGCATTACCTACAAACACATTCGCCATTACAAAATTCACACATTATTCAGAAGGTGCATAACCTGTAAGAGCAGTGATTTCTTCTTGTGTTAAACCTAAGTCTAATAACTTAGTATTACCACTTGCTAATGCAGAATTTTCTGCAGATACAGATGCATCATATGCAGCTTTTTCTTCTTCTGCTTGTATTTTATCTGCTTCCGCCAGAGCTAATTCTTCATCAGTAGCATCTCTTAGAACATTATTTACTAATATTTTTTTTGACATATTTACTCCTTATTTCTTGAACCCATAATATTTAATTACTGCATCTTTAACTGATCCTGCATAGAGAAAAGAAAATCTGAGTCCGTTATGTTGGGCTGCACTACCATCAAATCTACCATTAAATGCTTGTGGTGTTGGCATATCATTACCTGAACCTTGTACAGTATGCCATCCCCACATACTTTTGTAACCATTGTTACTCCAACCACTACCCCAACCTTGAGGAGTGTGGTAATAAACAAAGTTTGATAAAGCATAACCTTGGAAAAAAGTAGGTGCAAATACACTAAGATCCCACTTATTATCACCTCCTCCGTTTCCTTGTTTCTGACCACCTACGCTACCTCCACCACTTACTGTGGTTTGTTTTGCCCAGTGCTTTATAAACTTATAGCTACTAGTTGTTACAGGATTTCCACTAGTATCTAGAAGTCTACATCTTAAAGCATCTGCAGAATGAGTATCTATCCAACCAACAACCTTATACATATAATATAAACTGCTATTATATGTAGGCTGTATATCAATATCGGTTACACTACCAGATGATTGACCAGATACAGTTGCTGAACCTATCTCAACTATATCACTACTACCACCTGCAGCACCAAACTCATAACCATTTGCATTACTGTTTACTTTCAATACTTGACCTGCAGTACCAATTGATAATCCACCTAGATTACCACTATTATCTTTCAATGGGATTTGATTATTAGATAATCCAAATGAATCACCTGATGCTCCACCTTTTGCTAAAAAGTTCCAATTAGAACTATTAACTGTTCCACTTGTTGAGGGTACTTGGTTTGTGGAATTTGCTACTGCTACATAAGACGAAAGTATACCATTGTCGGTATACTGAACGACATCTCTTTCAGTATAGGCAGTAGAACTAGACCAAGTGCCTTTGTTGACAAAAGATATTTTGCCTAAGTCTATTGTAGCCATATTTTATTCTCCATTATATTGTTGCTCTTAATTCACCTGATGCTGTTACAGACCAAGTAAAACCTGTTGATGCATACACAACATCATCAAATGTTGCATACGTTGATGAACTAATATTATCTTGTCCACCATTTGTTGTAGTTACTGATAAACTACCTGTAGCTTGATCTACTACAAACCCATAAATTTCAGGACTTGATGTGTTGCCACTTCCTGCTGAGTTAATAGTAAGAGTTCCTGCAGTATCATTGTAAGCAGTAGTAATATTGTTTCCTGCTACTATTAAGCTAGATACTCTATCGTCTACTCTTTCATCAGTATAATAAAGATTAGAACCTTCTGTTAAGTTTGCTGTTGTTTTGGTTGCTAATCTATTATCGAAATCTGAATTTGAAAAACCTGCATTACTAATCCAATCATAATCACTACCATTCCAGCTAAGAACTTCACCAGTTGCTGCAGTTGATTGATTTAAATGTGTATCAACCGCACCATTTAAACCAGATGTTGTTTGATATGCACCTAATTGACTGTTATTTGCTAGTTCAATCCATGCACCACCATGAGCATAGTAACCTTTACCTGTTGCATGAACGTGTGCAAACATACCATGATAAGTAGTAGCACTAGGTAAATCACTAAGTTGTGCATACATATTTGCAAACTTAATTTTACCTGTAGTTGTAATATCGTTACTACCCATATCTAGAGCAGCTGACTCTACTAAAGCAGTTACTTCTGATTGAGTTTGATCTGCTGTAGCAGAAGATTCTATACCAGATAATTTTGTTTTTTCTGCATCAGTAAAAGCATTAGTATTAGATTCACCTTCGTATGCACTTTTGATCTCTGCACCTGTTTGATCGGCAGTTGCACTTGCTTCTATAGCATTTAATTTTGTATGGTCAGCATCAGTAAACACGTTGCTATCACTGGCACTTTCTACAAGTGTTCTTATCTCACTAGCAGTTTGGTCTGCTGTTGCTCCTGTTTCAATACCACTTAACTTTGTATTTAAAGCTGTAGTATAAGAAGAAGTAGTTGCATCTAATACTGAACTATGAGCCTGGACATCAGATCCAATAGCTACACCCATATTAGTTCTAGCAGTTCCTGCATTTGGTAAATCAGATAAATTGTTTGACTTTGTTAAGAAAGTAGTTCCTGAACTATAAGCATCTACCCATGCACTTCCTGTGTAAACTTTCATAGCTCCAGAGCTAGAATTAAAATATAAAGCACCAGCAACCAAAGCATTTCCGTCATTATCTACAGTAGGATCTGAACTCTTTGGTCCTAAGTATCTGTCATCAAAACTATCAAAAGAAGCTAAAGCACTATCTCTTGCAGATTCAGCAGCAGTTTGTGCTGAAGCAGCAGCAGTTTGACTTGTGGCTGAAGCATTTGCACTATTTGCGGCAGCTGTCGCAGAATTACTAGCATTAGTTGCTGATGTAGCTGCGGCAGTCGCACTATTACCAGCATTAGTTTCAGAAGTAGCAGAAGCAGTAGCTGAGTTAGCAGAATTAGTAGCTTGAGTTGTAGCTGTAGAGGCAGAAGTTGCTGCATTTGTAGCAGATGTAGATGCTTCAGAAGCCTTTGTAGTTGCAGTAGAGGCTTGTGTAGATGCAGTTGTTGCAGACGAAGCAGCCGCTGTCGCTGAGTTACTTGAATTTGTAGCCTGTGTACCAGCATTTGTTGCAGATGTTCCTGCATTAGTTTCAGATGTCGCTGCATTAGTTGCTGATGTAGCAGCTTCAGTTGCTTTAGTTGTAGCAGTTGTGGCTGATGCCGCTGCGTTACTTGCTGAAGTAGATGCTGCAGATGCCGAACTAGCAGCGTTTGTAGCTGACGTAGTAGCTGTTGCAGCGTCTACTACTAATTCATATTTTGCACTATTTGCATTTGTAGTAAGAGGCTGAGAACCAGATGATGTGTGTGATTCTAATACAATAAATACATTATTTGTGGATGTGTCTTTAATTAAATCTCTTTTGTTATAACTTGTACTTGCAGCCCAGTTACCTCTAAATACACCCAGTTCTTGAGTAGCATCAAATCCATCACCAGAACTATTAATAGCAAGGACTTTGTTTGCAATCAGCTCTCCAGGTAAATCTGCATTGAAGGTTGTAGTACTAGTTACAGGATATTGTAATGTTCTTAAAAACTTTTCTTCTAACTGTTGCATCATAGCAACAATCTTGTCTAATTCTGTATTTAGAGTTTGTATTGGAAAATTACCAGATACTGGAAAGTCAGAAGTTCTAGCAATAGCTACATCTCTAATAATGGTAATAACATCATTCAGGGTAGCACCTGAGCCACCTAGTGTTATAGATCCCCCACCTGTTACACCTGCACCAATTACGCTGTATTGTGATGCAGATGAAGGTGAGTTGTCATAAGTAAGGAGTGTCGTACCATTGAAAACTTTTAAATCTGCTACGTCAAAAAATTCAAAACTAACAGCAAATGTAGTCTGTCCAGACGTAGCTGTATATTGATTTTTAGGTGTTGTATCACTTATTTGTAATGCCATTATCTTATACTTTTTTCAAACCTATCAAAGATACCATCTAAATACCATATATTTTGCAAAGGTAAAGACCTTCGTATTGCTCTGGCTGTAGTGTAATCATAATTACCACTACCTGTATCTAACATTATTTCATATAAATTAGCTGCTAAACTACCACTTGGTCCAACTAATCCCATTTTTTGTTTATATGTTGAATCATAAGGCTTACCTGCACCTAATGCAGGAGCTATACCATATTCATTATTACTTGCTACTTCTATCATTCTGTTTACATCACTAAATATACCAATAACTGCAGATCTATCAATCGCACTAGCTATTTTATCACCTAGTTTCTTTTTGCTGTAATCTCTATCAAATGCTCTTGTTCTTAACATATCAACCATAGCTCCTAACCCTACTAAGAATATAACTCCAGTAAAGAAATTTTGATCTCTTTCTTGTAAACCTCTCATCAAAATAGCTTGTGTAGCAGCCATACCAAATTTTTTGAATTGTGATAATACACCACCTAATTGTGAGTTCATCCATAATGGTACATCTGCTTTATCTGGAGTAACAATAGTAGTTCTAATTTCTTGTCTAAGTGCATTACTAAAAGCGTTAGCAGCTTCTCTATCTGCCCAAGTATCTGATCTAGCTATTCTATTTATTTTCATACCACCAGTTTCTTTTGCTTTTACACCTAAACCAAACTCTTTGTATTGTTCAAATATTCTTTTAGCCATATCTCTATTTATTCCAATTTTTGTAAGTTTAGCTAATTCTCTTTTACCTATAGTACCTTTTATATATCTCTCTGATAATTGTAATATTTTGGTGCTTCCTATAAATGCAGAACCTCTTTTTACTCCTGTATTCCAAACATTCATCATGTTAATAAAGGTAAAATATAACGAGTTGGCGCTGGATGTTGCTCTTTCAATACTATTCATTCCAAAAACCATATCATCTACGTTACCAATAATAGATGCTCTACCTGCAAATAATAAATCTAATGCTTCACCTGCCATTTCAGCTTCTCTTTTTGATAGCTTCATAACTTGTCTAGACATTCCAGAAAAACCTGTATCTAGTATTTGACCAAAAGTATTTTTCAAACCATTTTGCATAATTAATCTTGCCATGTCAGGAACAGCTGATAATGCTCCTTGTAAAAAAATCATGTTTTGAACATTCTTTAATGTTCTAATAGCAGCTGGTAATGCAGCACTTGGATCTGATGGTAATCCACGTGTACCTCTAAGCAAATCTCTTAATGCTTCTATATCTCTTAAATCTTGATCTCTTTCACCAATTAACTTTTTTCTTAATTCTGGTTTAGTTTTCTTTGGTGCAGTTTTATTTATAAAATTATCCCACTCTATTCTTAATTGTGCTATGCCTGGTTTATATCCAGGTCCTCTAATACCCATCATGGCAACATCACCAAATACTTTAGATATTTCAATATCAGGCATAATAGAATTAAAATACTGTTTCATAATCAAACTAATATCATCTTCCATATATCCTCTTGCTAATAGATGCTCATCATCAAAATTCCAAACTCTATTTCTTAAATGTTTAGATATACCTGATGCTTGAAAAGCAAACTCTAAATCAAATGTATCATCTTTACCTATTGGATTTTTTGGTAATTTGTTAAATGGCATAGATGTTAATATGTCATCTGCTACCTCATCTAACTCTTTAGATGTCATTTGTATACCTTTGTTTTTAAATGCAATAAGTAAGTCTTTTTTAAACTGATTTATATCTTTTCTAATTAGATCTCTTCTCCAGTATCTAGGTAAAAAATCTTTTCTTAAAGGACCAGTTGCATTTATTGTGTCTAATCTAGCTTGTTCATCATCTATTCTTTTCATTATATCTTGTAATGAGTATTCTTTATTTTTTTGAACTACCTTTGTTTCACCTCTACTTCTCATTCCATCTCTAGTTTTTTTCAAACCTGCTATAATAAGTTTTGAATATAAACTAAATAATTCTTCTGCATCTGCTTCTCTACCAATTAACGTAAAGAAATTTTCTCTTACTGTTCTGGCTACATTTACTGCTTCTGGCAATAATCTACCTTGTCCAAAATTACTAGCTATCAAAGATTTAGATACTTGTTTTCTAAATTCTACTTCTGACATAATATTATTTTTCTTAAAAAAGTTCTTAGCTCTATTTTTTAAGTTTGGTGTGCCGAGGTTGTTTTCTTCATAAACTCTTTTTAAATATTGTTTATATGCATCTTTAACTGCTCGAATATTATCTACTACATATAAATTTTTTCTTGCAATATTTGATTCTATAGATCTTGTTGTTTCTATACCTTTTAAATTTTTATTTTGTATTAACTTTGTATCCATCATATCTGTAGCTATTTGTCTAACTGATAATAGTTTAGATTGTATGGCTCTAAACATAGGTGTAATAGGAGTATCTTCTAATCCTGTATAGGTTTTAACAAAAGCCTCATCCCATAAATCATCATTATAAGACACACCTTTTGATTCAGCAGAAGCACTAGCTCCTACAGACTGTGGTTTAACTTTTTTATTAGGATCAAAAATTCTAGTATCTATATCATCTTGATCTACAATTTTTGTACTTGCAACCTCAGTTTCTTTTCTATCAAGCCTATCCATATCTCTATTGTATTTAGCAATAGCCTCACCACCTTCTTTGTTTCTAAGTCTTGATATACCACTAAGTAATCCTGTTGTTATAAGTGTACCAAAAGGAACTATATATGTTAGTTCTTGTTCTCTTGTTTTATCTATTGTTTGTTTATATAGCTCCTCAGCTGCCATAACTCCTGTTACCTTTTTTACATTTAAAGCACCTTGCGTTGTTCTAAATGCTTTTGCACTAAAAGCAAATAAACTAATAGGATCTAATATAGCACCTGTTAATCTTCCAATAAAATATGCTCCAGGGTTTGCTTGTATAATGTCATTTTCTTCTTGCAGTTTAGTCATTAAATATTTGGTTTCATTTGCACTTTCTGAAAATTGAAAATAGTCCATATTATTTACAAATGGAGCTAAACTTTTATCATAGAATGGGTTGTACTCTGGATCAGGTGTAAAGTTCTTTCTATTTCTTTCTGTGAATGTTGTGTATGATAAAGCTACACTATTTTCATCAACAAATCCTTTTTGGATTCCTTCCATTTTTGGTCTAGAAAAAAACTTATCTAAACTAGATTCATTATCTACTGTTCTTGAAACGTGATTCTTATGAAAACCTTTGTATACTACATTTGCCATTACTGTATATTAAAAGTATGAACACTTTGTTTATCAATGTAGTTCATAATTTCTTCTTCACTAGTCATAAATTTAACACCTGGATACATAACCTTTGTAAAAATTGATTCTAAAGTTTCTTGGTCAATACCAAGATCTTGTGCAAAATCTAATGGGTTTTCATCTAGATATCTTTTTATTGCATTACTTATAATATTTGCATTACTGATTATTTCTCCTTTTTCAGTAACTAGTGTTCCTGTTGGACTAAAGTATTGTGCTTCATCAATATCTCCATCTAACTCAAGTCTTTGGTTTTGTGCGTAAAAATAATTAGGATCTAAGTTATATCTATATACATCAGTGCCAGGTACTCTTTCTAAAAATACTCCATCTTTTTCAATAGCTATTTCATATGCTCTTGCTAAATTAAATTCAACTTTGTTTTCTTGATCAGTTCCAAAATTATTAATGTAAAACTGAGGATAGTTTTCCATCATGTAATTATAATCTTCTGTATTATATTTTGCTTCCATATCTTTTACACGATTGTAAAAATGCACTGCTATGTACATATCTTTATCTTCTAATCTTTCATAAATAATTTTATCGTCTACAGGTTGATATGCTAATGTTAAACCTGGACCTGATGATTCATACTTACTAACTCCAAAACCTTCATCTCTTAATTTTCTTATAGTCATATCCATAGCTAGTTTTTGATTATTCTCTATATCTTTTCTTAATTTATCAGGATTACTATCTACCAAACTAAAGTCTACTAACTTATTTAATGAGGTTGTATATATAGAATTTAATTGTGCTTCTATATCTGGAGGTAAGTTTATAAGTCTTGTTTCTGCTGCTTCTGATGCATCACTTTTAAAAAACACTGGTTGTGTTATTGCTAGTGATAATTTTTCAAACTCTGATAATCCAAACAAATCTGTATAACTACTAGTCTTTTGTTTCTTATCATCTTCATCTAGACCAAAAGGTAAATAACTTGGTATTTTATTTCTTACCCAGTTAAATAATGCAACTGGACCATATTGTGTTTGTGCATCATCAATAACTCTACTTTCTATAAAACTTGAGTTCATAGCATCTAATCCACTTTTGTTTACAAATTCATTTGCTTTATCAAAGTCAAATCCTGCTTTTACATTATCTCTATATTCTGTATACAAACGTCTAATATTTTCAATATCTGTAATGTTTACATTTAAATATGGCTCACCTCTTGTTTTATCTAGATACAAAAAGAAATCACTTACTTCACCATATCCTGCTTCATAAAAAGCTAATGGATTTAAACTTTTAGATAGTCTGTAAAATTCAAATGTATTTTGTAATTGTGCTGCATCTGTACTGCTAATACCATCACCACTTGCACTTATGATAGCATCTACTTTAGCAAAGGTATCTCTGCCATCCATGGGCATATTTCCCATCTTCATATTGTATTCAAATGCTTTTATTTGATATAAATTTTCTTTTTCTAAATTTATTTGATCTACAGTTTTCCCTACCATAGGTTCACCATATCCAGGAATAGTTTTTACATCTTGTACCATCATCATATATTCGTTAGTAGTTTTTGATGGAACACCTATCATAGTATTTCTGTATTGGATTAATTGTTTATCTGTTAGTTCAATATCAGTATCATTTTTAATTAGTTCTTTTAGAGTAGTTGCTTCTGGAAAAATACCATTATACTTGTCATATATAGATTTTAGTGATTTATGAATACTTATTGCATTAAGTGATTCTTGTATTGTAGCCATAGCTGTAGTTGGATTTTGAAACAAATAATCATCATTGGCTACTATTTCTAATACATCTGATATACTAGAGTTCAATGCTTTCTGAGGATCATTAATATATGTATCTATTACAAACTGTGATTTTTCAGCTATAATAGTGTTTGTTGCTATTTCAGCCATTTTAATTCTTTTATTATTAAAGTTTAAAAGTTGTTCTTTTTGAGCTACATAATTTTTTCTAATAGATTCAACCTCTGAATCAGATAAATTATTTATATCTCTAGATTCTGGATTAGTAACAAAGTTTTCAATCATATCATCAATAACATCATTAGCTTCAATAAGTTGTCTTGATAAACTTTCTGTTGTTGAGTTGTCAAAATCTATCGCACCAATAATACTTTTCATTTTTGAGTAAAATTTTTGTGATGAATAATCTGTTTGTAAGGCTCTTACATTAACTTCTATGTCTGTTGGTGTAATCTTTAATGGTTTAAGTTGATTTAATGTTTCGTAGTTTTTAGCTATTCTATTTATAGCAGGAGTAACAACATTTGTATAATGTGTTTCAATTAACATATTTTGTTTTTCAATATCTCCAGGATTATTTTTAATAATCTGATCTATGTAATTAGTAGTTGATGCAATATTGCTAGTTTCTAGTTCTTGTGTTTTTGTAAGTAAATTTGTGTATTTCAAATCATTTGCATAATCTGTAACTAAGTTAATGTTTTCAGAAAACGCTACATCAAGTTTGTTTGTAATATAGTTTGCAAACCTTTGTGGTGCTTCTCCTAATGCTTTATCTTTGTATGATAATAATTTTTGTTGTAATCCTACTAAATCTGGATTTGTGCTTTGTAATTCTTTTCTAGTTTCTTCTACTATAAAAGCACTAGAGCTTGTATCAAAATCATTTTGCCATTCTTTATCCATTATATCAGCTTGGAATAAAGTTATCTTTTCAGCTGTTTCTGCTAACTTACCACCTATAGTTCCAAGACTGGCTGTATTAGTTTGTACAACTCCAAAAGGATTCTCAAGAAGTGTTCTTCTTTTTCCTCTATTAAGTTCTGCTCCTCTTTGTAAAACCATTATTTTTGTAATCCTGCTGCTAGTGGAGTTCCAAATCTAGCTGTACTTTCTCCTGGACCTATCCCTGTTGTTTTTGTTTTTGGTGCTGGATTATAATATTTATAGTAATTCCATCCATTTGCAGCATAACTAGATACATCAGCTATTGCATTATATGCTACTTGTTGTTTTTCAATTTTAGAATTAATTATAGCTTGATCATATTTTGAATTAGCTATCTTTGAATTTAATCTAATTGATTGTATATCTTTTACTGCATTTGATACTACATCTTCTTGTATAGATAAAAATGATCTACTATCATCTAATATACCAGCAGCTCCAGCAATAGCTCTATTAGCAGCAAGTGTTTCATCCATTACACGTCTACGTGCATTTTCATCTTGTAAAGCTCTAAGCTCTGCATATTTTTTTTCATCTTTATATCTTGCTATATCATTATTTAAAGCAGCATTTGCAGCTTGTGCATTAGCTACACTACTTACTGCTCCTACTCCTGCTGATATTAATAATGCTGTTTCTACGCCCATTTTAGTATACTACCTCTAATGCTACACCTAAAACCTTCAAAGGCAAGGGTGCTGTTTGTGTTATCTTTAATGTTGGTTGTCTGTTATATCCCAAAAAGAAAAACTCCTTTTTACCAGTAACAGGTGTGATTGGATTATCAATACTAAAATCAACCTGTCTTATAACTAAACTTTTAGCAGTATTATCTGCTGCTTGTAAAGCTACATTTAGTGTATCTGATACATCTATAACTGCCCTAGATATTCTTTTTATTTCACCAGTCAATGGACCAGTAGCAACTTCTCTATCTATAGGCATTGTTTCTAAACTAGGATCATAATTAAATCCTACTATAACACCTGCATTATGGGCTTCTTCAAATGTAATAGTATCACTTCCAGATGTTGTAAGACTACCTAAAGAAAAAGTACCATCAACAGCATTAACTGTTTCCCCAGTTAAATGAGATGGACTGTTATGGACACGACCTGATGTAATTGTAATTGGAGCATCGTCAGCAGGTGAAGAATTTAGTGCTTGATTTAAAACTAATGTATGTCCAGTAGATGTAGCAGTAACTGTTAGTATTTCATATGTTCCAGTAACTCCATTAATAGTAATTCTATCTCCTATGTTTGGACTACTAGTATATCCATCAACATTTAATGTTGAACCTGATTGAGAAGCACCATTGACTAATGGAGTGCCTTGTTGATTGACTGTAGTTGCTCCAGAACAATCTAATGTTAAATCATCTTGTTCAGCAAATTTTTCTAAAGTGTATTGTGTAGATCCTTCTAAATTTCTTTCAACAACACAAAATAAATTTTCATTGATTGCAGTTATACTAGTATACTTATCTCCTGTCTTTGTTTCCCATTGTGTCCAACCTGCTATCTTTTCTGCTCTAACACTATGGAATAATGCAAGTGTTCCATCATTGTTAGTAAAGAAAGCAAACTGTTCTGGTCTAGTTGTTGAACCAGTTATCATAGTCATATCTACTGGTGATTTAATTAACTGTGATGCTAATATAGAAATAGATGTAGATGCATAAGCATTTTCAACATCACTAAATAAATATTCACGAATAGATTTACCATTCTTTTGTGCATATAAAGTTGCACCATCAAATACTATTGGCTTTGCTCTGCTACATCCATATGGTGTTTGTCTTAAAAATGTTATATTAGCTGGTGTTACAGCAGAAGTATCTGTGGATGTCGGCACAAAATATTCACCACCATCTGTTAATACTTGTAAGTTTCTTGAAGATACTAAATGTCTAATTTCGTTTACTCTATCGCCAGACACAAATACATTTACAGCTTCATCAGCATTACCTGATCCTACATCAAAATTAAAATACCCACCTACTTGTGATCCTATTACAGCAGCAGGAGCATCTCTTACTCCAGCAAAATATAATCTATTATCATGGAAAGTAACTGCTTGTGGAAAACCTCTAACAGCAGATATTAATTGTTCTTCCCAATCTGCTTCAGCAGTAGTTCCAGCTAATGTTTCTAATATTGTAATAGTAACTACGGTTGCACTTGTATATCCAGTTATCTTTGCTTGTTTACCACCAATTGTTAAATACGTACCATTATGATTTACATCCCAAGTATTAGCACTAGCTGTAAGTGTAACGCCTGTTCCACTTGTAGCAGAAGGAGTAACTGTTACTGATGTAGGTGCATATTTGTAAAAAGGCTGTGTAGTTTTATTAATACCACTTACTTGTACTGTATCATCATCTTCAAACTCAAATAAAGAAACAGTAAAATTACTAGCACTAGTTCTTTTGATTTCAATAATAGGATTATTTCTATGTGTGAGAAATACCGTATCGCCGAACTGTGCAAAGTTTAATTCAAATAATTGAGCTGTAGTCCAATTACAATTAGATGTTATATTAGCTTGTATACTTGCACCTGAACTATCAAATATATCTAATCTATTATTTGATAATGCAAAAACTGCTAGTTCATCATTAGAAAAAATAAAAGGTATGATTCTTGATTTGCCTGGTAATACAGATTTAAATGTAGTTCCAGGTCTACGCATAATACCACCTTCATCTAATAAATACCAATTACGCAAAGTTTTAGCACCATTGAAGTATGCATTAGCATCTGTTCTAGTAACAAGTGATGAGTTAAGTTCACCACTTGAAAAGTTGGTGTATACTGTTCTTAGGACACTAGCCACTAGTACCCCCTGGTCGTTAATCTATTTGTTATAAATCTTTTTGAATTTAATCTCTTTGTAGAAACTTCTTGGCTCTCAATATTCTTAGATATTAATATTTGTCTTTCTGCTAAATCAGAAAACTGTTTTATCATAGCTGCATCTCTTGCTACTGATCCTGCAAAGATAGATGCTAATTGATATTCTAAACATAGTTGAAAGTATGCTGGAAACTGTGATTCATCTTGTCTGAATACATAATCAGCAATAACTGCAGAAGAAGAACCATATCCATTTAAAAAAATTTTATCACCATATCTTGCATATTGAATAGGCACATCAGCAACAGTTAAAGTATTTAGTTGTAATAAATCTGGTGAAGTTGGTAACTGATAAGCAAATTCATATCTACCAGTTGGTGTTGCTGTTAATAAACTTAATTGTTGTTGTTCTGTAGCAAAGGTCCATCTATGTCTAGATAGTGTAGACTCTACAATATTCTCATAAATATTTGATGCTACTAGAGCTTCTGTACTTCCATCTGAAAATGAAGATATTGGTTGAGCACCAATCATAATTAATGCTCTTGCACATATGTCTACTTTAGTACTTGCCATATTTAAAGGGGGGAATAAATCCCCCCAATATCATTATGATAATAATGCGACTGTTACTGTAGAGGATGTTGCTGCTGATACTATTACAATATCTACAACACCATTTGATCCACCACTGTTTACAATGATTACATCACCAGCGTTCAGGTCGCCTGTCGCTGCTAAAAAGTAATCTGCATCATCAATAGTTCCTATAGCATCTCCGTCAGAGTAGTACCATAAGGAATTGCTATCTCCCATTTGAGAGATCTTCTTAATTGGATTTGAAGTTGCGTATGCCATTATTTACTCCTACTCTGCACACTTCTGGATTCTTACACCATCACCATCAATTAGGACTGCTCCCATTGACATATATGAAGTTGTAAGGTGTGCTACTTTCTCAGGGATATAGTTAACTTCAGTTCTTACGTCTGAACCTACACCCATACCTAGAGATGATTTATGGAAAGCCATAGTGTGTCTATCTGTTGAACCAGATGTTGGTAGACCACTAAAACCCATCCACATGAAAGACAACCATCTTTTAGCTGTCATTCCACCTTTATAAGGTAGATCTGCTTCACCGATATATTCAGCTCTTGAGAACTGATCTATATCTAATAGGTCAGACCACTGTTTTGGACCGACTACCCAGTATCTTTGTCCATCATCTGGAACATCATTGTTTCCAAAGATTTCAAAAACATTCTGAGCTTTGTCTAAGTTCATACCAGTAGTTGTACCAGCAGAGTTATTTGCTAGTGCAGTTGCACCTGAATTGTAAGTATCTGTGATGATTTCATCAGTCTTACGACCTAAAGCATATGCAGCATTTTGTGCTACAATGTTTCTCTCATCAATATTTACTTTCAATTCGTCTAGTTTGTCTACGTAATCAGCAGCATAAAAGTCTGATAGTGTTGCAGTTACATTTGAGTGTACTGAGTTCATAGCGACAACCTCAGCGTGTCTTGCTTTAGTTGAAGCAGAACCTTTCGCTACTTTTTGGAACTGAACAGTATTTCCTTTTACACCATTGACATTACGTACCATGGACTTCAATTTTGAGCCCATACGTTGATAAGCCATGTGAACTTCAGCTTCAAACTGTTTCACAAATGCTTGATCTATTGTTGCTGTCATTGTGTTTTACCTTTCATTGTTAAATCCAAGTTGTCGTCATAAACATTTCTTAGTTATCCATTACTGGGCAAAGTCCAGTTTAAATCGGCTTGTTAATTCAGATATATTATATTTTTGTCAGCTTTACAAGACAAGATGCAGGAAAAACATTGACATCAGCGTATGTGTATGATCCATCGCTTTCCCTGATATAACTTGCAAATGTCTTGATATACTTCTTATTCTTTGAATAAATGTATGCTTCTGTAGTAATAATAGCTGGAGATAAATGTTCCATATCTTTATCAGACATCCATCCACTATCTCCAGTAGGATCTTCCCATATAAGTATATATTTCTTATATGGAAACTTCTTAGCCATACTTTTTCTGATATAGATCAGTTACTTTTCTAATATATGCAGGATCTTTTGTACCTTCTTTCCAGTATCTTGGATCTTGCATCATAGATTGTAAATCTCTTTCATCTAGTTCTACATCTACTACAGTATTGGTATTAGGTAATGCTTTGTTTTTAGACAAAGACATTATTTCTTCTAGAGCTTTAACGCCTTCAGCAGTAGCAGCCATATTGGCAATAGCATTATAGGCATCAGTAGATAGATACTTTTTACTCCAAAGATCAGCAGCTTCAATACGTTGTTTTGCATTATCTCCCAACTTGCCCATTTCTTCTTGTAGATTCGGCAAACCAGCAATTTCATTATTAACAAAAGCCTCCACTCCCTGGTTGAATACATCCTGTGATAACCCATTATCTTTACAAATTTGTTCCCAAGACTTAACAAGTGCTTGTTCTGGATCAACGGATATTTCAACATCTTCTGGTATCTCTGGTAGCTTTATTTCATATGATTCAGGAACGCTAGATTTTCTTTCTGATTCCAAATCTTCACGTAATTGTTTCGTAAGATCTTCAGTTCGCATCCCAAGTTTTTGCTCCAATGCTTTGTATGATGCACCCAGTTCTTCAACTTTAATTTCATTTCTATCTGTATCCCAAAATTTCTCTGGAATATACTCAGGTATTTGAACTTCAGTAGTGTTTTCTTGAGATACCTCTTGTGTTGTTTCTTGTGTTTCTTGTATTTGTTCTTCTGACATTATGCCTCCTTATCAGATTCGATTCTTTTCTTGATGATAAAATATAAATATCTCATCCCTTCAAGATGTCGTAAATGTTCGTTGCTAACATCTTTACCTGCAACTGCATCTACTGTTATGGATCTTAAATAATCCAACATTTTTTCACCAACAACGGTGCTAAAAACTGCGTTCATCTCTGAATTAAGTTCTTTTTCTTTTTCTTCTGTTCGATAAAATCCATCAATAGATAGATGGCTACCTTTAGGTTTGTTCTGGAGCTGCTCCCAACTCATTTGTTCCTCCTTGTTGTTGCATTACTTGTTGCATTTGCTGTACTACTTGTTGTTGTTCAGCTGCATCTCTAATTAGTTTTTCAGGAAGGTTCATTTTTTCTGCCAAGTACCTAGCTACTTCTTCTTGTTTTACAATAAGATTAAGTACTTGTGGTCCAAATGTTTGACCTAGCGTTGCGTTGAATCTGTTTACATCTGCAATATCTTGCTCGTTTTGTGCTCTAGACAATGGTGATTCTGGAACAATTTTTATTTCTTTGTTATTCAAAGAAGGTAATTCTATTCTGCCTTGTTTCTTTAAAATATAAATAACACGTCTAATTAATGGCATAATAAATTCTGATTGTAATCTTCCAAATGAAGATCCAATCTGTCTAGATAAATCTGCCATTCTTTCTGCTACTTCAGTAGCTGACATTGGTGTACCTTTGGTTGGACCTAATGTTTCCATGTATAATGCTTTACGAATATTCTGCCTCATATCATCTAATACTAACTGTGCAACATCAAATCTACCTGCTCCATTAATAGGAACTAGTCCTCTAGATCCAGGAGCTACTGGAATAATTGTGCCAGGCACTAATGAAATGTTATCTGGATTAATAACTCCATCATCTTCTAGTTGATAAATACCAGATATATTCATCTGTGCATTTTCTAAAATTAATTCGATAGTTAAGTTTGTAGTCTTGATAGCAGACATAGCATTAAATACTGGACCACGACCATATACTTCACCACTAGCTTTATTCCATCTAAATGTAATAAATGGATTAGAACCTTGTCCTTCAAAAGTATCTTCAAGAATAACTGCTTCCATATCTTTTACACATACTACATAATCATAAACTTCTTTATTTGGATCTTTATAGTTTCTCATTGTACCTTCGATTACAGTACACTTGACATCTGGATCATTTAAAATCTTATCTTCTATATCTTCAAAGTTTCCATCTGGATATAAAACTTTTAAATCACCTAATCTGATATTTCTTTTTCTATAAATACAATCTACTCTATTATCTGGACCTGTATTTAAATATACATGAGGTAATGGTATAGAATTAAATACTACTGGATTAGTTGATGTACCTTCATTCACTAACATTACACCTGTACCAATAGCTAAATCCATAAATGATTCATGCACTTCTTGATTAAAGTTAGATGAATGTAATATCTCAAATATATAATTAGTTATTTCATCTAACTGTGCATCTATCTGTGGTGCTATTTGTGGAGGTATTTCTATACCTGCTTTTAAATTAATCCATCTTCCAAATGTAGGAGTGATACCTGCTTGTAGTCTTGAAGCAAACTCTTGAATACCTACAACAGCTGTTTCATCAAAGATTCTATCTGTTCTTTTTTCTCCAGGAGCTTCTTCATAAAATGCTTCTCTACCTGGCATAGTATATTCATATGCTTCTTCAAACTTTGGAATCCAATGAGATTTTAATTGTTCTGATTGTGCAAACTTTTTCAAAAAAGATTTAGGATTCATTACTCCAGTATTTGGAGCAGATCTATAATTAAAACTGTACATTACTTAAATGTTCCACCAAATCCTCTACCCTTAACTGTAAGAAATGGTCTTTCATTACTAGATACGTTTCCAATACCATATCCAGCCAAAACTTTTTCTAGCCTTTTTTTTCTTTCATTATCTCTTATATTGCTTTCACTTTGTTCTATTGGTGCATTACTTGTACTTGTATTATTACTACTATCATTTTTAAAAAAACTAGTTCCTCTTATCGCATTAAAAATAGCACCAACAGGTGATGCTTCTACTAATCCTGCTTTCCTAACCATTGTTGGTGTATTAGATCCATCTATATATTCTAAAGTATTATATCCAGTTACAGCTCTAGAAATATCACCACCTAATTGTTTTAACGTAGGAGCGTTTGCAGTTAGTTGTGGGGTTTGTTTTGAAAGTATAGTTTCACCTTTTTCGTTTTTCATTCCTGTTCCAACAAAACTCATTCTTTCTACTCCATCAGGACCAGTAAATTTCTTACCACCTAACATTTCTCCTACTTCTTGAGTACGTAAATCTTTTGCATATTTTTCTACATTAGCTGGTCTACGATATTTAGAACCTATTTCACCGATATTTTTACTAATAGCATTGAAAGATTTTCCTGTAGTTCTATTAATTGTTTCTGCTTGTTTTGTTGTAGCAGTAGCTAATCCAGTAGTTCCAGACATAGCCAAAGACTGACCTGGACCCATTCCATATACTTTTTTAGGTTTATTTTGATTTTTATTATTTCCTCCGCCGCCGCCTCCAGATGTTGGTTTACTTGATCCCATTATGTTTCTTGTCCTTCTGTAAAAAATCCAGCTCCACCAGCTCTTGAGAACAATGATCTATTACCGAGCTTACCTTCGATAAATCTTTTTTTTCTTTTAGCCATAGCTTCTTCTTGTTCTTTTTGTATACGTTCTTCCTCCATACGCTTTTCTTTTAACTGTCTTTCTAGCTCTGGATCAGGCTTATATTTTGGTGTTCTTAAAAATCCCATTGTTCACAACCATGTTTCTTTAAGTATTTATATAACTGAAAAGGGGTAATAATCAATCTATTTATTCCTAGAACTCTCATAATAACAGTTACACAAGAATGTTCTCTCAACCATGCAGCTTGAAATAATCTCCACTTATGGCGAAATGTCTTGCATTTTAAAATAATACCACCATGTTGTTTTATATAGACCATCATCTGATCTACTTCAGTACCATCTATAATATTTAAATCTAATCTTCTATGTATGTGTTCTACTACTATCCATTTATCTTTTTTTGGAAAGTATGCAAAAGCACCACAATGTGCCATCCCATTTTTTCTGAACCTATGATACCACTCATGGTTAGGTGGATCATAAAAAAATACTAGCCATTCCTTCGGAAAATATCCCACTTCTTCCTCCTATTCATTGAAGTACGATCAAATATATTCCAGTTCTTATAAGCATTAGATACTTGTGGTTTAGCTGGACCTACTGTTAATGATCTACCTTCTCCTGCACCTAGCATTAAATATTGTAATGCATCATGTACGTGTGAAAATTTATTCTTATTAGGTTTATCTTCATATCTTTCTCCAGATGTTTGTATTCTTCTGTAATGATATCCACCTAAGAATCCTTTACGTAGTGATTTACAAGTTTTATTTAATAAAAATCCTGCCTTACCATCTACCATTCTATTCAATGCAGTTTCAACAGATTCTATTCTTAGACCTACATCATTAGATGGTGCAGGAAATGCCTGGATGCCTTGTTGTCTAAGTATCTGAAAAGGAGTTGTTTCATCTGTTTGTGCTCTAAAATCTCCAGCTGGATCTCCAAATATTTTTAAATCTTTATCTGCACAGTGTTTAATTATCTCATGCTTTAATAATTCACCAAACTTAACTGTACCAATATCAAAACAAACTAGTTCATGCAGTATCAACCATCTACCATCAGGTAGCTTTTGACCAAATACAGCAGAAGGTGTAAGACCAAAGTCTAATCCAATATAAACTGTAGTAGGTGCAAATTCTATTTCATCATCTGCTATGTGTACATCTTCTCTAAATGAACCATATACTAGTTTACCATCTTCAATAGTTCCTAATTTATTTAAAACGTAAACATCAATCCAAGATTTACTTTTTCCTCTAATGATATTTGGATAGTAATTAGGTGTAACATTTTGGATATTTTCTGCTGTATTATTAAGCTCATAACTTTTAATTTTATCATCTTCTTTTTTTTCTATCATGCCTGGAGGTTGTACAAAAAACTTCCAGTTGTCAGGCTTGACTAACATTAAGGATTCTTCTTGATTCATATGATCTGGTACAGGTACTTCACCAGACATAATGGACCACCAATGATCTTCATCAGGTGCATTAGTATCTGCTATAACACCATACCATGAAGGTCCACCATCTTTCATAGAAGGGAATCTACCTACACGCATAGTACACGCATCAACAATAGACTTAGGAATCTCTCTTGCTTCATTAATCCATACACCAGTTAATTCTAAAGACAATAATTTTTTAACATCTTCTGGTCTATCTAGTGCTAAGAATATAACTTCTAGCTCTACATCACCTATATGAATGTTATGTGTAAAAGGAACTGAGTACATAAAGTTTCCAAAAGAATTTTCTGGAAACCAATCTAACCACGTTTTAATAGTTGTTGTTTTTAATTGGGGATTTGTATTTCTTATTACTGCCCATCTAGATTTACGTTTACCATCTTCACTAGGCTTTTGTTTTAAGGCACGTCTAAATATTTCAATACAACAAGATACAGACTTCCCTGATCCTACTGGACCACGTACACCTCTAAAGAAGGAATCATCCTTCATAAAGGTTTTTATTGTTTCACCTGGAGCTTTGTAGTTGAGTTCTGTCAAGCAATACCATTATCTACAGATTTTTTAATTAACTTGTAGATAGTTTCTGGTAGTAGAGATTCTATAAATTTATCGGCTTCATTATCCGAAAATCGTAAGTCTTTGGGATAATGTTTAAAATGTTCTTTCTTCACTATCTTACGAAGTCTTTGACGATCCTCGTAAGATAGCTCCTCTGCATACCTCATATTTAATTAAATATTAATCCTAAGATTACTAAAGTAGGAATAGCACATACAAATATTTTACCTTTGTAATTAAGTCCATCCCATTTTCTTTTCATTTTTATTATTAAATCCATTATGCCCTTGCTTTCTTTTTAGCTGTTGCTGATAGATCTTTAAAGTGAACTATAGGTTTACTTGATGCAGTATGTGTTTTGCCTGTATGTAGTTTACCATTAGGCATTTTATGATATGCACCTTTATGCTCAGTTCCATTTTTAAAGTAATGTTTTTGATTAGCACCCATTACTTTTTCTTTTTACTAGCCATAATCTTTTTCTTCAAAGCAGGTGGTAATTTATTTTGTTTACCCTTTAACTTTTTAGATCCAGCGGCAGGTTTTTTCATTCCATACATTATGATACCCTCCTAAAAGGTTTTGTTTTAGCAGATATAGATTTAGGTTGTCTAACAAATTGTTTCCCACTCTTACTGCCTTTTCTCTTAGCTCTAGTTGTAGCTGCATATTCACTAGCAGTCAATGACTTGATCGCAGCTTCAGGTAAGTAGCGTTCACCTGTTTTTCCAGATGGCTTTCCAGATTTGGTTCTCCATTTCTGTTTAGTCCATGCTTTCAAACTTCTTTGTGGCTTCTTCACCGATATCCACCACCTTTGGATTTATAAGCCTTAGCTAACATTTGTGCCTTCCTCGCACTCCATTGTCCAGGATTTCCTCCTTTTCCTCCAGCTTTAATACGATTAAATAAACTTTTTCTCATTCCAGGCTTAGTATAATTACCAGCCTCATTGACTCTACTCTTTTTTACCATTTTGATTTATTAGCCCAGAACGCAGCTGACATCTTTCCTTTTGCTATATTTTTTCGATGTCTAGCCTTAAATGATTTTCTTTTCATCTTCATTCTCTTTGACTCTCCTGATTTAGGCTTACCAGCTGTACTAGCTCCCTGTTCACCATATCTAATAGTCTTGACCTTAGATCCTTCTTTAGCGACTACGACATGAGATTTTTTAGGGTGTCCTGGAGTTCTTTTAGGTTTGTTGTAACCAGATACACCTATTCGTTTTAATAAACTCTGGCTCATTTAAATTTACGATTTTGTGGTTTATTTACTTTCTTCAAAGCATTTATTGCTTTCTTCTGATCTTTATTAAACAATGAAAATGTAAAGATAGCTTTACCAGTTTTGTTATTAAACAAAGAAAAAGATACTAGATCTTTCTTGTTACCTTTGCCAGGAGGTCCATCATTTAATAATTTCTTTACAGCTTTACTATGTAGAACTTTTGATTCTGTTTTATCTGTAGACATAGATGCTTATTTTATACTAATTAATAAATTACTAGGATCTTTTACTGCAGATAATATATTATTAGCAAACTTCTTAATACTATTATGAATCTTTTTTACACCAATAGTATTGAAATTATCCTCATTCATCATCATAGCTTTAAAACCTAAAGCACCAGTATCTTTAAGAAATGAATTCTTTAATGTAGATTTATTATAACCTATCTCTTTAAATGTATTAACTTGTTTATCAGATAAACTAGACCAATACTTATTAAAAACTTCATTATCTTCCATTAACCTTGTTAATTCTCTTAGTTTTAATTTTTGTGATGTGTTCTTTGCACCTGGCAACATTGATTGTTTTGTTTTAACCATAGGCGTACTTTACCCAAAAAAAAAATATATTCAACGCTGTTTGTAATGTTCATAGCATAGGAAGTAATAACTACCTATCTCGTTCTTGATATGAAACGGAGCGAATTCCCCACACTCACAACAACGACAATACTTAATGTGTTCTTTATGTGTCCAGTTTAGTATTTGTAACTGATTGTAACTCGGACCTTTTTCGCTAATAATGTGAGTAGAGGACCTTTCTCTATGCTGTCGCTCCTGTTTTCTAACCCCCCTCATCTAATCTAGGTCTATCTTGATCGAGAGGTTTCCTCCTACACTGTGCTGTACCTTATCAGGAGCTTTGAACCCACTCCTATCTAGTATGTCCTTACTGGCTTCTAGCTTCACGTAATCGGACTTCGCTTCCTGCGCAAGTCTAACGATTGTCTTGACTGCTGGGATTGCACCTACCAGTCCTATCTCAGCTACACGTGAGCGGTAGTACTCTTGTACCTTTGGAAGTCGTAGCGTCTTACTAGCAGTTACTCTACCAGATTCTCCCTTTGCATATCCAGCTATTTGACTAGCTTTTGCTACGGAGCAACCTTCTGCTACGAGGGTATCAATCAACTTGCGTTGCTTATGTGTAAGTCCGTCAGTTCCTTTTATTTGACTGCCCATAACGATAGATACCTTGCTACGGTTTATGTTGTCAAGTAAAAAATTGTAAACAAACGAGAGATGTTCCCTCTCTCGTGCTCTCTCCCCCTAGAACGTAGACTGTTTAATGGATCAAACGATTGACCTATGTCTTTTCTATTACCTCAGTCAGCTATAGCGATAGCCTCCTTCGTGTCCTCTATATCTCATATAGCCACAGGCAACCCAATCGTTTGATTTACTCTCTCTCGATAATGCTCCATTCGTGGCGACAGCATTGAGGGGGTATCAGCGTGGTACACGCCACGAACTACCAGAAGATTCTTTCACCAGTCAACCCATAAAGGGTACTGTGCAACAAGTTAGCTTGACGTTTATTTCACTTCGTGAACGGACAAACAACTGGTCGCACTGACTGTCTTAGAATCTTTGGTTGCTAAAGTGGGCATTAACGAGAGATCGACTCTCATCATATCAAAGGAGATATACAATGAAGATAACAAGTAACAATATCTATGTAGTTCATACACAATACTATGAAGATTATAATATGGAAGCATCCAATTGGGATGAAGGATATTATAAATTTAAAGGAGGAGATACATACTTCCTCCATGGTTTTGACAAACTGGCTACAGCTGTAGCATTTGTACATAAGGAACTATGTTATCCAACTGAGTTTCCATCTAGCTATGAAGAATATACATATGATGATGCAAGTAAATTATATGGTAAGTATTTGGAAGATGGAGGTGATGTAAAGAAAATAGATTTACATCAGTGGATGGAGTTAAATGAAGGAGGAAAAACGCATAGCGTATTAAAAGATGAAGGAGGCAGAAATGCATAATCCATTAGAAAAAGAAGCCTGTGATATCATAGATAGAATTAAATATCTTGAGGAAGCAGGTGCAACTAAAGATGAAATTGATCTTGAAAGACAAAGACTTCAAGGAACAATGTATGGTAAAGAGCTAGAATACAATGATATAGAGGAGGTAAATTATGTCATACACAAGTAAACCAAGACACCTAGAAACTGATGAAGCTAACATCAAAGCCATTACTATGGTAGCTAACCAAGATTGGTATCAGATACTAGGACATCTTGTTGATGAAACATCTGATGTAGATGTCAATTACTCACAGTTATTACTGTGGCAGATATACAATTCATCCAAAAGATCTGTGTTTTCATTCAGCTTCAATGCACAGTATTACAAAGATAAACAGATGAATAGTTATCAGGTTGATAGGGAGTCCACATCAGGACAAGAGATAGCTGAAACCAATGCGAACTACATGGTTTTACAAGGTAAAACATGGAACGCATTGACTGACAAATACAAAGCTATCAATGAGGCTAGTATCAAACTATATGAAATGTTGTATCAACAACATCCAAAAGATAGGAAGATCACCAAAGTAAGTAAAGGTGAAATGAGAACACTAGCTGACATGACACCACAAGAAGTTAAAAGAATTAAAGAGGTGAATGATCAGATGTTTGGATACTGATCTGAAATAATATTTCAGCTAGTGGGGTTTATACCCCATTAGCAAAATTTTTTTTTCAGCGAGGACCAGGGGTATGTTGAATATGCCGAGCACTCGTGTTACAATAAAATAGAAGGAGAGTAAGATGATCAAATCAAAAATAGCATTTGATGCAGCAGAACGTGCAGCATCATGGGGAGTAAAAAAAATAACAGGTGGTAAATTCTCTGCCTATGCTGAGTATATCGGAACATTCTTTCTGATCTACTGTGGCTTAGGTGGTGGCTTTATTGGTATGTGTTTATTCCTTGGTATCAATCCAACACTAGTTGTGTCAGTAGTAGCTGCACCAATATGGATTGGTATTGTATTTCTAACTAACAATCTAACAAAGATAGCAGTACATCTAAAGGATGTTGATAGTAATCCAACAACCAAGAGAAAGAAAAAGTAATGAAGCTATTAGAAGTATCAAAGTGTGAAGCTATACTAAAAGATCTCATTAAATGTCAAGAAGAAGCTGGAGTCATTATGACTGACGCTAAGTATATACATGAGGCATCTATGGATTTAGATAGAAGAATCAAAGACATAGGAGATCGAGTAAATAAATTAATACAAGAGAACTTGGAGGAGTGATGGAAATAGAAATAGAAATATCAAAGGATACAATGAAAGCTAGAGTAGAGTGTATGAGATGTAATGGACTTGGTGTTATACCTTGGGGTGATGCACCAGATGAATCAGATCCCTGTGATGAATGTGAAGGACATGGTGAATGGCTAGAGGTAGTAAAAAAGAAAGAGGATAGTAATGAATAGTGAATCAATAAAAGTATTACAACTAAGATGGATTGAATCATGCCAAAAGATGTATGATGCTCTTGATAAAGATGTAGTACAATTTGATGTCAAGCATAAGTTTGATGATGTTGTATTAGTACATATTGAAATGGTAAAAACACTTACCAATATATCAGATCAAATAGAAGCAGAGCTTGTACAAACAGCTCATACAATCAAGTATATGAATGAAGCAATATCAAAACTTAGAGAGGATATAAATGGGTAGATATTACGAAGGAGATATAGAAGGTAAGTTTTGGTTTGGTATACAATCAAGTGATGATGCAGACTTCTTTGGATCACAAGGATTTCAACCAGACTATCTTGAATATTACTATGAAGAATCAGATATAAACAAAATAGAACATGGACTAGCTCAATGTTTAGATCATCTTGGATCTAAAAAAGAATTGTTAGATGATTTCTTTACAAAAGCTAATGGTTATACAAGGGAAGAAATATGTGAGTTATTAGATATTCCTGTACCGATACCAAGTATGTCGTTAGAGGAACATAAGAAAAGTAAATACCAATATTATTTAGAATGGTATGCACGATATGAACTTGGTGTGAAAATACTAGATCGTGTTAAGTCAAATAAGTTCTGTTCATTTAGAGCAGAATTATAAGTTTAAAAAGTTTCGTGGTAGGGGTATAGCTTCCCCTATCGGCTGACTGAACAACTCTTTATCAGAGGGGTAAGGTACACTTGAGATGAAGTATGTGCAAATGCATGAGGTAATCAAGGGTGGTTGTGAGTAGACAATGAGCAAAATTCTATCTGTAGTCGAAAGCTTGTGGGTGATAAAATAATCCCACGCCTTTAGCGGAAGTAACAAAGGAGGAACAATATGTTACCACAAGAACTAATGTTTCAGGTACGTGAAGAACCTGTATACAACCAGCATGGCTCAAGGCTAGATGGCTACAAGCAGTTGGTTAAAGACGAGAACAATGAACTGATTGCAGTTCATAAAAATACATATCGAGTTATATCACATGACACAGCATATGATAAAGCTAATGATTTTCTTAATGAACATTTTGATACCAATGGTATGACTGAGCAA
>Ga0181391_1000041_pt1 | contig 32678 bp, 48 predicted proteins | sample 14SPOviralmetaG_FD_130080 | JGI IMG/M metagenome (GOLD analysis project Ga0181391, IMG submission 130080) | Marine viral communities from the oligotrophic San Pedro Time Series (SPOT) site, San Pedro Channel, CA, USA - 14 SPOT_SRF_2010-08-11 | ecosystem: Environmental > Aquatic > Marine > Strait...
ATGTCACACGTCAGGAAGTACGTGAGGACATGAGCCGTGTTATGGAAGCATTACATCGTGTAGAAGACAAGTTAGATAGGGCATTAAATAAATGATGCAGTTTAAAGCGTTTAAACCACAAGCAATGAATAAGATTGCACAGGCTATGGGCTATAAAGGTGACATGAACCAGTTTCAACAGTTCATTGAACAAGACCCTGCAAGACAAGCGCGTATGCAATCTTTTACTAATGCCGCACAGAAAATGGCACAAGGTGGTTCTGTACAGAAGTTTGCACCGGGTGGTTCTGTAGCACAACAAGCAACCACAACTCAAGCAAAAACAGGTGGACAGACAATTGGAGAAGCTACAGTAGAGCGTATGTACCAACCTGCAGTCCCTGTAGGTGGCGTTACACAAGCGGCTACTACTCCTATAACACCAGCACAAGAATTACAGCAGGGTACAGGTGCGCTAACAGGCACTATATCTGCACCCACTGCTATTGCAGGAACAGCTTTTGCGGCTGGTCCTCAACAGACACAAGCGGCTCAGATGCAAGCTACACAAGCAGCACCTGCAGTCGATGCTGCACTACAGGCTACACAAGCCGCACAAGTTAATCCTACAGACCCACGTGCGCAGGTAACTGCGGCACAACAAACTGCCTCATCTGTAGGCAATCTACAAGCGGCACAGGGTAATGCCCAATTAATTAATAATCCAATACAACGTCAAATTCAAGCTGGTGAACTTATCAGTGGTAATGCAGTAGATGCGGCTAAAGTGTCACAGGCTACTGCACAGATACAAGCCGCAACAGCAACACCGACACAGCAAGCCACTGTGCAAGGACAACTTAATAGTCTTATGCAACAATTTGCAGGTGGCGCAACACCAACATGGGCGGCTGGTGCTATGCGTAATGCTACAGCACAAATGGCGGCACGTGGACTAGGTGCTTCATCTTTGGCTGGACAGGCTATTGTACAAGCGGCTATGGAATCAGCTATGCCTATAGCACAGGCTGATGCGCAGATACGCACACAGTTTGAATCACAAAATCTATCTAACAGACAACAAGCCGCAATGATGGCTGCAGAGCAACGTGCTAAATTCTTAGGTCAGGAATTTGACCAAGAGTTTCAAATGCGTGTTCAGAACGCCGCTAAGATTAGTGATATAGCGAACATGAACTTTACTGCTGAACAACAGGTTCAGTTAGAGAATAGTCGTTTAGCTAACACAATGGATATGGCAAATCTAAGTAACCGTCAAGCGATGGTTATTGCTGAAGCTAGTGCATTGGCAAACTTAGATGTATCTAACCTTAACAATCGTCAGCAAGTATCTGTTCAGAACGCACAGAACTTCTTGCAACGCGACTTGACTAATCTTAGCAATCAACAACAAACTGAAACATTTAAAGCACAACAGCGTGTTCAGAGCATGTTTACTGACCAAGCGGCAGAGAATGCCTCACGTCAGTTTAACGCTAGTAGTCAACAACAAACTGACCAGTTCTTTGCAAACTTAGGTAATCAAGTAGCACAGTTCAATGCATCACAAAATAATGCACAGCAACAGTTTAACGCAGGTCAGGTAAATACACTTGAGCGTTTTAATGCTGAACTGAACAATCAGCGTGACCAGTTTAATGCGCAGAACCAACTTGTAATTGCACAAGCAAATGCACAGTGGCGTAGGGAAGTGGCTACAGCAGATACAGCGGCAGTAAATCGTGCTAATGAACTTAATGCTGCGGCTATTCTTGACATCTCTAACCAAGCATACGGTAACTTGTGGCAGTACTACGGAGACACTATGGAGTGGGCGTGGGAATCTGCTGAGAACCAGCTTGACCGTGTTACCGATTTGGCTGTTGCAGAACTTGACGCTAAAGCACGTAAAGAGATTGCAGGTGAGCAAGGCTCATCAGCGGCTGGTAGTGCTATTGGTGGTATGATTGGTACACTAGGTAGTGCGTTCATTACTGCAAAACTATGTTGGGTAGCACGTGAGGTATACGGTAAGGGAGACCCTCGCTGGTTTGTATTCCGTATGTGGATTAAACACGATGCACCCAAGTGGTTAAACAAATTATACTCGACACATGGCGAAAAATATGCTACATTTATATCTGACAAACCACTATTCAAGTGGGCAACTAAACAGCTAATGGATTTGGTTGTGAACAGAAAGCGGAGAAAAGTTTATGCGGCAATTTAATCCGGGCATCGTAGCTTATAAAAATGTCGATACTATTAAAGTTAACAACGAACCTAAGAAGAAAATGGGTATGGGACTTCTTGTACCTACAAAAATGATGCAGAAGAAAGAACAACAGAAAGTAATTGAACCAGTAGAACGTGCGGCAAATTACGTTTTGTCTATTCGTGAACAGAGGGAGTCATTTAAAAATGGAGCGTAAAGACCCTCTATTTGATGCGCCTATTCCGGGTCAGTCTATGTTGCATGAACTTGGTGCTAGGCCGTGGCAGAACCCGCCTCAGTATACTACACTTGAAGAGGTAGTAGATTTCTACGTATCTAAAATGGCTACAGATGAAGTGGCAGTACAGATTGCTGACATTCTTGAAATGGACGTATCTGTAGTTGACTTGGCGCATACAATGCAACTAGCCAATGTTATGGAAGGTGTACACACTATTGATGTTGGTGTACTGGTAACACCAGTTCTTATGGAATTTATTATGCTCATTGGCGATAGTGCTAACGTAAAGTATCGTACTGGCCTTGAAGAGCAGGATGAAAATGTTCGTGACGCTATGGTTAAGAAAGCTATGCGTAAGTTTAAAGAAGAAGAGAAGCGACAGGATGAGATGCCTACTGAAGAAACAACACCAGTAGCTGAAGAGCCAAAGGAAGAGGCAGATACAATGTCTAATCTTACTGGTCTTATGGCGAGGAGACAATAATGTTTAGTGGTAACTTTGGTAGAGGTTTTGTTGAAGGTTTAGCGAAAGCAGTAGACCGTGGTGTTCGTGATGACATGGAACGCATGAAGGATGATACTTCACGTTTGGCTAGAGTGCGCTTTGAACGTGGTGTCAGAGAGCAAGAGCGTTACGAAGAAGATATGAAGAACAACCTTGACAATATCAAAGATATGTCACGTAAGGTCGGCAGCGCAGATGCTGTACAGTTTCTTATTGACAGACACGGATTTGCTGAAGCACAGAATATAGCCAATACTCTGTATCAAAGAAAACAGAAGAGTGGCGGTGTATTTGATATACAAGGTGCTTTAGGTCTTGAGCAACGAAAAGGCGCATCCATAACTGCTAAACAACTAGCTGAATTTGTTACACCAGCAATGAAGATACCAGAAGTAACTGGTGGAGAAGATGTTGCAGGTGGATTCATGCGTCTATTTGGGGGAGACCCCACTAAAGAAATTCAACGTAGGTCAGATGCACTGTTATCTGCACAAGGTATTCCTACAGATATAAAAACATCTACTGTAGACATGCCTGAAGCTGTAGGCGGTAGAGGTATCCGTGAGTGGGAACTTTACACGCTAGATGACCCTGCCGCTGATTCAAAAAGACTGCGTTCTATTGCGCAACAGATGATGGTAGAAGGTACAGAGACAGGAAACGAAAGTATGGTGAATGAGGCGCACGAAGTAATGGCGCAATCTAATATTCGTTTAGACGAAGCCACATCTCTACAAAACATAGGTAAACCGCGCACACCGACAGAAGTTGCCCGTTCTACTTCTATAACAACTGCATTTTTGGCTTCCATACACGGTGTAGCAAAACAAGGTGGCTATCAAGATGATGTATATACCGACCAAGGAATGGCACAAGGGCAATTCAGGACACTATCTACAGCGGCTGATACACTAGAACAAGTTGCTAATGAAGCATTAAGTAAGGGTATGAGTCCACAAGCTGTTAGCAACGCAAAGAGAAAAGCGGCACGGGAAAATAGAATACTTATTTTTAATCCTGTTAGTGATAAAATGCGAGGTTTTATTGATGGTGGTACATTTACTTATGGTGAAGTAGATTCACTAATTCTTAATAAAAATAAAATATTCCCCGCATCTCCTGTCCAGAACCCACCTCCCCCGGGCGGCGGCGGCGGTGCTGTAATACCACCTAATCAAGTAACTGCTGCTATGAGTACACAAAAAGCGGCATATAAAACTGCTGGTACAAAGGGAAGGCAAATTATTATTGACAAATTAACGCAGACATTAAACCCAGCAACAGGTACAAATTTTACATCTCAAGAAGCCCAAGATTACTTGGAGAGTTAAATGGCAACTCCACTATATAATCATTACACAAAACTAGATAAAGATGTTTTGTTGCGGGATGAAGACTTTATTAATGACGCATCTCAATTTCTTATTGACAGAGAGGGGTACGATTCTTCCGACTTAGACGAGGGAGAACAAGTCTATGATGCTTTTATGGAACACTTCCGTTATCAGAATGTTAACGAAGTAACAGCACTGCGTGACCTCACATACGCACAGGACGCTGATGATGAGTCAAAGGCTCGTTTCGGTAGACTGATGGATACATATGATAAGATGGACTCAGATTTGGGTCTTGAAGCTGCTGGCGATTATCTTGGTGGTGTGTTTACTGCACCTTCAACATACGCTGGCATTTTTTCGTTTGGGGCAGGTAAAGCTGGCGCACTAGCCGCACAACAAGGTATTAAGTTTGGTATTCGCCAAGCACTTAAAACTGGTGCCTTGCGTGGTGGTGCAGTTGGTGCAACTGTAGATGCTGCCTCTGCAGGTGGTACAGTAGCCTTGCAAGAAAGCGCAAGAGTCGAGTCTGGATTAAAAGAAGAAGTTGACATGACACAGATTGGCTTGGCTACCGCTATTGGTGGTGTAGCTGGTGGTGTGTTGGGTACAGCTACAGGCGCACGTAAAGCTAAAGTTGGCTTTGAAGCTGGTGAAATACTAAAAGGTACTCGCAAAATAATTGACGATGCTACAGAAGATGCACACAGTACTGTAACTAAAAAAGTATTCTTTGACGACAGAACCACAGATGCAGCTAACAAATTTGCTGATACATTATTCGATGACGCTATTGCTATAAAAGAAGCAGAACTTGCAGAAGCAGGTAAAACTTTAACTGCAAAAGCTAAAGCAGCACTCAAACAAACAATTCCTGATGACTTAGCCAAAGGTAAAATACTACGTGGCGACATTGGAGAGTTGGACGGTAAAGAGATTGAGAACATTGCCGCTGCCGCTGCTAAAATTGACCATCTAATTCCTGACATGGGAGAAGAACTACTTAAAGGTAAAACAGAACGCTTTGCCTCTCGCTTTAGTCGGGGTATTACTTCTGGAATGATTGACCCCGATGATTTGGGTACTATTTTACGTGACCATAATATTACTATTGAACAATTAGGTCCTCTATTTGCCGCTGAGTTATCTCGTGCAGGTTCTATTCTGGGTACATTTGGTGCAGGTGTTAAAAAACTAACAAAAGACCAAGCGTATAAACAAAATGTTAAAGTAATGAATCAGGTTGATGAAACGCTACGTGAAATGGCACTAACTGAAACTGATAAAACAGTTAGTATGGCTAGAAATCTTACAGGAAGCATTACAACAGCCGCAAGAGAAACTGTAGATGCATCACACTTTACTAAAGCGGGTAATTTTATACGTAACGTAAACAAGGCACGTGTTGGTTTTATGACCATTCAACCAGCTACTACTGTGCGTAATACGACAAATGGTTACATGCGTAATTATGTGTACATGATGGACAATTATGGTGCTGGTATGGCTAATCTAGCTCAAGGCAGTCTCAAAAAGTTAATGAACCCTACCGATGAAATGATTAAAGCAGAAGCAGAACGAGCAACTAAAATGGGCGTTGCTCAATTGCGCACAGGTTTTGACTCAATGTTGTTTAAAGACTTGGCTCTTGGTATAAGTAGTGTGCAAACTGATGCTTTATTTCAAATAATGCGTGACCCTAAATTTGGTCAATCTAAAACTGTTCAGCGTCTTCTGCGTGAAATGGGAGACATTGGCGAACTTACAGGCACAGAAGGTGGCTTACTAGGTGTGTCTCGCAAACTCAATGGCCTCAATACTCTGTCAGATAACATGTTCAAACGTGCTATCTTTTCAAGAGAGATTGATAAAGCTATTCGTGCAAAGCCTATTACCATACCACAAAAAGATGGTAGTCAACTTGTTATTAATAACTTAAATGAAGCACTTAAAACTGGTAACTTTCGTGCTATCGAAGACGATTATTTCTCCAACGCAATGGAGCAAGCGTTTGACTTCACATATCAAACTGGTGGTTTTCAAGGAAGAGAAGGTGGCTTTAATGTACTAGCAGATACTTTTATTAAGTTTGGTCAAAGCACTGCTGGCTCTACCGTTATACCTTTTCCTCGTTACTTGGTAAATCAATTTAGGTTTGCATATGAACATGCACCCGTTTTAGGTATGTTAAATATTGCAGGTATTCTTAACAAGCCGGGCAAAGAAGGTGTTCAGGGAGTTGGCTTTGACTCTGTAAGAGTTGCCGTTAATCCTGAAACTCTAGGAAAACAACTTGGTGGTCTAGCTATTTTGGGTACATTTCTAGGGCTACGTTCTCAATTTGGTGATGAAACAACAGGTGCTTTTGAATACAAAGAGCCTGTAATAGTTGATTCAGATGGTAGTGTATCTATGGCTTTGAGTGGTGATATATATGATGCGAAAGCTGCCATTGGCCCCTTCTCTGCGTACGCAGTACTAGCAGATTATCTATATAAGATTAATCCTTACAACTGGCACGATAATGATAAGGTATCTCAGGCAAAACCGTTCACTAGCCGCGAGTTAATTGAAGCACTTGCAGGTGGTAATATTCGTGCGGGTACTTCTTTAGATATTTTGGATGGTACAGTAGAAATTTTAACCAACGGTGTTAATGCTGGTGATTCAGAACTTGAAATAAGAGATAATGTCGCTAAGTACTTCGGTAATGTAGCTAATACATTTACTGTTGGTGCAGGAGCCTTGAAGGATATAGTAGCAAACTTAGACCCAGATTATAGAAAGCTGCCCGATAATACAGATGTAAATATGTGGGAATACTTCTTGAAGCAAGCTGGCAGGTCATTTCCTGTTGCTGTAGGAGAGGGTGAAGGACAGCGTAGACAACTAGAATCTCCAACACGCTCTACTGGTATTAGTCGTGTAAATCCTCTTCTTAAACAGCTTACTGGTTTTACACCCGTAGAGCGAAGAACTTTTGTAGAAGAAGAATTAAAGAGATTAAAATTTGACTATCAGGAACTTAGCCCCTATCGTATTAAGTTTGATAAGCCTCTTAGCAATGAAGCTCGTGGCACTATGGGAGAGTTTGTGGAGAAAAAAATTCGTAGTTTTATTAGTTCTGATGACTATCTTCTACTACCAAATGATTTGGAAAAACGTAAACGCTTAAAGCAAGAGATAGGTGATTTTAGAACTATAGCAAGAAAGATAGCATTGAACCCTGAAAATGCACCAACGAAAGCCGACTTTAACAGAAGGAGAAGAGCTAAGTATCTAAACCTACCTTCTGTAGATAGGCGAATACTAGAGGCAAGATATAAATCTGTCTTCCCCGATTTGTATGAAAATGGCATAGTTGAAGATGGTGCATTCTGGATGGTTGACTACTAAAAAAGGGGGCAATTAAGCCCCCTCTTCTGTTCTAGCGATTGTCACCGTCACCTTGTAAACGGTTCCTAGCTTTTCTATCTGCCAGTTTTTCAAGGTTACTTTCCATGACGCTTCCAAGATTTATATCAACTTCTTTTGCCAGCATAGCGCAGTACCATAGGACATCTCCTAACTCTGCACCTATCTGATTCAGCTTGTCGTTATACCCTTCAACATCCGCACCATCACGTATCAGCTTCTTAACTTTATTAGCAATCTCACCAGCCTCACCAGTAAGCCCAAGAGTAATGTACTCAAGGGCTTTTTCTTTTGGGAAGATGGCAGTTTCCGCAGCACGTATCTGATACTCTGTTGCTGTAATACTACTCAACATTTTTCTCTCCTTCATCCATTTGTTAGCTTCCTGCTCTAGTTTGTTCACGTTGTTTGACCTTCTCTAAGTTATCGTAGAAGGCTGTATTCCAGCCACGTACCCATTCACGGTGTTGCATAGTGTTTTTGTCTAAACCACTATCCGCAATAAAAAATCCTTTCTTTGATTTGTTAACTTTACCTTTCTTAAAGGCATCGTAGCCCCACTCAAACTGAATCCTGAGTGGAGCATCATACTTGCTTAGTCCGTTACGCCGCATCTTTAGTCTCCTTAAATGCTTTGATTACATCCGAAGAGAATAGCTTCTGCAGATTCAACAGATACATACGAGATGCATTGTTGTCACCACCCGATACACTACGCTTGTAATCTAGGTTGTTAATGATTCGCTTCAGTGAGGTAGTATCGAAGACAATTGTTGCAAAAGTCTCATCACCAATGCATAGGTTGTGGAACCAGTAATCCGATTCCGTAGCGTTGATGCCACTTGGCTTACCATAGCACTCATATTCGATTGCAATGTTGCCAGTCTTTTGCCAAACATCTCTTTCACTCTTCACCTCAATCTTCTTGTCTTGCAGCATGTCAGCTACCTGTTTCTCACGTACCTTTCCGTACTCTAAATCAATGTCAAACTTCTTGCGGTCTTCTACTTTAGGTTCCAGATTTTTCATTGTCTACATTCTCCTCTTCTTTCGCTTGAGGTTGAATAAAATACTTAACTAACATTTCTAGTTTATCATGGTAGTTAGCAACTTGTTCTAGTTCTAGTTCGATAGTCTCTACGATATCGGAATGTTCCCCGATACCTGTTGTGCTATTCATGTACACCTGTATGTTTGCTAGGTGTTTGTTAATGTTTCCAGCTAAGTGGGAACGTACTGCATTTACTAATACTTCCTTCATTGCTTCTCCTTCCTACGCTGCTTCAATATCTACAATCTCACAAACACCAGCAGTACACGCTAACTCACGTCCACCAGAAGTGGTGTCTTCTTTCTCAAACTCCTGCAGCAATGACCAGTCTACATTCTTTGGCATCTTTGTCAAGAACTCTTTGTAGCTATCTTCATCAATATCCTGATAAGGTGCTTGCTGATATGTATGCTCACTGAAAGGCAGGAAGCTGATACCTGATACTTCGTCAAAATGTTCGTACACCCAAGAACCTACAGCCATCCACTCATTCTCTTTAACTGAGATAGTGACTGATGGTTTGTGTTCACACCAATGACGCTGATAGGCAAGCCACAACTCAAGCTGCTCAATAGCATTCATCTGTGTTCTAGTGATTGCACCAGACGGTGACTTCATAGGGAAGCTGAACACTGTCGTGCTATCTGGCTTCATTACGTCAGGTTCTGCTGGAATACCCTGTGACATAAGGAACTGTGTGAGTGGGTCTTTGTTATCGCCACGTACAGTACGAATGTAATATGGGTTATGCCGTGCGTGGATACCTGACGCTGCATCAGTAAGTTGAGACACAGTACCGCTAGGCTTTACACACGTAACTGCAGTAGACTGTGGGATTTTAAGTTGCTTCGCCATAGCTGCATTTGTCTGCACTGCAGTATCACGTAGAACTTCTAGCATCACTTCAAGTTTACTACCTGTTGTGGATGTCAGCTTGTTGTCCATGATGCCTGTCAGCGACACACCAAGCAAGCGTTCTTCTTCTGTGTTCTTCTTCCATACATTACGCAGATACTTGAAGTTAGTCAACGTAGCTTGGAATGTACCAAGTATAGTGGCTAGGCGTACCTTTTCTTTGAGTGTGTCTACTGTGTCACTCTCACGCACAACTACCTCTGACAAATTACAGAACTGGTATGGACGCAAGATAATTTCACTGCAAGGGTTGCAACCGAAATCATGTTCTGTTTCACGTCTGCCATTCTTAGCAGCTTGCTTGATAGCTGACTGCCTGTTGAAGATGCCACGCTCACCTGACTTGCTGTCGTACAAAGACAACCACTCACGCATAAATGTACCCATCTCAGGCTTAGTCTTGTATGCGACAGAGTTATTAGCCAGCGCACGTTGTCCTTCATTCTCCCACCACTGACCAGACTTAGCATGTGCCATCTGGTCATCATTGAGATTAGACAATGAAATCAATGCACTACGGCGTACACCGCCTACGACTACCACTTCACCAATCTTGCACATGATGTCGTGACACTCGATTGGGTAGAGCCTACGTCCTGCCGCACCCTTAAACTTCTGTACAACAAACTCAAATAACTCGACTAGCGGCTGTGGTCCTGATGCCCTACCACCAAATGTCTTGAGGCGTTCACCTGCTGCACGTACCTCAGACACATCCCACTTAGGAATCTGTCCTGTATACAGCATAGCAATCAGTTCTTTGAGTGACTTAGCCCAGCCCGGACGACTATCACCTACCTTGATTACTGTGTCTGTATGGTGAAAGTCTTCATTCACAATAGGCAGCTTCTCAATGCAATGACGCTCCACGGAGAAGCCTACACCTGTGCCACACATAAGGATATACATAGTCTCATCAAACGCACGTGGGCTGTCCACGGGTACGTATGAGCAGTTGTATCCACCTACGTGGCAGCGGTCTAGTGCTAGTCCTGATGTCATCAATGCTCTCATGCTAGGCATGATAGCCTGACTAAGTACAGCCTCTTCTAGTTCACCCCTCAGTGAATCAGAAAGCTTATAGCCGTGATTGCTAGACAGGTGACTAGCCATGTAATCAAAATATCTTGATACAGTTTCACTCCATGTCTCCCTTCGTTGTTCATCTTCTTTCCATCTTGCATACCTAGATAATGCAATAAAGTTTTGGTAGTCTGTAGGTAATGTATTACTAATCATCTGTGTCACTCCTGTATAGTTCTTATATTTTTTATTTCCGCACCGTCAATATCGTAGAAATATTCACGTATGCTATCCTCAATTTCCTCTGCTACATTCTCGTCTGCTGGAACAGGGTATTCTTCTTCGTCTACGTTAATGGTGATGTACATTTTAACTCTTATCATCTGCCATTACCTCTTCAATCAACTTATCCAAGTACCACTTGGCTTTTTGTAAGTCCTCTAGTGGCTTATCTTTATAGTCAAACCGCCATAGATACTTTAGTATATTACCTTGAAGGTAGTACTTAAAGCCATCATTAGTAGCAGCAGATATAGCGTGAATGCACTCAATACCAGTTTGATTGTAGTGTGGTGGACTATTAACCATATCAACTGAAGGCCACATCTGTTTTGAATCTGACTTCTTCTTTCCTTGAATGATGCGCAACTCTTCTTCTTCTGTTCTGGCTTTCATATATGCTTCATGTCTACTCATGCTGACCCCTTTGTATTACTGTTAAAGTTAAGATGTACTACATTACCGTCATATGTTTTCTCCACACCTACTTCTTCTTCAAGTTCTACATCAATTTCCATTTCATTGTCAACAACATTGACAACATAATCATTTACTAAGTCACGAATACTTTTCTCTGATTCCATCAGCGGTACTGTAGATGCTACCATCTTACAGAAATGCATAACTTGGTAGTAGTCATCATCATCTAAATCATTGGACGGTTGAGAGATAATAGCAATATCAATTTCCCCATTCCATTTATTTGATGCGTCTTTAAATGGGCGAACACGTATAACGAAATCGTCCGACTCAATTGTAAATTTATTGTCATTTGTCATAGCTAACTTCTCCTTTTTACTTTCTTTAATCGGAACTCAATGAAAGATGGATGTGTGTTCTTACCCTTTTCTTTAAGCCAATCTTCTGGAATTATGCGGTCATAGTATCTAAAGCCTTTCTTAATACACCACTCTGCGTATGTACTCTTCGCTCCTTTACGTAGCTTGCTATTACTATTAGTAAATACGAAGCGTATGTCAAGAGTGGGATGTTGTTTCTTAATAGCCAAATGCTTTCTTCTGTCAGCCGCAGTAAACAGTCCCTTAGTCTCAATTATTATACCGTTGTCTAACACGAAGTCAGGAGTATAGGTGCGGTAGGCTAGGTCTTCCCACTCAATCTTAATACACTCGTATCCATACTTTACGTTGCGTTCATTAAGATAGTCTGAGACTTTCTGCTCTAGCCCACTGCGATACCCATACTTCTTTGCCGCAGCAAATCGTTTTGCGTTAAGCATATTTATCAGCCAGCGAAATATAGTGAACCATCTTTGGTTCTTTAGCTTGAGACATTACTGCTGGTTTTTCAATCATGTCAGGCCAACAGTCATACTTGTACGAACAGAAATTACAGTTTTTATTTAGTACTGTGTTTCCTGTCTCTTTGCCCCGGAACTTCTCTACCTCTGGTTCAAAGCAACGCTCAAATAAATTGTCATCTATTTTAGAGACTGTCTCTTCCACTTTCTTTAACTCTGCGTCTAAGTCCATAGTGTATGCTGGTACATACTTAAAGTCACCTGTAGCTTTATTGACTACCCACCAACCACCAACTTTCTTATTGGCAGCTTTAGCATAGCCAGCTAATTGTGCTACATAACCAAATCCATCTGACTCTTTTAGCGTCTCAAAAGAATCGAACTTGTTAGTATAGGACCAATTAGAAGCGGATTTAATATCATCAACAGCACCATCAATAACAATATCGTATGTACCATTAATGGACGCTTTATCCAATTCCAAAGTGACGTTTTCTGGTTCCTCATATTGCACTCCTGCCTCTTTGAGTAAACCTTTGAAGACAGCTTCAACAATGTCTCCAAGCATCATGTTCATTATGAATGTTGTAGGCAGCGGTGTAGCCACTTCTGGTTTATTCTTATCATACCAAAGCTGGCATGAGGGGCGACCTATGTTAGACATACGTAGTCTGAAGTCACCCCTCGATTTACCACTACCGAATTGACGCTTTAGTGCATCTGCTATGTCATCAGCCACTTGTTTAATCGTGGTGTCATTCATAGTGGAAGTGCCTTTTACAGCACTCTCCATATATTGATGCAACGCTAGTTCAGCAGTGTGTTTCATTATGCCACCGCTTCTTCATCAATGTCGATGTCAACAAGGCCATCAACTACATCAACGTCATCGTCATCCATGTGTGCGTTAGCTTTCTCACCCCACGCATTAGCGATGTATATGTTGTAATTATCTACCCAAGACATGAAGTCAGCAAACATTCCTTGCTCTGTGTCAGTCAACTCAAGTGTCTCTGTCACATTAAGAGAGACAACAGGTACATAGTAACTACTACCGTTTGGTAGCTTACGTTCTTCTGTGTTAGCAGTGATTGCGTGTTGCACAGGAAGCCTCTTCATTTTAGCTAGTTTGTTGAAGCTATCGCCCACCAACTTAAATGCATCACGATTGTCAATCTCCCAAATGAATGGAGTACTTTCAAGTGTAGTCTTCTTGCCTTGCTCATCTACTACATCAGTCATTTCAACTGTACCGAAGACAGCGCGAACACGTTTAATCTGCTTGATTAACTCCTGTGTTTTCTCTGGCAATGCCTTAAAGTCCTTAATGTAACCCGCAGGTTTACCACAGTTAAAGCCGCCATCATTGTCCTTCAAGTCAATGTTGAGATTATCTGCCATCAAAGTCTTCACAAATTTATTAGGTATCTTGTCGTTACCTTTGATGAACCGCTTGTATATGAAGCGTTGCATGTATGGACGAATCTTGATTGAACCACCGTAGTAAGTAGGGCCATCAGGAATCTCTAGCTTGTATGTACCACCTTTTACCAGCACTTTATCTGAGCCAATAATCGGTGAATGATTAATGCGCAGCCGCGCTAGTGTGCTAGATTTTTCTTTTGAATCTACCTCACCTGCGATGCCCATTGCCTTCGCCATTGCTGCGAAGTTATTAGTGTCTATTGTTGTCAATTGTGTCATGTTTATATTTCTCCTTTTCTTAGTGAATAGTCCATAGTTATATCACGCTACGTCTTTTACGTCAAGCCAATTATTGCCTATTTTTGATTCCAAAAGAAGAGGAACATTGAAGGTAATACCCCACCGCATAGTGATTAAACTAGGTAAGTCTATGTTAGTATTATTTATTACTTCAATAACTGCTTGCTCTTCATCTGGGTGTACATCAATCACGATGCTGTCATGCACTGTATTTACTACACAAGACTGCATTGTGTCAAGCAATTTATCTATATGTAATAACGCTATTGGTACAATGTCAGCCGTAGCGAAAGACTGCACCGGGTAGTTCTTTATCTGAGTAAAGTGCGTTACTTTGCCTGTTGCCTTACGAACAACATCAGGAAAAGCAAATTCTCTACCACTTGGCGTTATAATCTTGTTAGTGTTCACAGCTTCTTTAGCCAGTTGGGTATGCCAAACGGCAACTCCTTCGTACTTCTCCGTGAAGTGCTTGTAGTATTCTGCTTCTGCTGGCGTTCTGCCATAGCCTGTTGCTCCATATAGTGGAGCAAACGTATGCGCTTTCGCATCCTGTCTACTCGTAGGCTGACCAGCATCACTAATAACTTTAGCGGTGTATGAGTGTACATCAAATCCAGTAGATACTTCTTCAATTGCTACTCCATCCTGTGATAAATATGCGGCGGCTCTGAACTCAAGTTGTGCGAAGTCAGCCTCAAGTACCTTGCCACCATCCCATCGTGACACAAATACTTTCTTAACAGGAAACGTGCCGCCACGAGGCATGTTCTGCATGTTAGGGTCAGCACCAGAGAAGCGACCAGTTGATGTGCGATGCTGTAGAAGTCTGACATGTAGCTTGCCATCACTCTTAGTATGCGTAGCGATGCCCTCAACGAAAGATGAAAGATATGTATCAACAGCACTCAGTCTGCGAACCTTCTTTAAGAAGTCAACTGCATCTGTCATACCCTTGGCACGTGCAGCACCTTCAAGTATCTCTAGGTTTGCCTTACTCGTGGTGAACCCATTAGCACTTGCCCATTTAGGTGATGGCGGCTTGAACCGTAAGCCAGCATATTCTTTGGTCTCATTAAACAAGAAGCCAACAGTATCACACGACTTACAGCGTGAAGGTTTCGCAAATGGTGTACCGTCTTTCTTAATCTTTCGTGTGTAACCACTACCTGAACACTCTGGACATTGCTCTGCCTTAGTCTTCATCAGCTTCTTTGTACCCATCAGAATCATACTGCGGAAGTCGCTGTCGCGCATATATGGGTCAATCTCGTTAGCCCAATCGGGCTTGCTCATTACTTTGCGACCATATACAACCCAAGAGAGTTGCTCTGGACTATTAAGATTAATAGGTGTATCGCCCATAAGATGGCGAACATGCTTCTGTAATTCATTTACCAACTCCTTTCTCTCCTGCTCAAACTCCTCGCGCACCTCATCTAGCTTGGATAAGTCAACAGCAAAGCCACGCTGGTAAATGCGGGATAGGCAAACGGCTACCTGATTAGTCAGGTCTACTGTACCACGTAAGCCACTGTCGGCTGGGGTATTCAAGCGATACATCAACTTGTCAGAAAGCTGTTGCGTAGCGTGAAGGTCAGCCGATAGATACTCACATAACTCATCAATAGGAATATCCCGTGTACTATATCCCTTCTTAAAGTACTCCTTCAATGTATCCTGCTTCTTCGTATCCAACTCGTAGCGTTCCGCACAAGCCTCAAGAGACAGTGGCTCTTTGATGCCACGCTGTAGTACATACTCTGCAAGCATCGTATCAAAGACAGGTCCGTCATACTTAAAACCTGATTCCCATAGCCACAGCAAGTCGTGCGCAGCATTATGCATGATAAGTACAGTAGCTTCATCCAAATACCACTGCACTCGTTCACTGTAGTCGTGCCTACTTAAATGCTCTTCGTGGTCAAATGGAAAGTGCTGCTCTACTCCGTTGTCAGTCAATACACCAATCATAGTCAGTGAGTTTTCAGATTCAAAGGGGTCAAGATGCATCTTACCATTGCGATGTGTTACTGTATTCTCTACGTCTAGTGTTAGTTTCATTATGCTTCATACCTCGCTGTTTTGTAGTTCAGTTCACAGTGTACCACACCATGCCATCCTGACAACTTGTTTTTGACCACATTGAGGTGGCGTTGTGTGTCCTCTTCTTCCTGCCCGTCTACTACTGGATTCTTAGCAATCAGAACCATGAGGTCAGCTTCAGCGGCCTTGCCTGTACGTGAGCCTTCCATCATTGACTGATTCAGTAATACCTTACCTTCCGCATCTGCAGATAGTTGTGACATGTAGAATACTGCACAGTCATGTTGCTTTGCAATCTGCCTAGCGTGAATAGCATTAGCCTTCAACGCTTCATCAGCGCGGGCAAAACCGCCTGTCTTAGCGAACTTGTCACCCATATCGAGTAGCACCAAGTCGGGCTTGTACGCCTTACATATGCTCTCAACCCACGCCATGTCACGGCCTGTAGCATCTTTAATCTTGATGCGTTCTTTGACAGGTGCGTACAAGTCACGTGCTTTACTTGGGTTAGCTTTGATTTCCTGCATTGTCATTCCTGTGGCAGCGGTCAGGTATCTTGCACCTACACGGTGGTATCCTTCTTCGTTACACAAGATAATGCAGTTAGCACCTTGATGGGCAAAGCCACCGGGTGACGCAATCAAACTAGCGTGGAACGATGTCTTACCAGTATTAGGACGTGCGCCAATCTCAATCAAGTGACCAGCATTGACGCCCTCGACCTTGCGGGTAAGTGTTGGGATGTTGAATGTCCAACGTGCTTCTAAGTCGTTGCGTGATAGTAGTGTCTCTAAGTCAATGTCCTCCCACTCTACGTTGAGGTTTGGGGTGAAGTCATCACCGTATTGCTCAAGTAATGTGCGGATGGACTCTAGGCTAGAAGATGCACCATTGACCATATCAAATCCAATGTTGGCAACATCCTCACCAATAACTTGCTGGAACAACTTAGATAGCACCTCTTGTGCTATATCACTGCCCATAGGCTGCTCTTTCTTAATCTGTGAAAACAAAGCACTGTATGCTTGCTTCTGTGCTGTAGTGAGTGTCGGGTTGTTAGACATAAACAGTGCCTCAATCTCATCCGGCAGCACAGTGCGGTCATACCTGTCCATAGCAGTGTCGATGGCTTGCTTAATCTTACGCACATCTTTGCTAAACAGGCGGTCAGGACAACGTGCGCCACGATGGTCATCGTAGAACTCTTTATCCATCAGGCTTCTTATTAATGATAATTCCATTATACTATTCTCCTTTCGCTATGTTGGTTAGGTTGGTTATATCCACATCATTACGGTACTTCAAGTCATCTGTCAATCGCAGCACCTGCACATCGTTCACGTAACCTCTCAACTCTTTTGCCATTGTAAGTGTTTTAGGTAAGGCATCAGGGTCTAGTGCAATTACTGCTGTTGAGAACTGTGAGAGATACCTTTTGTGTGCTTCGGCGAGAGACGTTCCTAACACAGCAACCCCGACAAAGGAACCGCAACCAACAACGGCGGCACTCACACAGTCCTCAACAACTACGGCGACATTACCATGCCCTGAGACATATGGCAAGCCACTATTTCCATATCTTTTCCATTTAGGTAGATGTTTGCTCAAGGCACGACCTGTAGCATCCACCATAACGCCATCATGTACAACTGGAAACACCAGCCTGTCATCTTTGACATCGTACATAAGACCTAACTCATCTTCATCAATACCCCACTGTGCGCAGAACACATGTACTGAACGTCTATTTGTATCATGTATTACGTATGAGGGTAATTCAAATGGCGCAGCATCTTTGTCTTGAGTAATACCGAAGCCACTACGTATATCCTCAACGGACAGGTGTACACGCTTACCGCCCTTCAACCCACAGGAAGCCTTGTAGCAATTCCACACAAGATTGCCCATGTTATTGGTCACAGTGAATGTCTTATACCCACCACAGTTAGGACAATTGATACGCTTTGTCTCACCATTATGTAAGTCTAAATCACTTATAGTGTTATATATATTATACATGTTATACACTTTCCTTTGCGGCACTTGTAATGCTTTTAACATGCTTATTTCGCTCCGTCAATGCATAATCTGCACTTTTTAGAGTATTTTTCATGTATGGTTTAACACTACTTGGATTAGCATGTCCTGTTACCGACATAATTTGTCCAATACCGACACCCGCTTCAACCATTTCAGTTGTACCAGTTCGGCGTAGGTCACTGAGTCGTAGTTCATCCGATAAACCTGCAGCTTGCATCAGTTTACGTCCGTGTAGGGGTAACTTCTGAAGTGAATATGGCTTGTACTCACCCCGAATCGGGTTAGGACGTGGTGCAACATACTGCTGAAACCCAAAATCCTCTTCTTGTTGCTGTAACATACCAAACAAGTCATCAGATATAGGTAAATGTACATCTGCCCGGCGTTTTGATTGCTCAATGCTTACTGTTTGTGCATCAAAGTCGATGTTATCCCACGTGAGTACTCGCATGTCACCCAAACGCTGACACCACTCGTATGCCATGTGTGCAATCAAGCCCAGATTACGTGTGCTAAAATCACTGTAGGCGAGGTCTAGCAGCTTCTGTACATCTTCCCTACCCCAAACAGTCTTACGCCTCTCTGTGGCTCTCTTACGCACGTTAGCGAAAGGATTAAGCAAGCACAGTTCCATACGCAAGCCGTGATTAAACACGATACGTGTCGCAGATATAATATGATTCGCCATTGACACACCTTTCTCACACCACTCGTTGTATGACACCTTTGCAATACGAGTACTGATATCTTCTACGTTGTACTGGCAGAGGGCTTTACCCTCTACCTGTGTGTTGCGCATTACGTTGATGAAGTACTCATACTGCTTCTTAGTTTCACCACGCAAGTTCCTGTAATCATAAGAAGAATAGTAATCGGTGATTACCTTTTCTAGTTTCATGTGTCACCTTCCTCTCTTTGTGTAGCAGTGTGGGCAGCATGGCAATTAGCACACAATAGTCTACACTTGCGCATTTCCTCTTTGATTGATTCTTTACTGTAGCCCCACATGGTACTAATCTCGCGGCTTTTGGTAGCAGGGTCTATGTGGTCAAAGTGTATAGCGTCAGGATGTTTTCTGTACCCACAAAAGGCGCAACCATACATTGTTTTATATCTTTTTACTATTTTTCTCATTCGTTTTGAATGTTTTTTCCTGTCTACTGCCTTACGTGCATCCATTTTCTTCCACGTATTTGGTGAGTTCCAAAATTCTAAAATTCTACCGTCTGGTTTATTTCGGTAATAATGTCTGAAGATATATCCATCCTCTCTGACATCACCAAAAGAGAGAGGAAGCCCAAGAGCCTCCATCTCTGCTTTGTTTACATACAACATTAGGCCGCTACCAATGCTTCAAAGGGCTTAGACGCAATCCACTGAGACACTTGATGTTCACGTTGGAACATTGACACTGCTTGTGTGTCATTACCTGTGTTACGCAGACTAAAACCATTACGCTCATCAGCGTAGGATGCATAGTTTGTGAAGGCACTATATAGCGAGAACACATTGCGACCACGGTTAGTAACCTCTTGATTGTACAAGGTAAACATCTTCTCAGCTTTACGCTCTGACTTGAGGATACTGTCAAGAAGTTCCTTCACGTTAACTAGAGTCAGGTCAATGTTAGCCCACTGCTGCAGACGCTCTGACTGTGCGTAGAAGTCTTGCTTGGAATCACGTAGGTCATCAATGAACCTGTCCATGCTGAAGTTAGATGTATTCTTACGGCGCACCTTATCATGCTCACCGCGAATCATACCGTTTGTACAGAAGAAGTCGATAGCACCGAAGAACACCATGTTAGAACATGAGCCATCAATACCATGTAGTGCAATGATACGTTGTGCAACCTCTGTCTCATGTTTCGGTGTTATAATCTTAGATGTCACATTAGGAAGTGTCACATCCATCAATGCCCACGCTTCGTGTCGAGCATTACGCCAAGTCACCTTCGCGCCAGACATCTCGTGGTCAGACAAGTTCTCACACATAGTGCGCTGCACCCCTTGGAAGAAGTCATCGTGAGATGCACAGTTGAAGCTGTCACCGACAACGCCAATGTACTCACCTGTATCACCGTTGATGACATACTTCTTGTCACGAACCTTGGTAGGCTCAAACTGCACAGAGAAGTTTAGGTTGAGTGGTGTATCTTCGATGTTACTCTGTTGTGTAATAATATCTAGTGGCATAGTTATTCTCCTTTCATTGAAAAAAAGTAATCAGTGATTACCAATTCGTTAACTGTTCCTCTGTTGTACAGAAAAATTGACACGATGTCAAGCCTCAAAACAGTATAAGTTCTTTACCTTGTCTGCTTGCTCTTCAAGCTGATGGAACAAGTCACAAGATATGTAGCGAGGACCACCATTGTACAGACCGTCACACGCTATCTCATTGGCTAGTGATACAAGTTCTTGTACTTGCACATAAAGCTGCGGGGGTACTTGGTCAGCTATTTTCTTACGTTGACGTTGTTCTTTCGCACGTATCTTAGCGTAATGTGCGTAGCGTTCTTCTGTTGTCATATTCTCTGGTTTTTTAGCCATAGTTAGTCTCCTTTCATCCATTGTGGCATAAGTCTGCCTTTGTCATACCTAGCGAAACTCATCTTGTCAACCCTGTAAAATCTACGATATGCAACGATAGGCCACTCCTCATTTGTTTTTAGTTGGTCATGTCCACTGAAACATTGTGGGTGCGGTGTCGTAAAGTTAGACACATCGGGTATATATTTTTCTGCCTCAACCAGCGCATCGAAGTGACGCATGGATTTGTGACCAGTATTTACTGTGCGGTCACTACGTATCGGATACCGCCACATATATTCATCATTCATAGCCTTCATAAGACGTACAGCAAACCTGTAGTTGATGCGTGTCTCTCTAGCCCACTGAGTACACGGGTGGTTAGTGTAAGCTATCTTGTATAAGCCAGCTTCCTCTGCAAACTCAGGCGCATGGATACGAACAGCAGTGTTTAGCATCTGTGCTTCTTCCAATACCATCTTGCATATGTGCTGGTCACATAGTTGCTGGGCAATAGCCTCTGGTGTTTTGTCAATGATAAATCTATTCATGATACAAACCTTTCTATAATTCCAACAATAGCGTGATAGGCCATCCAAGCAAAAGAACCAAACACCGCTGCAAACAAAACCATTTCAATGCCATCGTGTGTAAGGTAGAAATACTTTACCTTGTGCCAAATCTTATTCATGTTCACCCCCATTACCTCTGCCAAGCCCACCGAAATACTGTGGCTTACGCTTGGCTGTTTCAAATACACCTGCCGTAATGAACACACCTGCTATCAGCAAGGCATGTGCTATGGCACTGATACCAAACACAGTGATAGACCCGACAGACATACCGAATATGATACACCACATCCAAGCAAGTATTTGCATGACCAAATGACGTGTGTTTGTGTCTGGTATGTGTGACAGCGGGTTGTGGCGACTGTCCATGATTAGGTTGTATATTTTAATCATCTGCAATCATCCTCATCAAATTTACAACGTATTGTGTAGTATGCCATCAGCATGGCTGCCACCTCTGGAAATGATTCCCAATCAGGTCTGTTACACTCCCACTGATGGTCAATCTCTGCGTCCAGCGCAACTAGCACTGCGTTCACTTGTTTCTTCGGTAAGTTAATGGTCATCATAGTTAATCTCCTTATATAAGTGGTAGTTGTTCTGGTAGTCTAGTTACTACTTCCTCTGACTTCATGCCCTTCAGTATATGTGCAATCACGTCAATAGTCCATCCATTGCCTAGCATACGATAACGCTGACTGTTTGACACATGATTCGTGTAGTCATCTGGTACAGTTTGTAGACGCTCACATTCAATCGGTGTCAGCTTACGCCATAGAGGACGCATCTCTTTTGTGTAGGCATCTTCATATCTGCCCTCAGATAGAATAGAAATCAGAGTGTCCTTGCTTATGGTGGACAAACACCTAGATTTGTCAGTCTCGTGTACCTCAAGACACTGTGTGATAGGCACAGACTTGTCATCATCCTTACGCACACCATCCAGCAGTCTACGTCCTACAATAGATGCAGGGTTGACCATGACCTTCGGCTCAAGATTGCCGCCACTGGCAGCGCATAGGCTAGGTGCTTTACCTTCGGGGTGATACACACGCTTGTTGTATCCGTGACCCTTCAAGTCAGCATCACCTACATGACATAAGCCATCCTTGCTGAATACAATCTGTCTGCGGCTCTTGTCGAAGTAGACACGCAGGTTAGACATACCACCGCCTTTGAAATAATTAGCGTCAATGCAGTGAGACTTCTCGCGGTCAGTAATGAAGTTGTCCTCAAGAACATCCTGCAATTTGATACCTAGGTCCTGGGGTACATCGAATGGAATATTAGTCCAATATAGGCGGTAACGATTCTGTGCGCTGACAAGATTACTATTGATGGCGACAGGTTGCACCCCAAGATATTCACTGATGATGTCTTGGCTCTCCTGTTTCATACGCACATTCTCAAGCAAGAAATACTTAGGCTTACACTCTTTGAGAATACGCACATATTCAAAGAACAACTTACTGCGTGGGTCATCAAAGTTAAGACGCTTGCCAGCCATACTGAAACCCTGACAAGGTGAACCCCCCAGCAGCAGGTCAATCTTCCTGCCCTCAAATGTCTCAGGCCACATAACATCACGCACGTCACCTAGTTGTACAGTGTCAGGCCAGTTAGCCTCTGATACTTTGATGGCATACTTGTCCACCTCACTGGCAAAGTAGGAATCCACATGGATACCTGCTCTGTCCAATGCGAGTCTGCCACAACTCATGCCATCAAATAAACTTAGTACATTCATTACTGTTCTCCATATAACTCTTGTGATTGTTCTGGTGTGAGGTCAAAGCGACCACACGGTGACTTTGTAGGGTCAGTAATCCATACACCCTCATACTCAAAACCCTCATCCATTAGGCTACATCCTTTCCGAAGTATCTCTTAGCCATATCTTCACCAATCTTGTACGTGCCATCAGCACCCGCCTTCTTCACGAGGAATGGGTACTTGGATGAACGAGGCAGGTATCCAACCAGTGTGTAGACAGGGTGTGTCTTATCTAGGTCAATGTTATAGATAGACGCATACCTACGCAAGTCCTGCATCTCTTTGCTCTCTGCCCCTGCAATCTTCACTTCAAGTTTGAAGGTGGCAATGTTGCCAGAGTATGAACAGTTACCAGCACTGAACTCAATACCTTCGATAGAACCCTCAAGTACCTCATTAATCTGATTGCGGATAAGCTGTAGTGTATGCTTGTCAAGTGTTGTAATAGACATGATGTATATCTCCTTTTTTTGGTAATCGGTGATTACTTTTCTTTCCATGCGTCAATGAATAAGTATACTAGCAGCGCAGCCCCGCAGAGCAGAAAACCTATAATGAATAGGTCATCTGCCCCGACTTCGGGCAACTGGTTGTACACACATAGAAGTGTAGAACAGTCAGCCATTAGTTGTTAGCCAACCAACTGGTACTTAGGTGCTACAGCAACCATGCTGACACCCTTTTGATTGTGACCAAGAGTTTCGATGTTGTAGCCTCTGGAACGCAAATCTAGCACAGTCGTGTAGAAGTGTGCCGATGAAGTCATGTCGGCCTCTTTCATGAGTGTGGCCTTAGTGACAGGGTACTTACGACTAGCCAGCGCAGTGTACAGCTTGTGTGACTTACTACCCTCAACGAAGAAGCCACTTCGACCTGTAGATTTTTTGGCGTAGTCTGCAGACTGAATGTTGAATGTGCCAATCTCAATGACGACACCATCTGCACGTTTGTCAGCGTTCTTCAGCTTACGGTTACGGCGTACTTCCTTGCCAATCTGAGTGTGCCACTCACGAAGGATAATACCTGCCATGTCTTGTACCATGTACTGCAAGTACCCACCTACGTCTGCTTTGCCCTCACGAGCAAGGTCACGACACATTGAGAAAAATGCAGTCCGATTAAGACTGCGACCATGTAATTCCTTGTACAGTGGTTCAACCTTCGCCAGCTTCGCCTCAATCTCTGCTGAAGCACGAACCTGCCCCCAAAGACCTGTCTGCCGCTTGTGAATCTTACCTGCTGGAATTGTAGTCGCAATGTTAAAAGTTGTCATGATGAAATCTCCTTTGTATTAGTTGGTTGGTTGTTTTTAGTAATCACTGATTACCTTTTTCTTGTAGTGGTGATGGGGCAAGTACGATGGCCTTCTTCAGAGGTTGTAACTTATACAGAGCCAATCCGACCCTTCCTTGCCCCATCATTTTATGCAGACAATGAGTAGTCCTGCACAAACTGTTTGGCCTTACGCCCACGCTTACGCAGCAGGGTCTTGCCTTTGTTGATGTGACGATAGTGGTCACGCGACCCATTTGGACGCTCAGTCTTTACGTTCTTCATTGGTGTAATTTTTACTTGCATTGTCTTTGTCCTTCTTACGGTTGTATTTTTTCTTGTCAGGCACCGTTTGTGGCCTACGTCTATTGGTCACAAGCAATGCCCTCGCTATAGGATTTATCTTACGCATTTTAGAATGTTTGTCAAGGAATAGGCGAACCCAAATAGGAAGGCTGCAAACAAACCTGTCTCTACTGGTACATAAGCCAGAAGTTCTGGCACGATGATAGCCAAACCCACTGTCGATGAAATCAAGCAAAACATGCTACCCATTACGCTAACTCTAGTCATTTTTATTCTCCTTTTCATTTTCTGGTAATCTCCGATTACTTTTTTTTTTTGTTACCCCATGACCGCAACGACATGGAACATAGATACCTCGTCACCTGTGGTCAGTTTCTTGTTGGCACGATTGCCCGCAACATACTCGCACCAAGTGTTCCACCAGTATTCCGCACCACCAGTGTCACGAGTGAATTGCACATAGTCAGCAATCTTCTTGCGCTTAGTCTCTGGCTTCACGCCCTTGGGGAACTTGAGTGCAGTACGAGGTAAACCTAGCCTGTCACAATTATGGCTGTCAATACACGCCACATCTAGCCCGCACATCTGCGCCACAAATGCCGCTTTGACCACGCCAAGATTAGGCACGTTGGTGAGAACGTCAATGGCAGCCACTGCATCACCAGTTTTGACAGCTTCTTTGATAGCCGCATAGATGACACGTTTGTGTTCCTGCATATAGAGGTAGCCATCACGCTTGTTGCCCCACAAATACTTGCTGCCCGCACCGTTGGTGTCAATGTCATCCATCTGCATTGGTGTGGTGGATAGACCTGCCTGAATGGTGGTAAGCACGAAGGTGGTCACACGAGCCAAGTTGTCTGGATTTTTCAGTGCGAACTTAGCAATTTTTTTACAATCTCTCTGGTACATTTTTGGTAATCTCCGATTACTTTTTTTAGTTAGAATGAAAGCGGTCAAACGCCACCTTTTGTGCATACATACACGCCCATGCTTCACCATCTCCTTTGGCAAGCAATTCAGACACTAGCACCTTCCATGAGTGCCAATCAATGGGGTCAATGCCTTCGCATGAACAGTCAAAGCAATAATCCGCATACATATCCTGCCGCATCACCGCGAAGGGTGGGTTAGGTTCAGACGTTGTGAATTGATGAATAGACATTTTATAACCTTTCAATTTTTGGTAATCACTGATTACTTTTTTTTGGTTAGTGTTCAGAGGGTTATCCCTCACTGTCCTTATATAATATAACACAAGAAAATGAATGTCAAGATAGGGTATCCAGCCAATCCATGACACCCTGCATCTTGCGTTGGGTGTTCGCCTCTTGTGCCTCTTGCGCCTGTTTCTGCATCTCAAGCACGCCCATGCGCAGCACAGGGTATAGTTGCTCCTCACGTTGTCGTGATGGGTGCTTGGCTACACGCTCAAGCGTACCCGCTGACTTCATACCGTTAGCCGTAACTGTCGGCCTCTCATTGTCCCAAACTAAATCCATCTGTCTGTACCCCTCATTTTTGGTAATCGGTGATTACTTTTTTTATGTGGTGAAACCTCATGTCTCACCTTCCCTTCTATATTAATACGAATAATTTGCTATGTCAATAAGCCCAGCTGCCCAGGCCCCGGGTGTGCCGCAGCCTAGTTGCCCGCCAATCATGGGTGAGTCCAGTTACCCCCCATGATAGTAGATGATAGTAGATTTTTGGACGCAGAAAAACCCCACACCTTGCGGTGTGAGGCTTGTGGTATTTTTGGTAATCGGTGATTACCTTTTTTGTTATGATGCGTTGGCTTTTTTCTGTTCAGTACCAATGCCCGCATCAAGCGCATCAGCAATGGCAATCGAGATTTTTTCTGCCATGTCGCGACCCAAATCTGCAATCAATTTTTCGGCAATTTGTGCGGGTGACACTGGCGCGGGTGATTGCTCAATTGGTGCGATTGTCTCGCCTGTATCGTCACCACCATCACCACCACCATTTGCGGGTGTTGTCTTTTCTTTTTTGGGTGCAAGTGATTTTTCGTAACCATTAACACTGCCTGTTACCTTGGCAAGCGATGAAGTGCCGGAACCAAAATCACTAGCGCACCATGCCAGAAAATCATTGTTGCGAGTGGCAATAGTTTTGATGCCGCCATATATGTTTTTCTTTTGCTGGCTCATTTTCATTTTATCTTTTGCGCCTACTGTATCGTAAAGGTAAACAGCCAGTTCTCTATGTTCAGCAAAAAGCCAATCGCGGTATTCATCCTGTTTCATGTCTTCTAATTTTGGCGCGTATACCGCGTTGCATAGCTCAATTAGGTTTTCGGCATTATTCTTGATAAGCGCGTGTGTTTTGTCATTAGCTTTTTCGATTTTTACAATTATATTTGTCATTGTCTTAGTCTTTCTGCCCGTAGGCGTTTGGTTGTTTTGTCGTTGTGACAATTTCCATTATCAGCATTTTTCAAACATTGTCAAACAGAAAAATAACATAGGGCTGTAATCGTTGCGGGTGCTGGCATTTTGGGTGCTGTCATTATCTGTTTTTGGTAATCGGCGATTACTTTTTTTTCGTGGCATATCGAAAAGCTGCCATCATCATATTGTTAGGCAAGGCTAACTTTCATAGGTGGTGATAACATTATGTGATGGGGTATATTATATGCACCTACCTTTCATTTGTTCATCACTTCTAATAATCTTAGCAATCACGCTCTTTGATTATCGTTAACTGATAGCATAACAGTTATCTAATACATGCTATTGCATTGATTTTGTTACACTTTATGTCGCTGGACCTGGTGTTTGGCAGCTTATTTGTTCATTTTTAACCCGGCAGGGTTAAGTTTTTGCAAATACAGTGGGGTAGGGCAGGATGCCACCCCCCGTTAGATAGTTATATATACACAGAAACACACAGATGAGGAAAATTAAGTGTTAACCACAGAGGTAACTGATAACTATACATGCACAAGGATTGTGCAACACTGCCTAAAAAATAGGCATATAGTACCAGTTGTGTAAAAAAGATAGTGCCAGATACAGAAGGTGTATTGACACGGTTGACGAAGTATGTTATAATTAAGTATAACTGAAAAACACTTAAAGTGTATCACTTAAATGTCTATATACTTAAATTGTTAAATACACTTAAATGTTCTATTACATATTCTTTGCTAATAACACTTACAGTGTAACACTTAAATGAATATATAGTAAAAGAAAGTTCTTGACAATGACGAAGAAATCTGTAAAACTATACACAGATAATGTACTTGATGCATTCTATGATGCTATCCGTACTAATTCATTAGAACGTCTTCACATACCACACAGCGATGTGTTCTATGTGCGTACTGCATTGGATGCTAAGTTCTTCCCACGTACCTTCACACTTAAAGAGACTGAAGATTATATGCGTTTGGAAGGGTGGAAGGAAAAAGATGAGTGATGGAACTCTATACCTTTTTTGTGTTCTTCTCCGTAATCGTAATGCCGGGTGGAGAAATTAAGTCATTCTCTAAACATGTAGTAGAGTGTCCTTCAATGGAGACTGTACTTGAAATGCATCAACCTCAGATGGATAGCGGTGAGATTGTAGACTGGGCAGCTACGTGCCTGACAACAAAACTCCCACTTAATGTACCAGAAGGACTAAGCACGTAACATGGCTATACCTGAAAGAGTAAAAACTAAAATGAAAGAGGAAGGGCTTACTGGTGTCAATAAGCCTAAGCGCACTCCTAACCACCCTAAGAAGTCACACTGCGTGATGGCGAAGGAAGGTGACACGTATAAGTTTATTCGCTTTGGACAGCAAGGCGTATCAGGTGCTGGGAAGAATCCCAAGTCTGCTAAAGATAAAGCACGTAAGAAGTCCTACTACGCACGTCACAATGCACAGGGCAAGCCGACCAGCAAGCTGTCAGCGAAGTACTGGTCACATAAAGTTAAATGGTAAACAGGAGAAACTAAGATGGCAGTGCCACTACTATTTATTCTGGGGGGAACACTTCTACGTGCAGCAGGCCCAGCAATAGCCAAGCAACTCGTTAAATTGGGTGCAAAGAAAGCAACAGGTAAGGCGGCACAGGGTGCTGCTAAAACAGTGAACAGTAATAACATTGGGGTCATTAAAACTATCTCACGCCCAAAGAGTGGGGGTGCGGCCCCGAAACCGACACCGAAGACTAGCGGGGGTGGGTCAGCTAAAAAACCTGCAACAAATAAGAAACCTGCATCTTCATCAGGTACTGGCAGTGGTAGTGCTGCAAAGCCATCTGGTTCAGGTCGTAATGCAGGTGGTCGTAAGAAGCCGCCCACAAAGAATAAGCCACCAGAACTTAAAGCAGACCCTTCAATGCGTCTAGGTGGTGCTAAACCTAAACCTAAACCATCTGGTCGTAATACGGCTCGTAACAACAAGAAGAAGCCCGTGACAGGTGATAAGGCACAGCGTGGACTGATTGTAGCGGCTACAGCACTTCCAATGTTTATGGACACTAAGCCTACAGGAACTGCTACAGCTAAAGATAAACCAGTTGATAAGTCTAATCGTGCTACATCAAAAGGTGGACGTGGTTTCGGTGAAGGCACGTATAAGAAGAAGGCAGCAAGCGGTGACTCATTCGGCGCGGCATTTAAGAAAGCCTACAGCAAGGGTATAGGGACTAAGTTTACACACAAAGGTAAAAGCTACAGTGCAGTTAAAGATACTGACTTGAAGAAAGCGGGTGTTAAAACCTTGCGTGAATATCTGAATAAGAAGAAGAAGAAGGGTTAGTAGTATGGGCATGTTAAGTATAATCTTCGGTGAGAAGGAAAAGCCTACACTTAGTCAGGTACGTAAAGACGTAATGAAATTTGCTCGTGAAAATGATTTGGGGGAAACGGAAGCAGGTAAAATGCTTCGCAACCAACTCAAGAAGTATGATATTCCGTATCCCAAAGGAATGGCTACGGACGAAGAGTTCAAGAAACAGCTTCAGGATTCGGGTGATAAACCGACCAAGAAACAGAAAAAGGCTAGGGGTGGTATGGTTAAAAATAAAGTACAGATGATGCGAGGTGGCATGGCTAATGGTAAAGTCCATATGTATTCTAACGGCGGTTCTGTTACAGATAAACTAAACCCCGGCTTACGTGCTTTACAAAAAGAACGGCCTGACGTTGTAGCGAAAATGATGAAGAAGTAGCATGGCGGTTACGGGCAGAAATAAACCCAAGCGTAATTACAAGAGTGAGTACGCAAACTACCACAGTAAACCTGTACAGAAAACTAATCGTGCAGGGCGTAATGCAGCACGTGCGATAGCGAAGAAGAACGGTGCTAAAGTAGCAGGTAAAGATGTTGCGCACCGTAACGGTAATCCACGTGATAACAGACCTAAAAACTTAGCTGTCAAAACACCAGCACAGAATAGGTCATATGCTAGAACAAAAACGGCACGTAAACGCAATCCATATGCATAAGATTGAAGCTGACATACGAAAGTGGTCACATGAATTTCTTGAAGTACCTAATGAGAAACTTAATGGACTACCACCGTGTCCCTACGCAAAACAAGCGTGGCTAGACAACAAGGTTGTATTCAGCATAAACACAGGGGTAGATGGACTAGCAAAAGAAGTGGCAGACTTTGAGTCCCACGATTATGATATAGTTGTATGGGCTAGTCAGTATCTACCTGATATGCAATACCTAGACGGATGGTGTGATGGCGTAAACGAAGCCATGTCCATTGCAGGTAAAGATATGCACCTTATGGTGTTTCATCCAGACTACGATGCTGAAGAGGCTGGTCTGGACTTTTTAGTTGAAGATGATGTAGTAGACGAGAGCCTTATCTACTGCATGGTATTTGTACAAAGGCTATCACCCTTAGACGATGCCGCACTAAGTTTGGAGAAGTCTGGGTATTATAAACATTTCCCTGTGGATGTGTTTCAATCATTAGTAATAGATAGAAGGAGATTACGTAATGAAAGGCAAAACTAAAGTAGCTAAGAAAATGATGCGTGGCGGCGTAGCACCAAAGCGTATGCGTGGCGGTGGCATGGCTAAGATGGCATCAAAGAAGATGATGCGTGGCGGCGTAGCTGCTAAGAAAAAGATGATGCGTGGCGGGATGGCAAAAAAGAAATGAGGAAGAAACTCGTTCATCGTTTTGCAATGGCCCTGCTTAATATCGGCAAGCCGTTTACTCGTATCGGTAACTGGTTCTGGAAAAAGCACAGAGATGTGCTAGACTGGAATGAGTAATGCCAGTATTATCTACAGGTTCAAAGTTTCGTACAGAAGTAGTGTCGTTGGGTACTACTAACAAAACTAACGTGTACACTGTACCTGCAAACTTCTCTTCCCATTTAGAGAACTTGTTTGTAAGTAACAACCACACAGGTAACGTAACTTTGAGTTTGCATTTATTCCATGCTGATGATAACACGGAGTATGACTTACTGACTACACATGCTATTGCAGGTGGTTCATACGAGTCTATCTTTACAGTGGACAGACCTTTGTATTTACATGCAGGTGATATTATCAAATGCACAGCAGATACAGCAAGTAAGCTAGTCGTTACTACATCGTGTGAAGAATTTTTTGACCCGAATAGATAGGAGATAGGAGATGATACGTGTCCCTAAAAAACCCCCAAACCCCAAAAAGAAAACCACACAAGTTAGAGCGAAAAAGAAACCGACTGGAAAGGTTAGCCTTTCGCAAGGGGGTGCGCCTAAAAGCAAATCAAGAGTTAATGAAGCTGGCAACTATACTAAGCCCGGAATGAGGAAGCAACAGTTCAGTCGTATCAAGGCGGGTGGCAAGGGCGGTAATCCCGGTCAATGGTCTGCACGTAAGGCGCAGATGTTAGCTAAAGCATATAAGGCTGCTGGCGGTGGCTACAAATCTTAGCTATCTAATGTTTTGTGTAGTGATTGCTACACCAGATAACATGCAGGTTAAACTATACGGCGAGAAGGAATGGCTTTCTAAATGCCACGTAGCTGTAACAGAACACGGTTTTAAAAATCCTAAAGACCGTTGCTTCTGTGTAAAGATGGATGATAAGGATACTTAATGCCACCACGTAATCATAAAGACTGGATTAAAGAACCTAAAGTAGAATACATAAGTTCACTCATATACTCTGACCACAGTTTGTATGAGCAGGAACTAGAAAACATATTCTCTAAAGTATGGGTTCCTATGTGTCACTCAAGTGAATTACCCAACTTGGGCGACTTTAGAAAGACGCAGATAGCATTGCAGAATGTTGTAGCTGTACGCTTTGAAGGTGGCGTAGTCAGGGCATTCCTTACAGATAAAGTGCAAGCACCTGCTGGCAATGACCTATCTCTAACATACCATTCAGGTAACTGGACTGAACTACCATGTGAAGTAAAGCACGGTGGTATGGTCTGGACTACCTTAGATACAAACCCGTCTATGAGCGTAGATGAGTGGACTGCTGGCGCATTCGACTGTATAGCAGATGCCATTGACACGGAAGAGATGGAAGTGTTTCACTACCACAAGGCAGTGATAGACACTAACTACAAGCTGTGGCATGATACTAACAGTGAGTTCTACCACGATTTTATGCATTACTTTAACCGTGTGTCAGGATTTAACGATGAGTACTTTGCTAGAAAGAATATCCCATTTGATAACGGACACGTCAACGTCAGTAGTTTTACAGTTAACTACGAAGAGTACGATGGTTTTGAAGACAGAGGAGAACTTAGTTTCCCTAACCTTCCACCTAACCAGTGGTATATGGTAGACTTATTCCCCGGCTATAATTTTAACCTACGTGGTAGTGCGTATCGTAGTGACAGCGTAACACCACTAGGACCAAACAAAGTATTGATTGAGTTCCGTGGCTACGGCTTAAAGAAAGATACCCCTGAAGAACGACAGACACGTATCAAACATCACAACTCTATATGGGGGCCATTCGGTAGGAACTTACACGAAGACCTCATAGGCGTAGCTGGTCAGGGTACAACGATGCGTGAAGGCACAGAACCTCGTAACATTCTACACGGTAGACATGAGAATGGCACAATACATGATGAAGTAGGGATGAGACACTACTATGCAGAATGGAGTAAGTGGATGGGTGTTGAAGCAAGCAGCCCAAAGAGTTTGGCAGCGTAGCGTGGAAGAAAAAGAAAATAAAAAACCTATATCTTTAGG
>Ga0181391_1000043_pt1 | contig 32143 bp, 40 predicted proteins | sample 14SPOviralmetaG_FD_130080 | JGI IMG/M metagenome (GOLD analysis project Ga0181391, IMG submission 130080) | Marine viral communities from the oligotrophic San Pedro Time Series (SPOT) site, San Pedro Channel, CA, USA - 14 SPOT_SRF_2010-08-11 | ecosystem: Environmental > Aquatic > Marine > Strait...
CAGATCCGTGCTATAATTGTGGTATGAAAACATTTAAAAAAACACAGACCATGTTAGATAGGGTAGACCCGGTCAGGATCCGGAATCACATCGTGTTCCTTGATGGCCAGATCAAGGCCTATAAAGATATGCTGTATCACCTACAGAACAAAGAGACCACTGATGCACTCGCTAAATGTGAGCAAAATCTCGAAGTCATCAGACACAACAAGGAATTGTTGAGAGTAGCAATGGGTTGGCCCAGCCTGATCAAAAAACCAGCCTAACGCGAATTTGCTGACGCAAAAAAAAAGCGGAACGCAAAAAAAAACCTTGACCAAACCCGGGGATTCCTGCTATAATAAATACACATATGCCAAGTTGGAACAAAGGAAAGACAGGACTGGAAGCGGGTTGGACACCTGAGAGGCGCCTTAAGGCCTCGGAGAAACAACGGCAGTGGATCCGCGACAACCCAACCAAGCAGTTCTGGAAGTTCAACAAAGGCGTATGGAAGACAGGACCCGATCCGGAGGTCCGTAGGCACTACTACAGGTATATGAGGATGAAATGTCAGGCACGATACTGGTGTCAGGAATGGACCATACTGTGGGAAGACTATCTGGATCTATTAAAAAGTTCATCAGGTTCGTGGGGTCGGACACGGGACTCCATAAACTTGGTGAGGCAGGACAAGGCACAAGGCTGGCACATCCACAATGTGAAGTTGATGAATCGCACAGAAGCAATGAAGAGGCCTCGATTGACCGACAGCAAAGGCAATGTGGTCAGGAGGAAGAAGCGGAATGGATAATCAACAACGCACAAGATTCATGAGTGACTGGATAAGGTCACAGGAACAGGTCAGGATCCAACAGGACCGTGACAGATGGTTAGAGAACCGACGACAACAACGAGAGGCACAGCAGGAATACAATTACCAAAAAAACAAAAGGAGCACAGATGCAGGTGGCGATAGTAAAGATCAGCAAAATTAACAGCCAGTATGGTGGTGAGATCATCAGATTGGATGGACATCACCAGGACGAGACGGGTCAATTGGTCAAGGGATACTGTTTCATAGATCCCAAGAACGACAATTGGCATCAATGGGTCGAGACGATGGAGGCCGCGGCGACGAATCGTGGCAAATACATCTTGGTTGATCACATACACATGAAGAACAGGGCCAAGGGCATATGGGACGCGGACAGCCGACCACAGGTCATAGACATAATCAACAGATGAAACAGGTTTTCAACATAGAGACAAACACAGGAACTGACCCAGAGGTGTTCGTCAAACAGGCGGGCATACCGTTCCGTAGCATACAATCATTCTATCATCCAGAGATGGGTTGGTTGATATCATTGGACCACGGCATCGTGACCTGTGATGAGAAGAACAAGACCATAACCTACCACAATCCGGACACAGAATAAACACTTGCATTTTGGTGACCGGGACCAAATATAAATATCTATATTAGGAGAAGCCATGCCAAGCAAAGCCAAACTCACAACTCGTGAAAGAACCAGTTCCAATGTCAGTTCGGACAACCTCAACAAGGGTTCGGAACTATCACACGCAGAAGCAGACAGTAATTTCATCAATCTAAGGGATCAGAGCATAGCCATATCAGATGGTTCCGCATCAACAGACATAGAGGCCGGAGAGACCATAACATTCTCGGGTGCCTCAGTTTCAGGCAACACGGTCACGGTGCCAACAGGTGCTGGAATGACCATAGTGGGTGATGATTCATCAGGCACACTTATAAACGGTGGCGAAACTTTAAAAATAGCAGGTGGCACCAATGTCACAACCGCGATGTCCGGTGACACAATGACAATAACAGCATCAGGTGGCGGTGGCGGCAGTAGCATGACCGTGCAGGACGAGGGTTCAGCACTCTCAACGGCGGCCACAACTTTGAACTTCGTTGGCGCAGGGGTCACAGCATCAGGCACGGGAGCAACCAAGACCATTACGATAGCAGGCGGTGGTGCCTCGGGTGGCAACCTAGGAGACCTACAGGTCAACGGAACCGTGATGTCACCAGTCGCTACCAATTCCGATCTAACACTTCAAGCAAACGGCACCGGCGATATAGTCATCGCAGATCTGCACTTCAACGAAGCAGAGGCCACAATCAATTCACAGGCCAGCAACTCAGCAAGTATCACAATGAAGCCTACCACAGGCAAGGACAGAGATGTGTTCATCCTAAACGCAGGCACCGTATCATACGATGCCAATAGTGCAAAAAATTCAGAATTCAGGATGTATGTTAAAAGCGGAAACACTGGAGGATCAGGAAGACGAGGTGCACTTTGGCTCTATGACAGTAATTCATCACAGTCCAGCAACAATTTTATACTTGGCACCAATGCAGATGCAGATGTGAAAGGTATAAGTTTGGTTGCCGGCGGTGGCACATACGGCAGGATAGAATTGAACATAGACGGATCCAACAACACTGATGTCAATCTTGTATCACACGGCACTGGTCGAGTCAAGGCCAACACATTCAAAATCAACGATGAATACACATTTCCAACAACAGATGGATCCGCTGGTCAGGTATTACAGACGGACGGGTCAGGTAATCTCAGTTTCGCAACCGTATCCGGTGGCAGTGCTTCAACCGGTGACATAACATTCAACGGTAGCACAATGATATCACCTTCCAACGGTGACATAACTTTGGATCCATCAGGCACAGGTGACATCAACCTCAGTGCCCGTGAGGTGTTCATAGGAGATTCAACAACGGATTCAGCGATCATATCAACAGAGACAGACAGGGCCTTATTCCTGGCACAGAACATGAACCTGGCCAGCGACTTCAGTTCAAACGCAGGTGGTTTCATCAACATAGCCAGCAACGGAGTATTGATATTCAGACCAGCCGATGGCAACCAATACATCTACAACGAAGCCTCAACGGTGGTTATTGGTAGGAGTTCAAATGCCGCCAGTATGTTGACAGGCTCTGGAAGGTCCCTGACCACACTGACCACAAACGGATACACCAATACATGGGAACCAAGGATACTCTTGTCACCACCCGGAGCCACGGCTTCATCAGGAGACAAAGCAGAGAGCAAGATTACAATGGACGCAGGTGACACAGGCAGTGGATCAATTGAAATGACCACAGTAAGGATATTGATGACAAGATTACCTACCAGTGATCCCAGCACAGCAGGACAACTTTGGAATGATTCTGGCACATTGAAGATTAGTGCAGGTTAGAATCAATGACGGCATATTTTATGGGAAGAATAAATCAATAAATAATCTTTATTAGGAGAAACCAAAATGGCTTCAAAAGCAAAACTAGTCACAAGGACAGCAACTTCAAGTTCAGTCACATCAGACAACATCGCCAAGGACGCGGCACTTACACACGCGGAACTTGATTCGAACTTGATCAACCTTAGAGATCAATCAATTGGCATAGTTGCAGACGACTCTGCAACGATTGACATCAAGGCTGGCGACTCATTATACATACAGGGTGGAACAGGAATAACCACTTCAACAAATTCAGATGGCACAGTGACCATCAATAGTGCAGGCTCTGGAGACATCACATCAGTGGTGGCAGGAGATGGCCTAACAGGGGGAGCAACAACAGGCGACGCCACACTCAACATCGGCGCAGGCACAGGTATAGATGTTGCCGCGGACGCAATATCAGTAGATGTATCAGACTTCTTGGCAAACGGTTCAAACAACAGAGTGGTCACTGCCACAGGCACAGATGCTCTAAATGGTGAGGCCAACATGACCTTTGATGGTTCAACACTAGGAGTCACTGGCAACATCACAGCAACAACTTCAATAGCCAACGACGCTGTATCTATAGATGACAATGTAATCAAGACAACAAGATCCAACGATGACCTTTTCATCGAAACCAATGGCACTGGGACTTTGACACTACAAGCGGGCGGTGGTGATTTCAGTAATTTTTCAAACGAATCAAGATACACCAAAGGAAACAGGATGTATTATGAGGATCTGAGTCACACGCTCGGTGTTGACAGGGACTACAGGAACTCAATGGTTATGAAGTTCAAAGCCACAACAGGACAGACAAGTGGTAGCAGTAATGACAGGTTCAGAAATATGGCCAATGTTGACTACGATCTCAACGGATCAACTATCACAAGTGCCAGCAGTTATCTGTCTAGAGGACCAATGGCCCTTTCAGGTGAGGCAACATTAATGAATTCTAGTAGTTCAGATTCCGCGGCCAAGAATGCAACTGGCTTACAGGGTGGTGTGTATCTTTATACTCCTAACAGTGCAGGTGACATAACAATTACAGGAACCAACTCAGGTATAGCGTCCCACAGCAGTTGGATGGATATTGATGCTGGCACAGGATCAACGATAACAGTTGACAACGGCTACTCATACTATTCGACAGGCTTCCAATCATATGGAGGAGGCACGAAGACAATGAATAATTTCTATCACTTCTTTGCCAACACGAGTTCCACAGATCCAACAAAGGAATATGCCTTCGTCACAGAAAATCCATTGATGTGTAGTGCAGTTGGAACTTTAGAGTCATACAGGGAGAAGGTGGCCACATTGACATCTAGTTCAACGATTTCAGTTGAATGTGATCAGGCACCAGTTCATAAAGTCACATTGGCACAAAACACGCAGTTTGTTATACAAGAGTTGGCCGCAGGACAATCAGTCACAATAATCATTACACAGGATGGCACAGGATCAAGAACAGCATCATTTGGAACAGGAGATTCTACAGCAGTCAAGTTCGCCGGCACATATTCAGCACTATCAACAGCGGCTGGTGCCATTGATGTTGTGACTATCTTCAACGATGGAACCAACTACTTAGGTAATTGTGCCAAAGCATACGCATAATAGGAGAGCATAGATGCCATTAGGTTTTAGCAAAGCAGTTTTCGGACAAGCCGCCGCGGCTGTGAGTGCAACAGGCGGCAGAGCATTCACGCACAACGGAACATCATCAAGCAGTTCAGGTAATTTCACACTCAACAAGGCGGCCACATACACGGTCAGTTATAGTTCAGCACCATTCAATGATAGCCAACATTACAGCATGGTGTTTTGGTTCAGACTGGCACAGGAGGGCGGCAACATAGACGACCCTGCCACAAGATTCATCTACATGACAGACAGTGATCAATCCGATCTATGGGGTATGGTTTTCGGCAATGGCACAAATGTCACTTATATGAATTGTTTAAATTCATCAGGCAACAGGTTGGTCCATCCATATGGATCCACATATGCCAACAACACACCATTCATGTCAGCCATAGCGGACGGCAGTTGGCATTGTATGATGGTCAGTATGGACAGTGATGCCGGCAACGGTATCGGCAGTTTCTACATAGATGGTTCAAGCACCAATGAAGCGTCAGGAGGTGCCTTGACCAGCAATTTGAATTCAAGTGATTTCAAATACATCGCGTTGAGAAACAACAACGGCGGACACAACACATCCTACGGAACAAGTTTTGAATCAGGCGCAGGCTTTGAACTTGGACCTGTATGGTTGTATGATTCATATCTTGATTTCACAAGTTCAACAGTCAGAGGGTATTTCTACAACTCATCAAACACTGACGGATATGTTGATGGTGGTTCGGACGGCACATCAGGTGGAGCACCCACGCCGGAAGTCTACATGAAACACGGCGAGACCACACTTGAAGTGGCAGGCGCTTCATCACCAACTGTGAACACGGTCTCACACAACAGTGGTGCCATCGTGATCATACCAACAAATGAAGGTCCAGGATCAGGAGACACCATATAATGTATAGATTAACAATAGAATCAACAGCACACACTTTTGACACACTGGCGGAGATGGTGACTTGGTTGAAAGCCAATTACACAGATCCTTTATCACACGCATTCGATGTGGCGAAACAGGTGGATGGTTCTTGGGTTCCAAACCCAGATAAATTCAGTCTATTATAGGAGGACAACAATGACAACTTGGCCAACAGCAAACAAGGGATCGACAGCACACACGGACAGTGATGACGACAAACCAAGACTTGCCAGACCGGAAATAAACAAGAACATCTCTAATGTCAATGACATACTTGATTTCTTTGAGGGTGGCTCACCGGCGGATGGAGACATATTCGTCTACAACAGTTCAAACGCCAAGTTCGAGAAGAACACTTCAAACACAAAATTCACAAAACTGGTCCAGACTCCAAAGGAGACCATCAACGCGATATCTGCCACTTCAGGTAGTGTCAATGTTGATGCCACGGCGGCACCAGTCCACACAATGAGTTTGACAGGCAACACCACATACACATTCACCAACATGACAGCAGGCACGTCAACACTGTTGATCATAAAAGTCAATGCCGCTGACAAGACAGCAACATTCACATCAGATGGATCAACATTGGTCAAATTCTCAAACGGTGCTCCAACACTGACAACATCATCATCACAGATAGACATCGTATCAGTTTTCTTTGACGGCACAGACTACATAGGTTCTATCACACAAGGGATAAGATAATGCCTTTCGGTAGCAGGAGGTTCTTCACAGGTAGGACATTCAATCCGGAGGTCACCACAATCACATTTGATTCACCACAGGGTGTTGGTTCAAGCCAACCCAAATTTTTCACATCGGCCTCGGTATCGGGAGACACAGCCGGCAACACAGTCAAAGGCAACGGCACCTACACCGCACTCAACGGTGGCACCGCTGACCTTGAAGGTGGCATGACAGGTGGCGCCAACAACGCAATCGTTGTTCCTCTGACTGAGGGCAGGTCCTACACCATCAGATTAAGGAAGACACTGCTCAACACATTGTCAGGTGGAGCACATCCATCAGCATCATATCCATTCCAGGTTTTCGCACCCAAACTTTCAACCACCAATGCAGATAGCGATCCAGTCAATGTTGTTTCGCAAACTCCATTCATCCAGTTCAGATATGACAGGGTTGCTAATAACTCAGGTGCCACTGCATTCCAGACCAATTCACAATTCTTTCAATTGACCAATCACGACAGATCGTCTGATGTGATGGCCAGCAACAGTGCACCTTTTCAACATATCTTCCAGTTCAGCACGGTGGATAGCGGCACAGGCGCAGATAAGGCAATGGACAATGACACATTGACACTATCACAGAATTTCGTGGTTGCCTCGGGCGACAATGATACTGCCGCCGGGGGAACAGGTTTCACTGCCAAAGGTCTGTGTCTATCATATGAGATAGATAACAGTGGATCAGGACATAATGGTGATGTGGTGATTGAATTGTTTCAGAGTTAGATTTACGGTTAGCAGTGATATTGTAATAAATATTTAGGTAATAACAAATTACATAACAAGGAGAATATACATCATGTCAGCATCTTCCAATCACTTGGAAAATAAGTTATTAGATCATGTTTTAAGAGGCGGGTCTTCGGACTACGCAAATCCTGGTAATGTATTTCTTGCTCTATTCAGTGGAACGGCGAGTGATGTGTTAGCGGCTCTTGAGGCAGGAACAAAATCCAAGTCAGGCACAGGCAACTGGGGTCACTACGAGATCAACAACGCGGGTTATTCCAGAGAGCAATTGACTTTCGGAACAGACGCTTCAGGCGGTAGCATATCCACAACAGGAAACGCAACATTCACAACAGCGACAGCAAACTATCAAAATTCAGCAAGTTCTGGATCAACGGTGACTTGTATCGCAGTTATGGACTCGGACTACACAGCAGACGCTTCTTCAGAATCTTTAGGTAATGTTTTGTTCTATGGGCAACTTGACAACGCCAAGGAAATTTTGAATGGAGACACCTTTCAAGTGTCAACAGGAAATTTGACTATCTCTTTAGCATAATAAAGGGGGAGTAGCCAAATGGCTATAAAAGGTCTAGTTGATTTAGAAGCCTACGCGATAGGCGGCTATGCAACTCCGGAAACATACTATCATATCAGTTCAGGCGAATATGTCGAACACGATTACTCTGTCTTAAATTACACCTTCGAGGCACAGACACTCACGAGCAGTTTCAGTGTATCTTGCGAGGGATCAACAGAAGTCAATAGTGCAATACTAACAAGTTCATTCACGGTATCAGCGGCTGGAGTCAAGTTTGACTTTGGTTCCGCCACAATAACATCATCTAGTTCTGTGTCAGCATTTGGTGGCAGGATCAGAACAGGACAGACCAATCCAAGTGCATCAGCCACGACCACACAGAACGCGGTGGCAACCTTCGATGGTTCATTGTCAGCGGTCAGCAGTTTCACAAACAGCACCAACGCCATATACCAAGCATTCAGTGAAAGCCTGACACTCAACGCATTCGTCACACAGATACAATTGGCGGGTAAATTGATTGAGGCAGGCACGAGTATCACACCAAGGACTTCAGAATACACTTGGGCGGACTTCAAAGAGAGCGATGTCATAGACAGGGCATGGACAGATTGGTTTGGTGATTCTTGGGGTGGGGAGAAGAGAATAGTCCTAGTAGGTGCCGCAAGTGTGTTAAAAGCATTAGGTGGATACAGGGCATTCGCATCAGGCAATATGGCGACATCAGCGACGATGCCAGATGTCACCATGAACAGGATAAGAAGTTATTCAGCGAGTCCAACAGCAACAACTTCATCAAGTGTCAATGGCAATGCGACATTTGGTCCAACCAAAGAAGTCACGGCATCGGCAACACAATCAACAGATGGCAAGAGGTTTAGAGGTGTTTCATCAGGCGGCAATCCATTCCAGATGCCAATGGGCACATTCAGTTCTTCTATAAACGGAATATATTTCAGAGCATCAGGCAGTGGCAATCCTGTGGCAGTGGCCAGTGTCAGCGGTGTAGGTAGTGTGACATTTGACCTTGCATATGGACAAGGCATAACGGCCGCGTTCAGTCAAAGCACAGACGCAAACTTCACGGCACAACTACAACCAACTGAATTATTTGCTCTATACAGCACATTAAGTGAAGGAAGACTGATATCACCAGCAGATCCTTGGAACACAATCATCGTTCCGCAGGAACTTAGAACAATATCAGTGCCGATAGAAACGCGACAGTTCGTGGTTCCAGAAGAAACTCGCTTAAATAAAGTTAACCAGGAGACGAGAGTGGCACAAGTGCAACAAGAAACAAGAACTAGGAAAATATTCAAACCTGTTTATACTAACAGATCAAGTATTCCAAGGGTAAGGAGTGAAACATAATGGCTAACTTAACGGGATTCAAAACCGACAACAAGGGCCTATACATAGAAAAGGCCGCAGGTGCCAACATCAAGTATGGAGTTGATTTCACAGACTACCTTACGACTGGTGATGCCATATCATCGGCGTCTGTTGCCATAGAAACCATTTCAGGTGATTCATCACCATTGGCTTTACCAACAAATCCATCAACTGATGTCGTGGTAGCAAACGCACTTGTGAACATTAGACTAAACGGCGGTAGTGCCGGCAACATCTACAATGTGGATGTGACCATAGTGACATCAAATGGTGACACTGATGTAAGAAGATTTAGAATAGCAATAACGGACAAACATTTATAATGGCTGACTCACCTAAACACTACAAACTAGACAGAGACTTGATATTCAAGTTGGCTACACTTCATTGCACACTCAAAGAGATAGCGGATGTGGTAGGCACTTCTGTGACGACACTAGAGAAAAGATATTCAGGCATCATAGACAAAGGCAGATCAGAAGGTAAGAAAAGTTTGAGAAGAGCACAGATGGAGAAAGCATTACAGGGCGATGTGAGAATGCTGATCTGGATGGGCAAACAATACCTAGATCAAAAAGACACACCAACAGATCAAGAAAATACAGCACCACTTCCTTGGGAAGAATAATTACTACAAATGAAACTATCTGAACCACAACAGGTAGTGGCTAAGGATGATAAGAGATTTAGAGTATTAGTCACTGGCAGACGATTTGGCAAGACAACATTAGCAATAAGAGAACTTTGTTATGTCGCTAGGATACCCGGACGGGTATGCTGGTATTGTGCACCATCCTATAGGCAAGCCAAACAGATCGCGTGGGTCCAATTGAAGAAGATACTACAAGACCTAAGATGGATAAAAAGGATCAACGAAGCAGAACTCACAATATTTCTCAAGAACGGATCAAGGATATGTTTAAGAGGTGCCGACAATCCTGATTCATTGAGGGGTGTTGGTATTGACTTCTTGGTAATGGACGAATGTGCTGATATCAATGAAGAAGCATTTACTGCCAGCCTCAGACCTACACTATCAGACACAAAAGGCAAAGCATTGTTCTGTGGCACACCCAAAGGCATGAACTGGTTCCACGAATTATATCAAAGGGGACAAGACCCTACAGAAGGTGAATGGTCAAGTTATCTATACACAACAATTCAGGGCGGCTGGGTAGATCAAGAAGAAATAGAACAAGCAAAAAAAGATCTAGATGCCAAGACATTTAGACAAGAATATGAGGCTACCTGGGAAACCTATTCGGGCATAGTGATGGCCTCTTTCAGCATGAAAGACAATGTGAAACATTTTGAAGTGCCTGAAGATGTTACAACATTATCTATTGGGATGGACTTCAACCTTGATCCTATGAGTGCTGTGGTTTCTTATATCAAAGACAATATAGTATATGTTTTTGATGAGATACAGATATGGGGTTCGAACACACAAGAAATGGTTGATGAGATACACAACAGATACAAGAACAAAAAAATTATAGTTTATCCTGATCCAGCCTGTAGGCAGAGACGAACTTCGGCAGGTGGTAAGACGGACTTGTCAATATTACAGAATGGAGGACTTGCCTGTCGTGTGCCAGCGAGGCATATGGCCATCAGAGACAGGATCAATTCAATGAATTCCAAACTATGTTCGTCAGCAGGCATACGGAGTGTTATCATCCACCCGCGGGCGAAGAACACAATAAATAGTTTAGCAAAACAATGTTATAAAGAGGGAACATCTCTGCCAGACAAGACACAAGGATTAGACCATATGAATGATGCTTTAGGATACTTAATTTCATTTCTATATCCTGTGACGAGAGATTTATCAACAACAACACCGGCGAGATTCACCGTTAAGACAGGAGCATAACACAATGGCAAACCAAGATTATCTTTTAAACCAAAGTCCAGAAGATCAAAATTATCACACAGAAGGCTTGCCAGTCCACAGCGAATATTCAGCATACATTCCAAGATGGCAGTATCTCATAAGATCATACCTTGGTGGCATCCAATACAAAATGGGCAAATACCTTACTAGGTATGTGTATGAGACCGAAGGAGAATTCACAGCAAGGTTAAGACAGACACCATTAGACAATCATGTCAAATCTATAATACACATCTACAATAGTTTCTTATACAGGAACGAACCAAAGAGAGAACTAGGCAACCTCGAAGGATCACCTGAGGTAGAGAACTTCTTGAAAGATGCTGATATGGAAGGTAGAAGTTGGCAATCATTTATGAGAGATGTCAACATTATGAGTTCAGTGTATGGCCATTGTTGTGTCTTAATCGATCGTCCAGAGACGACGGTTGGCACGAGAGCAGAAGAACTTGAACAAGGGATCCGTCCCTACGCAACCCTGTATACCCCCGAGAACATCATAGATTGGCATTGGGATAGATTACCATCAGGACATTACGAATTACAATATGTAAAATTCTTAGAACAAGATATCAGAACAAACAGGAAGTCAGCGGCTTACCATGTAAGAACTTGGACAAAGGATATGATATATCTTGAATCATATGATTCAAAGAAGGAAGAACCATTAGAATTAGTTGAACAAAAAGTAAATCCATTAGGCGTTATACCTGCAGTATGGGTGTATGCCAACAGGTCACCAATCAGAGGCATCGGAGTATCAGACATAGGCGACATAGCAGACAACCAGAACTTCTTATTTTCACTTTATTCAGAGGCAGAACAACTTATAAGATTAACAAACCATCCAACACTTGTAAAAGACAGAGAGACAGAAGCATCGGCAGGAGCAGGCGCTATAATAACATTGAGTGACACAGTCACGGCAGAAACAAAACCTTATCTATTACAACCAAACGGCTCAAACTTAGACGCGATACTAAAAACAATCGACGAGACAATCAAGAACATCGACAGACAGGCACACCTAGGCGCCATCAGGGCAATCGAAACAAGACAGATGTCAGGCGTGGCAATGCAATCAGAATTCATTCTATTGGACGCGAAACTCTGTGAGAAAGCCAAGAATTTAGAATTGGGCGAAGAGCAAATTTGGAGAATGTTCAGCCTGTGGCAAGGACAACCTTGGACAGGATCAGTGAAATATCCAATGGCTTTCCATATCAGAGACAAGAACTTGGATATGGACCTATTACAGAAGGCGGCGGCCACACAGAGAGATTCAATGAATGCCTCGCCTGATGTGAAACAAATCATAGACAACAAAACCAAAGAAATACTTGCCAAAGACGAAGACGAGTTAGCAGATATGACCAACCCACAACCATTAAACACTACAACAGACCATCCACCAATGGCCAATGTAGATGACATGGTCAAACATCTAAGAGAGATGGTAGAACAGGGTTATACGGATGAACAGATCAAACAACTTCATCCAGAGATGGCAGGATACTTTGGTAATGAAACCCAGCAAGACTAATTCCTTAAAAACAAGAATCTACAAGATTGAAAAACTTCTAGAGCAGTTGAGACGAAAGTCTTCTCGAAAGGTGAAATGCTTTTTTAAGGATTGGGTCGGATGGTGGGCAAACAAATTAAACATAGGAGGACCAGCAAATGGCCAAAAAAGCAAAAAGCGGAAGTAGGAGGATGAGTAGTCCCTACACTGCACCAAAAAGAATGGGCAAGAAATCTCGTGGTGGCAAGAAAAAACGAAGAGGTTAATTGGTTAGAATACTTTGCTTCAATCACATCCGTGTGTCCTTGGAGCAAAGCATACTGGCTCAAACAGAAGATTGACATACGAAGGTGGCGTGGTGAACACAACATCGTGCCACTGGGCGATTATGTGGCCAGGGTATGGATACACCCCAACGCCAGTAGCAGGACACTCTGCAACATACATTATAGATTGAACACTTGGACCAAAAATGAGGAATGGTTGTATTCACACCCCATACACAAACGACATTCAACACCTGTGCCGGTTCTAATACAGCAGGATCAACAGACATTAAATAAAGCACGACAACGAATAGGAAATGTCTACATAGACCAATGAACCCAACACTAGATCATAAACACCTTATAGTAAGAGCAGAAGTAAATGCTCCACCCCTGTTCAGAGACAGGCAGAAGATAGATGACGAGATGAAAAGCCTTATCAAGGCAATTGACATGAACATCCTGTCAGGACCACACACCGCTTGGTCAGACAAAGACGGCAATGAAGGGTATAGTTCGGTGGCAATCATAGACACCAGTTCAATAACCTTACATAGTTGGATATCAGGCGTGATTCAATTGGATGTGTATTCCTGCAAACCTTTCGCGATCAAGAAAGTGTTTATGTGGTTGGCACAATTCGAGATTGAAAAACTAGATTACAAATTCATAGACAGGAACAACGGCTTCAAGAACATAGATGACAATGAACTGAGTTGGTGGGACAGCGAATACTACAACAAGATTGAAAAACTTAAGAAAAGAGATCCTTTCATATACAAATAGGAGAAGATAACAATGGCAAAGTATCAAGGCAGAACAGTGACACTGAACAAACCATTCAGGACGCCAAACGCATCAAAGAAAAGTGCTGTCTATGTGAGAAACAGATCAACAGGCAAAGTGAATGTGGTAAGGTTTGGCCAGAAAGGTATGAGCATCAAGAAAAACATACCAGCAAGGAAGAAATCATTCATAGCAAGATTCACACCAATACTACGAGCGGTCAAAGGACAGAAAAGTCTTTCGCCAGCATACTGGAGTCTAAAAGCATGGAGGTAGATAGTAATGGATTACAGATTCACATTGATACTCTTGACCTTGTTAGTGCTGATGGCACTCTTTCTTGATCCGTCATACAGACCTTAATGAAAAGAAGATTATATAGACAACCAGTCGAGTCAGCGAGACACGAACAATTCAAAAAATTATGTTTGGAATATTTTTCCAATCAAGAGAAATTAATGAAGAACCCTTCTATGAGATTTGCCACAAGGGCAAGGAAGGCTCTTGTTAATATCAAGTCTGTGGCACACGCCCTTGGACTTGAATTGCTGTCGCTCTATGCTCCATCACAGAACGAAGGAAAGGAACCTATCAATCCTTTTAACTACAAAGATGGTCGTATGAGCGGTAAATATAAACACAACGGGTCAGATCAGACCTAAACAAAAAAGGAGAAAGTGACGATGACACAAGAAGAATCATTGACAGACACTAAAGTTGAAACCACTGCTGTTCAACCGGAAGTCATAAAAAATACTCCATCGCAGGATGAGGTATCAACAGAACCTAAAACCTATACACAAGAACAAGTTGATGCCATTGCTTCCAAAGTTCGAAAGACTGAAGAATCAAAGGTGTTAAGAAAGTTCGACGGTGTAGATGTTGAGAAGTATCAATCCTTAATTGCTAAAGAAGAACAGGCCACAATGGCCGAGCAAAAAAGGAAAGGTGAGTTTGAAAAGATCTTACAGCAACAGGCTGAGAAAGCCAATGCTAGGATTAATTCACTCACAGGTGAACTGACAAAGATCAAAGTTGATGGAGCGTTATTGAATAGTGCTTCAACAAAGAGAGCGATCAGTCCTGAACAAGTCGTGAGACTTGTGAGAGAACAAGTTAGAATGTCAGAAGCCGGTGATGTAGAAGTAGTCGATTCTAAGACTGGACAAACAAGATACTCTGACACAGGTGAAGCCTTGTCTGTAGATGGATTAGTAGAAGAGTTCTTAAAGAGCAATCCTCATTTCGTCCAGGCCGGACCAGCAGGTGGCGGTAGTAAATCTAACACACAAACTGATGCTCCTCTAGATGTTGATATCGCTAAACTGGATATGACAAATCCAGAACACAGAAAACTTTACGCCGAGTATCGTAAGAAACAAGGCATAAGGTAATATTAACAACTAAAAACAAAGGAGAAGAATAATGGCTGGAGAAATCAAATCATTAACTTCAACATTAGATGATCTTTTAGCACCCATCGTCCAAGAGGCGATGTTCGTTGCATCAGAAAGATCAGTAATGAGAAACCTTGTAAAAAACTTCACTGTGCCAAGAAACGCAGGAAAAGTTTTACAGGTTCCAATCTACCCGGCGCAAACAGCGGCGGCATTAACAGAAGCAGACGACATCACACTAGGTGCAATTTCTACTTCTAAAAAAGATATCACATTAGCAGAAGCAGGTATCGGAACAAATGTTTCGGACTTGTCTCTTAACTTTTCAAGTTCAAATGTGATCGCTGATTTAGGAAAATTGTTCGGTGAGGCTGTTGCTAAGAAAATGGACCAGGACTTAACTGCTCTATTCTCAGGCTTCTCAACTTTCGCACTAGGTAACGCAACTGACACTCAATCAGAGATGACAGCGGCTCACTTATTCGCGGCGGCGGCAAAACTTAAAAATGCAGGTGTGCCAGGACCATACTTCGGTGTGTTCAACCCGGCGTCAATCTTCAACATGAAGAAAGTAATGACATCTACATTCGTTCCACAAGGTAACACGGGCGTTGTAAACGAAGCAATGACTGAAGGTTATGTGGGAAGAATCGCAGGTATCGATATCTTTGAATCTTCAAATGTTGTGGCTGACTCGGCTACATCATGCGTTAATGGTGTATTCGCAAGAGACGCCTTAGGTTTAGCAATCGGTAATGATATCCAAATCAGAACGCAGAGGGACGAAAGTGCCAGAGCGACTGAGGTAATTTGCACTGCCACATACGGCGTGAGTGAATTACATGACACATACGGTATCAAAGTGCCAACGGACGCAACTATATCATAGTAGGGAGATAATCCTCGCTCATATGTTAAAAGGCCCTGTAGAAATATGGGGCCTTTTTTTTATCTTTAAATAACAGTATGGCAACAATAGTTTGGCTCAACGGCCCATCAAGACAAAACCTAACCAACACCTTACCAAGACAGAAAATCGAGATAGGTTGCAACTACATCTTGAATGATCGACAAGTGGATCATGTGTGTTGTTTCGATCGACCTATGATGAAAAAACTTGTAAGACAGGACAATGTGAAATACTGGACAAGGAACTACTATGCCACACCAAATCAATGGCATCGTGTAGAACCAATCGCAGGTAAGTTCAAAGTAGATGCACAAAATTCAGGCATACTGGCAATCAAACTGGCACACAATCTCACAGACAGGAAAAATGAAAACATCTATGTATTAGGCTGTGACTGGGGCATAACAAAAGACACGGTTTATGACTATGGTGACATCAGAGGCAAGGCAAAACCTTTAAAACATACTAATCATTGTATCAAGCATCTATTCTATATGAATAAAACAGACAACAACATATTCGTGGTCAATGATGATAAGCCTGATGTCACAATACCGGTTATAACAATAAAACAGTTCTTAGAAAAACTACAATAAATAATAATATCAAGCAGGACTTGATAGTAATACATTAAAGAAGGACTTTAAGATGGCGACATTCGCAACAGACAACAACATCAAAGAATATGAACCTGATATTCACAAATACGGAATACAGGACTTTTCAGACCTACACGAAAAGACATTCGACGACATAATTAGACTACTCAATATAAAATGGTGGCCCACACAACAATACGGAACCAACGACATCAGTGCCGTTGGCGGTAATCACAAACTTACAAACAGCAAGTTAAATGCTAATCAGTTCGTGAGAGCGGCCGTGTATCATGTGTTGGCATATTACATCTATCCGAGACTATCTACTTTTGATCCTGATGGTGATGCTTTCACAAATAAGATGAATTACTACAAGTCAAAATTTGAAGAAGAATTTGATCTTATTTTAAGAGACGGCGTCCATTACGATCTTGATAGTTCAGGAACATTCACGGATGCTGAAAAACAATCATTTCATATGGGGCGTTTAATTAGATAATGTCGGCAAGAGAAAACATCACAAAGAACATAGTTGATCAACTGGAGAATATGACAGATCCGGCTGTGGCTCATGTGTCCAGAGACAAGTTTGATGTGCAGAAACTTGCCATCACACAATTTCCTGCCATACTGGTAGTGACTTCAAACGAGGACAGGGACGACCTAGCAACAGATCTAAGACAAGGCAATCTATCAATACAATGTAGATGCTATGTGAGAGGCACACAGATTGACACACTAAGAAATGAAGTCATAGAAAGAATTGAAGAGACACTAGAAAAATCTAGAAACAGAGATATTACATTGGCACAGGCAAACATACACAATGTCAAGACTACAATTTCAAACATAGAAGTCATAGACAGAGAACTTCCATTAGGCGAAGTGGTTGTGACTGTGAATGTAATTTACACATATAAAAAAGGAGTCGTATAATGGCTACAAAAATGTATAAAGAAGAGAAATTCAAAATGGTCCGAGGCATGGATGCCAAGGCACATTTGGATGATGGTTGGACCTTTAAACCATCTGACACATCAACACCTAAACCAAAGAGAAAATACAAACTCAAGGTAAAGGATGTTGAAGTAATAAAACCCGATCCTTTAGAGGTCAAGGATCAAGACATTGAGGAGATAAACAATGGCGACTAACGAAACAACCTACACAGGTGAATCAGGCGTTATAAAGTTTACGGACAACTCTTCATCTTCTGTAGTAGGTGTGGCATCAGTTAGATCTTTCACGATCGATCAAGAACTTGACGCCATTGAATCTACAGTGATGGGAAGTGGGGCGAGAACTTATATCCCAGGTTTAAGACAATTTTCTGGAAGCATGGACATCTATTTTAGAGATGATACAGCCGCAGGTTCAGGAAACATCAACTTGTTTGATGCTGTCAACGAGGGGACTACAACTTCATTAATTGAATTGTATCCATCTGGTGAGACAACAGGTATCAAACTATCAGGAACAGTGATCATCACAGGTCATTCTATCACAGCAAACTTTGATGGAATGGTTGAGGCGAGTGTCACTTTCCAAGGCTCAGGTGCATTAACAAAAGCAAATTTGTAATGTTATCAGTCCTTTTCAAATCGGGAAAAGCAACCGCTGATCTTAAAAAATCAATTGATCAAACGGTTCGCTCAATAGCCAAGGATTTCTTCACTTCGGTGAAGAGATTGACACCAGTAAGGTCTGGTCTCGCTAAACGAAGTTGGAAGTTGAAACAAAAATCAAATTCCAAGTATGCTGTGGTCAATCCACAACCATACACAAATCGTTTGGACAAAGGCTATTCAAATCAGGCACCTGAAGGGATGACGAGACCCGCCCTATCAGAGGTTAAAGACAAATATAGAAACAGGAGAATAAAATAATGTCAATAACAGAAAAAATAGCAAAACACTATCAGACAGCAATCGGTGGTGAATTAATCAAATACCATGTAGATGAATGGGAAACTGACATCTACTTCAGAAGCACTTATCCGCTCAAAGATGAAAGCAAGATACTGCAACTTCAAGCAGAAGGCAAGACAGTAGAGGCATTGGTCGAGAGCATAATAGCAAAGGCTCGAGACAAAGATGGTAAGAGATTGTTCTTCGATGCTGACAAAGTTAAATTGATGAACGAGGCAGATCCTATGACTGTGGTCAAGGTAGCCACGGCAATCAATAATGCTAAACTTACTGCTCAGCAGGCTTCTATCGCAAAGGAATAGGTGCCAGTGTTGAGTTAAGGTTTGTAATGATGCTCGCAGACAGGCTGAAGAAGTCTGTCCAAGAAATATTACAACTGACAACACTGGAGATAGAGATGTGGGCAGGTTATCTGATGTATGAGGACCAAGAGAGTAAGAAGACTATGAAGCAACAGAAACAACAAACGAAGGCTAGGAGAAGATAATGGCGAAGACTGATCTACTGATCAACATAGCGGTCAAAAACCAACAGGCATTAGGATCAATCAATAATCAATTGACCCGAATGTCAGGTTCTGGTTTGAAACTGAGCACGGTGCTAAAAGGTGCCGCGGCTGGTTTGGCGGCCTTTGGAGCGGTTAGGATTGGATCATTCATTGTCAACACAACTAAAGAATTTGAAGACCTAAGAACCACATTGAGTTCAGTCACAGGTAGCACTGAACAAGGTGCTGAGGCATTCAGATTCATTAGTGAGTTCGCTACCAAGACCCAGTTTGGTGTTGATGACCTAACAAAGACTTTCATCAAGTTGAAAGCGGCGGGTATTGAACCAACCGAAGAACTTCTAACAACATTCACAGACGCGGCGGCGGTGACTAATGACCAGATAGGATCATTAGAGGCTGTCACTGACTTGTTTGCCAGAACGGTAAAAGGTGGTCTAGGACTTGAAGAGATACAGAGACTTGGAGACAGAGGTATTCCGGTGTTGGCTATCTTGGAAGAGAAACTAGGACTCAGCAGGGCAGAAATATCGGAGTTTGGTAAGACGACAGAGGGCGCCGCGGCGATAACCAAAGCATTTGCTGAAGGTATCAATGAAAGATTTGGTGGTGCGACTCAGAAATTAGTATCAAACTTATCTACAGAATTTTCCAACGCCAAGATCGCTCTACAGGGCGTGGCGGATGAATTCGGTCAAGGTATATCACCAGCATTGAAAGATGCCGTTGGTGGATTCACAGCATTAGTAAATGAAAACAGAGAAACAATTTCAGCACTAGGAGAACTTACAGGCTTTGCCTTGAAGGCATTAATATCTGGATTGAATCTTGTCCTCAAGGCAATTGGCAATGTCATAGACTTCTTCAAAGATTTCGTTGGCACAGTCAAAGACACAATACAGGCAGTTAAGGATTTCAAGAATGATGTAGTTAACCAATTCGAAAATATGAAAAAAGGCATCGGAGACAAGATGTCAAATGTTGGCGACAGCATCGTAGGAGGATTTCAAGACATCTATAACAAAGTAGTTGGCAATTCAATCGTGCCTGACATGGTCGATGATGTTGGCAAAGAGATGGACAGGTTGGCATTCAACGCCGACAGGAGTCTAGGCACATATAGCGACGCGGTTCAAGAAAACATAGACAACGATGTCATACTTCAGGCTCTACACAGAACAATAGGAGAAGGGTTCACACCATTAGAAGGCAAGATCACGGCAGTGGCGGCAGGTATGTCAGCATTCAAAGACACAGCGTCAAGCGCCTTGACAGATGTTATAATGGGCACTAAATCATTGAGAGATGCTTTGGGTGAGATAGTAAATTCAACATTAAGAGCATTGATACAAGGTTTCATTAATTTAGGTATCACAATATTCATATTGGAACCATTAGAAAGATTTTTAAGAAGACAAGTTGACACACAGAAAAAATTAAACAGAGAATTAAAAGTAGAGATAGCACTTAGATCTATATTGGCTATGTTTGGCGGAGGCGGCTTTGGTATTCCGTTCTTTGCTGATGGTGGTAGAACAACTGCCAACCAACCAATCATTGTGGGTGAAAGAGGACCAGAATTATTTGTTCCAAACACTTCAGGCACAGTGGTAGCCAATGACGAACTTGGTGTCAACAGAGGCAATGCTAGTATGGGCGGTGGCGATGACATCAATGTCACTTTCAACATCAACACACTAGACGCAAGTGATTTCGATTCATTACTAACAACAAGGCAAGACTTGATCATAGGGTTGATCAACAGAGGTCTCGCTGAAAGAGGCAAAAGGAGTCTAACAGCATAATGGCATTATTCACACCAAACAAAGGATACAAGGCATTGGACTGGCAGTCTAACACAAAAAGCAGGGTGACGACGGCTGTGTCAGGCAAGGTGCAAAGAATTAAAACAGGCGCACAACATTGGAGTTTCAAACTACAATCACCTTCTATGTCAAGGGCAGAGTTAATGGCTGATTATAGTTTCGTTGTTCAATTGGATGGACAGGTGACATCATTCACTATCATACCACCGGAGATAGGAAGTGCAAGAGGCACAGCATCAGGCACATTGACCAATGATGCCACAGTGGCCGCAGGACAGAGTGCCTGTCAGACAGACGGTGGGTCAGGAACAATATTAAAGGGAGATCTAATCAAGTTTTCAAACCACGACAAGGTATACATGGTCGTAGCGGACAAAACTATCTCAGGCACAAATGACGCAATCAATTTCTATCCACCTTTGGTGACAGGTATTACAAATTCAACCACTGTGACTTATGACAATGTCCCTGTGAAAGTTTATATGGACAAGGACGAAGTAAAATTCATCACACAAACGGATGGTGCCTTCAAGTATGAAATAGTTTTGAATGAGGAGATATAAAGATGGCAAGAAGTATAGCGTCAGCGACTCAGACAAAGTTAGCAGGCAGTTCAGTATTTGTTGCTGATCTGATTGAACTACAATTATCTACAACACAATACCTAACAACCACAAATATCAACATTTCATTTGATAGTGCCACGGCTCCAGACGCCGGCACACAAACTTATTTGGCACAAGGACAATTTTTAAGTTATGGCAACATCGTTGAGACAACCGACCTAAGGATAGCAGAGATAGATATGGAATTCACCGCCGTTGACACAACAACAATCGCTCTACTGACCAACAATGATTACATCAACAAAAGGGTGGTGATCTACAGAGCAATCCTAAATGATGATTACTCATTTGGTGCCGATGATGTGTATCTTGTTTTTGATGGTAAGGTCACTGGCTATTCAATCAGAGAATCAGACACCACAGCGACGGTCACAATATCCTGTGCATCACAGTTCGCTGACTTTGAAAGAACAAATGGGAGAAAAACAAATCCGGCTTCACAGAATGTCCATTTTGCAAATGACAAAGGGATGGAGTTCGCACCGGAGTTAGTAAAAGACATAAGATGGGGGAAAGCATAATGAACATAGTTAGGGTATTAGACAAAAAAGACATCACACAGGTTTTGGATCTAGCATACAGAGCCGTTGTAGAAAGAGGTTGGGTTGATAGAGATTTCGACAAGACCAATTTCAATATACAGGTAAAAAACATTTTATCTTTAGAGAGCAATCTAGCATTTGGTCTCTTCAAGGATAATGTGTTGATTGGATTTGCCGTGGCACAGTTAGATCAGTTCCCTTGGAACACAAAAAGGAAATGCCATATTGATCTGATACACATGGACACAGAACACAGACACGAAGCATACTACCAATTGTTATTGGACACGATATATGCTTTCTGTCGAGAAAATGAAATAAGACACATCAGGACAAGTTCGGCTTCTTATCTGTTCAACAATAAACAAGATAGGATATCGTTCTTGATCAAGAATGGATTTGACGAGGTTGATATAAACTGGGAGAAGGTAAGTGACTATTAGACCGTTTGTAAGAAAAGATCTAAAACAATGTTGTGAAATGGCACAACAACAGCACACCGAGAGCCTGTGGAGTCATCTACACTTCGATGGTGAGCGTGTTAAAAATTATTACCTCAACAGCATTGGCAATCCAAACTTCTGTGTGTTGGTGGCGGAACAGGATGGTGAAATAATAGGCGGAACTGCCTGTGGATTGAATCAATATGATTTTTCTTACAACACCTATGTCCAAGACATTTTCTTTTATGTCAAGCCTGAATTCAGGACAGGATCATTGGGTATAAAATTATACAAACAAGTTTATGAATGGGCCAAAGAGAAAGGTGCCTGTGAAGTTTATATAGGTTATGGATTTGGCAAAAACAACAAACAGATGGAGAGGTTCTATGAAAGATTAGGATACGAACATCACATCGATTACTACAGGAAACCAGTTATAGCATGAAGATCTACAACAAGATAGTCTTTGACAAAGACGACAACATCATAGAAGAAGATTCTTATGAATACTCAGGTCCAGTGGCACATTGTGGTGGCGGCAATCCTATCAAGAAAATTTTCAATCCAATAAAAAAAGTTTTCAAAAGTATTGTAAGAGGTGTGGGTAAAGTTTTTAGTGGACTTGTTTCAGCAATTACATCACCTTTTGGTTTCGACATTGACACACCAGATTTTGGAATAGGCACAGACCAAGTATCAGACATCCAAGGAGTGATGCTGAACAAACAGTCAGCGATAGAACACATTCCTGTTGTGTATGGCACGAGAATGGTAGGAGGCACTCGTGTTTTTGTTTCTACAAATGGATCAAACAACAAGTATCTTTTCGTTGATATGGTTATGGCAGAAGGCCAATGTAATGGCTTCACAAAATTATTAGTTGATGACACAGAGGTGCCTTTGACTTCATATGCTCACGGTGTGGTGGCATCACCATCATCGGGAGATTTCAAAGACAGAATGAAAGTTCAGTTCTTTGATGGCAGAGACGACCAAGTCAGTGCCAGTGATGGTTCAGGAGTGTTCGCTAACATAGACAGTTCAAACGGTGCTCCCGGTTGGACCAATCTACACAGATTATCGGGACTATGCCATATCGCTTGTAGATTCGAATGGAAAGAAATCAAGTCTCAAGATGACGCAAACAACAATCCTTACACAGGTGGCATACCAAACATAAAATTAGTGCTTCAAGGCAAAAAAATATTAGATGCCACAACATTGAGTGGCAGTCATTCAACATTGTATGACAACGAGACAAAGGTGTTTGACGACAATCCTGTTTCTGTTTTGCTTGACTACATGAGATCGAGCAGATTCGGAAAAGGCTTGGCCAATGACGCATTTGATTTCGCTAGTTTCAAGACGGCGGCGGACCTTTGTGAACAGACCGTGGCATACACTTCTTCAACAACGGGCAAGGCATTCACTTGTAATGCAGTGGTCAATACAGCCAACAGTATCTTGGCCAATTGTAAAATATTGTTGATGGGTTTCAGAGGGATCATGCCATACCAACAGGGCAAATACAAATTACAGATCGAACACGGCGGAGACAACACAGACATCACAGCAACGCCAACCAATCCATCCACTGTATTCTCAATCACCAATGACCATATCGTTGGGGGAATAAGTCTAGAAGGTGAACACAAGAACGCAAAGATCAATAGATGTATTGTGACCTTCGTTGATCCAGGCACAGACGACAATGTTTCATACCAACCAAACCAAGTGGTGTATCCTGAAGAAGGTAGCGCCATTGATGTGGCAATGCTGGCAGAAGATGATGGCAAAAGATTACAGAAAGAGATCGTGTTGCCAACGGTGACCAGCAGAGAACAGGCCTTACAATATGGAGAAGTATTCACCAAGAGATCAAGGACTTCAAAATATGTGACATTCGGCACGACACTGGCAACATCGAACACAGGTGTTGGTGACCTAATCAACATTGAAAATGAACACATAGGATTGAATGGTATATTCAGAATAGTTGAAATGAAGATAGATGCCGGTGGTGACATAATCATCGGTGCTGTTGAACACCAGCCAACAAACTATGAGATAGCGGCAAAATCAATAGCGGCCACTAGGCCAATCATAAATTTACCAAACCCAATTGGCTTGGTCAATCCGCCAACAGGCATCGTTTACACATCTTTTGGTTTTTCAGGTGCAGGTGTGATCACCTTAGTGGTTAGACCCATTGGTGAGATTAGGTTTTCGCCAAGCACTGACACAAACATCACTCATTATAGGTTTGGCGTCAAGATGAAAGGTTCTACAGAATCAGAGGTAAATTATTTTGACAAATCTGTATCAACTTTGACCTTTGACAGCACCAATAATCAATTTGTCTATCAGTTGATGGCGTCGGATGTCAAGACCAAAGGCGGTGTAGATGCAGAAGGCACGATTAGAATATATGCTATCAACAACCAAGGCAACCAATCCGCACCAGCGGAGTTGGTCGTGGCCAAGATAGCATCTATAAAACAGAATGTTGTGACTCAACAGGTCACACAGTCATCAACCAATGTTAATTTGAACCCATAGGAGAATAGATGTCGGGAACAGGATTTTTTGATGTAGGACAAGCAGTTTATCTGCCCAAGGACACATTGACTTGGGCCAATCTAGGATCATCACCTTACGGCAGTTGGGACTCCTACACAACATGGTATAAGAATCTCACATCAAGTTCAACCGTGGCATTCACATCTGCCATCATTGACTTTGGTAGGAGTGCCAAGGTGGTGCCACAGATAACTTTATCAACAGCCAAAGACGGCAACCTTACAGAATCTATCACACTTGACTCTAGTAATGACGACATACCACAGTTCCTTATAGAAGGCAGTGACAACAGCGACATGAGTTCGGCCACATCAGTCACATTGACAAGGACATCTAATCCGGACTTCACAAGTCTAGGAGCAAAAAGATATTACAGGGTGACAACGACAATTGACGCAGGTTCAAACACATTGCCTAACGCGATATCGGGAATAAACATAGATCTTAACACCACAACACAAGAAGAGATAATTGAAAGTTTCAACACGGCCACGGTTGATGACGGTAGCACCACAACAAGGGTAGTGCCAACAAACAATACATTCACAGACATTCAATTTGTAGGCATAACGCCTAGGACAGAGGTCAGTGACACCGTTGTGACAGGCAGTGGCGGTGCTGTGTCTTTGTATGTGGCCAGTGGCTATGTCAATACAGGTTATTTCGTTGGTGATACCAGTAGTGTATCAACAGGTTCAATCACATCAGTGCCTTTGGCTAGATGTGTTAGTAAATCGACTAACAATTTCACTATACAGGTGTATCTGCCTAACAACGCAACAGACACGAACGGCACATTTGATTTCTTGGTCAAAGGACTGCCTGTGGTGTCCATAAGTGCCGAGGGCAATTTAGAATAGTTAAATATAAACAATAGGAGAAACAAACAATGGCTTGGCCAACAAATGATTCAAACATAGACACTTCAAACCTGGACGCAGGCACGGCTAATCCTGCCAGTGCTAGACCAAATTTAAAGACAGCACTTGATGAGATCAAGAACATCATCAATGGTCGTAATGAAGCGTCAGGTGTTGCTGGCATAGACGCCAGTTCAAAGATTTCAAACGCACAACTGCCTGACACCATAGTCAGTAGCAGTTCAACAGACTTGACATTGACACCAACAACAGGAACGGTCAACATCAACTCTGTATTACAGATGAATCCACAATCAAGATCAGCCTTGTATGCAAGATCAGATCTAGCAGATGGTATGATAGCAATGGCATCAGATGGTGATTCAACCGTTGATACACCTGTGTATTATGCTGGTGGTGTGTGGAGATATTTTTCAGACAATTCTGAAGTGTCGAGTTCATAGGATTCCTGTGACGAGGTCAGTGAGTGCAAAACTTCAACGAGCGATTACAAAAATACGGCTATTGGCGGTGTGAGAAATTGACCCCTAGGGGCAAGGGCAGTCATATGAGATGCCTCGGAGACAAACATTCATGCCGTTTCATCTTACACAAACAACCACGCAGTGAAGTGACGAAACTGCCACCAAGATACACAAGAAAAGAACACAACAGATTAGACTCTTACAGTTTCGACTATTTCATCAAGACAGAGATCAATCGGTTGAGAAAACCACCCAAGTAATTTGGTCTAGACCAAACCTTACCAACCAAACACTACCAAAACCGCTTCTATTATAGCCTTTAAACTTACACAGACGCCTGTATATCAAAAAGTCTTGACATCTGGTAGCATTGGACTATATACTTGTGATGTAGGCAATTTTTAGGCAATAGACAACTCAACAAAGGCACAAAGTTTTGGCAGTTATCTAAGAAACTGTGGGGTGTAAAGAACGCACCGTCCTAGTAGCACACTATAAAACCTTAAGGCGTTTTAACCAACAAGCCAGTTAGGTGATTTTGTGTGTGAGGCAGAGAGGCCAGGGACACGAATCAGACCGACAAACCACTCTCAAAAATTTCGCGTTCTGGTAATCTGAATGTTAGACAAAAATGAATAGGTCCATTGAAGAGAAAACTTTACGAGTCCTTTAGGACGAAGTAATCGTCGTCATAGACGACGAACTCAGTGCTTTCGCACTTCGTATTTCTTGACATCTCAATTGAATTCAATTATAATCGTGTTATGTCAGATCAATTAAAATTTTTAAAGAAATGCAATGATCATTGTGAATTGTTTCTACAAGAAACATCCAATTCGTGTCACTACTCGTGCCTGAGATGTCGAGAGCACGGGTTCATCAAATGGCTCAGTTATGAACAACATTGGGAACTCGCTGAAGTGATGTCACCGCCACAAGGAATACACATCGACGAATATCTAGAGGTTAAATAGTTTTGTCCTACTCCTTGCAAAACGAGAGGGACAAGGCAAGATGCCATCTTCTGACAGGCATCTTTCCCCTTCGCTGGGTGGTTCTTATCTAAATCTATTGCCATACATTTAAATCCCCACCCAGCACTCTATTTCATATCACCTGCATTTATATCTGCTTAAATATAAACGCATCCAACGGTTAGTCATGGTCTCCCAAGACTAAGGCGTGCTCTAAAGATCCGTTGGATGCACTTAATAAGTAGGGGACCATCTTGTCGGTGGCCATATCCTTGATGGTCCCTTTAAAAAACAATGTCAGATTTCATAGAACACAACAGACAGAATCACCCAGCGGTGTTGGAACGGGTAAGGAACAACATCATTAGAGAAAGCCAGAACTATGATCGTTGGGAAGAGTTCATTAAACAGGCCAAATACAACATTCACAGATTCGTCGATGGTGTAGTGGACATAGATCAAGAAGGTTATGAACCAGCACCACAGATCAGAGAAGTCTACATGGATGTGGATGAATGGATGGAAACACGCCATTTCTTATTATGGTTGGCAGAAGGCAAGAACAAACCCAAGTGGTTGGAAAAGGAGTTGGTTTGGCAACTACTGAAAGCAGAATAATCAACGGCGACTCAGCCATCGAACTCAAGAAGTTCGCAGACAATTCAATTGATGCTGTCATAACAGATCCACCATATGGCATAGAATTTTTAGCAAAGGATTGGGACCGAAACACAGGCGCAGTGGAGATATGGCAGGAATGTCTCAGGGTATTGAAGCCAGGTGGATTCCTGTTGGCCTTTTCGGCGGCAAGGACCTATCACAAACTGGCCACCAACATTGAATCAGTGGGATTTGAGATCAGGGATCAGATAATGTGGCTGTATGCTTCAGGATTCCCCAAGGCACAGGACATAGGCAAAGCAATCCAAAGACGACAGGGTGTTGAAGAGACAATGTCATTGGAAGAGTATGAAAAATTAACGGGTGTGACCAATCTTCCTAAAGGCAATCAAACATTTGGACACAACGACGACACAGATGGACAAAAATCTGCAGGATTGAGTGGACGGATAACCATACCCACATCACCAGAAGCACAAAAGTGGTCAGGTTGGAAGACACAATTAAAGCCAGCACACGAACCCATATGTATGGCAAGAAAACCATTCAAAGGTAGTCACATAGACAATGTATTAAAACACGGTGTTGGAGCATTAAACATAGATGAGTCAAGGATACCATATATGGATGCAGGCGAGATCAACCCTTGCATCCCCCAAGCAGGTCGTAGGACAGCGTCATTTTCATTTGGTCATAAACCAACACAATCAGGTGGTGATGGATCTCCAGAATTTGTTGCCAATGAAAAAGGTAGATTCCCTTCAAATGTGATAGGTGAAGTAGAAGGTTATCAAAAGTTCTTTTATTGTCCTAAAGTTAGTAGAAAAGAAAGAAATCTAGGTTGTGAAGATATAGAAGCAAAACCATTGTTCAAAGACCGCCACCGAGACGCAAAAGCATTGGGCAGTTGGGCGGACAAACGAGACCAAGCACACAGGAACCATCATCCAACTGTGAAACCTGTGGCATTAATGAAGTATTTGGTGAATTTGGTCACCCCTTTAAACACACACATATTGGATCCATTCGCGGGATCAGGCACAACGGGCATGGCCTGTAAAGAACTGGGCAGGAGTTTCACGGGCATAGAGCAGGATCCAGCATATTGTGACATAGCAAGACGCAGGATATCTGCAACAAAAACAGACCCTAAAAACTGCCTTTTCGAGTAGATCTCAACCGCAGGTTGTAAAATATCCCCCAAAAACCCCCATATTATGGCACTTTTCTGCCGGTTGACGCTATCGTATGCCGTGTTATACTCTAGTATGAACAAAGGGAGAACAATGTTAGAAAAGAGCACAAAAAAACAATATCCGTTTACACTACAGGCGGACGCAACTTTTAGGTTTGAGCCAGTAGGCGAACAATTGGCTGAATGGCGAGAGATGGTAGGTAATTTCTACAAAGATTACCTTGACGCAGGTGATTCATTGAGTGATGAAGCCGGAAGGGGAACCGCGATGATCATACCGGGTTTGACAGATGACATACACGATTATCTAGTCAAAATAGGTGATGACACAGTTGGTTGGGTTACCATTAAGAGTATGGACGCAATCTTAAACGGTCAGTCAGTAGGTGAAGATACACGGATAGAAAATGTGTATGTGAAGCCAGAATTCAGAGGCTTTGGTATAGCACAAAGGATCTACGAGAAATGTATCAACGAACACCATGCCACACAGATACATTTAAGTTTCGCTAGGATTTCAGGCCCTAACAACCAGCAGTATTGGAAGTCAATTGGTTTCAACTTTGTTTCAATCCAGTTGGGCCAGATGGGTGGCAGACAGGCCCTATGTGCTTTGTTGACAGAATTACCACCAGCGCCTGCCATGAAAGGCCTGTATCATTGGTTAGACAGGGATGGCGTCAAAAACGCCAAGAGATTCAGTGAGAAGGTTGCTAAAGCCTATATGAGAATGACAGGTAGAAGCAGTGATGAATTACAAGTGAACCAGCACCTTTTGAGACCGGTGCTAGAACGGATCAATCACAAAGTAGAATACCTTAACCCAGAAATTTTAGAAGAGTATGTATAATCAACAACAACAGAGAGAGGACAAATGACAACAAAGACCTTAAAAACAGAAACAGGACTATCAGCGGCAGACTACATGAGAAAGGCGACCCTAGAAACATCGCTCGAGAAGTTCCATCCGGACCTTCACGATGCTGTCAGACAGAGACACGAGAGCGTCCAGATAGACGAATCGCGAGGCAGTATGACCACGAGTTGGACATTGGGACAACTATACACGCCAGAGGCCAGCAAGAAGTTCGCTAGGGAGATAGAGAAGTTCGTGACCAAGAACAAGAGCCGTATCAAGAAGTTGGGCGAGAGATACAGGCACCTACAGGCAGAGATGTCAAAGGCTGACAAGGCCAGGGATCAATTGAGGAGCAACAACTATGACAACTACCACAACACCAGAGATGCTTGGAAGAACATGGCCAAGCCGTTGGGAATACATCCTATACTGACTGACAAAGGCCAGATCAGCAGGAGCAAAATGCAGAAGGTAGTGCAGAAGAAAGGTGAGAAAGAGGCCAAGAGGCTGTTGGATATCTACAACGAGCAGTATATCCCACAAGTGAACAAGGCGCTGAAGAAGGCACAGGCCAACACCAAAACACTGAGTCAAGCAGACTCCAACAAGATAGAGTCTAGGAATAGATTGGTGCCGGAGTGTAATGAGGTGCTGAAACAGTTGGCCCTGTTGAGTGCCAACACCTACGATGCTAGAAAGGACGAATTCAAGAAGATCGAAGGCTATTGGGGCAGTGATTACTTCTAAAAAGTGTTGTATTTTTACAACACCTACATAGGTTGACGCATCGCCAAGATGTGCTACAATTTAGAATGAACAAACAACAAAAAGGGAGAAAATAGTATGGGACAAGCGAAGTTAGAATGGAAATTGGACACCGAAGAAGGCAAGGTGACCACACTGGGCCACGACCTGTTCTCGGAACCAGACAATTGGATATTCAGAGATGACGCAGAAGATCCAGATGAAACACTTGAATTCGCAGAGAAGCAATTGGCGGATCACATATGGAACAAAGGTCGAATCAGAACCACGGTGCTGATACACGACAATGGTGCCTACGGACACAGAACAGAGATCGAACCCAAGAGATACGAAGACCTCGATCGATTGTATAGTTGGTGTGCAGAGAACATCACACAATCCGTCTACATGGACACGGTGATCTATCCGTGCAATGACTATGTGTGTGATAATTGTTTCAAGGAAGTGGATGAACCAGAGACCAGAGAAGAGATACTCGAGGCAGGTTATGTGTTGAATGATCACTACGATCTAGTGTTGTTGGCACACGCAACACCCGAACAGAGAGGTGCCCACATGGCCAAGACCGCAGACCCAGAAGCAATGAGCCGGAAGTATCTGTTAGACGCAATAAAGGAGCCAGCATAATGAGATACAAGATAGTGATCGGCACAGGAGAGAACCAAGAGACTACAACTTGGATAGAAGCAGACTCCGTAGCCGAAGCAAGAGAACAAGTGACTATTGAGGTAAGCAGAGACCCAGAGATTGCAGAGCAATCCGCGTAAGGTTGATATAGTATTACGACCCTAACGACAGCACGATACACACCGTATGACCGTATCAAAGGGTAGCATATCTACGGCTATAGACTGGGTAAGGCCGACCTTGTGCCAGTCACTGCCAACCATACTACATCCTGTGTCAGCCTACCATACGGCCACCATTGGGCCAGAATTGGAATGGTATTGGGGTTGACATCTGATCATTCTGTGTTATAATTGTATTATAATCCTACCGGTGTGACCGTATTACCATCCTATTAGAAAGATCCTGCTAGGGTGGCTCACGGTTCTGACGGTGGCACCAGGTTGACAACCGTTTGGTAATAGTGTATAGGCCGTCCCCTGAAATGGTAAACTAGGGTGGGCCTAGTAGCATTGTAAAAATATCTACCAAACCGGGGGTCAATTGACAGGAACCAGATCCGTGCTATAATTGTGGTATGAAAACATTTAAAAAAACACAGACCATGTTAGATAGGGTAGACCCGGTCAGGATCCGGAATCACATCGTGTTCCTTGATGGCCAGATCAAGGCCTATA
>Ga0181391_1000044_pt1 | contig 31543 bp, 32 predicted proteins | sample 14SPOviralmetaG_FD_130080 | JGI IMG/M metagenome (GOLD analysis project Ga0181391, IMG submission 130080) | Marine viral communities from the oligotrophic San Pedro Time Series (SPOT) site, San Pedro Channel, CA, USA - 14 SPOT_SRF_2010-08-11 | ecosystem: Environmental > Aquatic > Marine > Strait...
GTAGTCACTATAATTGTGGAACCACAACTAGATTTTATTACAGCTGAGGAGTATCTCTAGAAGTTAACACAACGATGTGTTACAGAAACATTGATGCCAAGGCAACACCTAAGCAAGTGTGATAAACTGCTTTTTATTTAAATAATAGTAGTGAGTTTGGCCCTGAAAAAGCAATAACCGTTGAATACGTAATAGACACGGGTAAAGGCAGCTTGGAGGGTGGGTTCTCTGCAATAAACTATCAGCAATAATAGTTGCTACTATATTATAATCTAGTTCCAGAGGTCGGGAGTAATTTACCCTTAAAGTAACCTAAAAAGTGGGAGGCTGTTAAACAGTACGCTCGTAGTCACTATAATTGTGGAACCACAACTAGATTTTATTACAAAGCAAAGAGGTTGTCTAGACGGGTCAAACCAGAAGGCTGCAGATACTTCGCCTCTACGACAAGAAACTGCAAAGGTGAAAGTGCTATGAAAGACAATAGTAGTTACTCAATCCTAAACACATTATGCACAATGTGTGTTCAAAAAAAGCCAAGGTTAGGATGGCATCTAACAATAAGAGCAGTGCGTTGCTCTTTAAATTATTATTCACATTAAAGACATAAAGACATGAAGAGAAACATTTGGGTATTTACAATAGTTTATGGGATCTTATATCCTTTATTCTTAGGAGTTCTTGATTCTATGTTATACTTAAGAGTTGAGAAATATGATTGGTTCATGATTACATTGTTTACATTGATGCATGTAATCTGGTTGCCAATGCTTTACTTAATTTATTTAAATCATAAAACAGCATAATTATGGACAAGACATCACCATTAGATAGATTAACCATCTTGGGCTTAGGTCGTAAGATGGAGAAATTAAAGATTATGGCTAATCAACTCATAGAAGAAGGAGATGATTCTCAATATCAGTGTGGAATAGATATACTTGACATTGTTGATCCATATAGACATAAACTGAAAGATAAAAAGAAAGTTTTAGACTTATTAGATTTTAAAGAACATTTAATTAAACAAAATAGATAGACATGGTAGAACAAAACCTTAGTTACGAACAACACAAGCTGGAGAATTTACATAAACAGCTTGAGGATTATAATGAGATGACGGCTGAACTAGAGGCTCATTGTAAAGCAAAGTATGGAATATCTTTAGAAACACTTAGTAATTTTAAAAGAGGTGTAAAACAAGACATTCAAAAGGAAGAACAAGCAGCAATGCGTGATGGCGCTAGTATTAACTTGTCTCATTTTAAAGACAAACTAAATATAGAAGCTAATGGAGCAAGTTGAACACGCAATACAAATTAGCATTAAATACGTATTAGACTTTGTACTTAATCTTGAGCACACCGGTAATGGTGTGATTGGGATTGAGTTGTGGTTTGATTGGACAGCATTACTGTTATTTATAGTGATTTACTTCTTTTGTAAATCAGTTTATAGAATGTATAAAAAAATGTAGCTAATAGCTATTAACAAGTTGATGGGCATGATTTGAGCTCTGTCTGTCAACTTGCATATGGTTGCAAACAATTTAATAGCTATTGGCTATTCACATTTAAAAGGTTGCTAGTATACCTATCGAAACTAGCATTAATTATTTAAAAGCATGTAAAAGACATGGCACAACAATTAAATTCAGGGAGCATAGAAGCTCTAAAACAAGGCGAAACTCTGCTTGTAGAAGCAAGAAAAGTAGCAAATGGCAAAATTCAAGTAGAATTTGCAGAACTGTTAAATACTGGTGCAAGAGCAAAGAATGCCTTATCCGTATTGAACAAATCAGATGATAGATTCTCTGGCGGTAAGCCTCGAAGAGCGTGGGTAACTGCAGAAGCAGGCGATGTTGGAGAACTATTTGGTATAGACTTAGGTGACACTGGTGCGTGGTACGAAGCTGATCGTCGAGGTAAAGCTATGGAAATTTTAGATCTTAACATTTTGAATCCAGTGGATTTTGATGGTGAAAGATTTAGAATTGTCTGTGAGGAAACTTTGACTCCAAGTGAGTATCATGCCCAAGATCCTGAGCGTTATGCTAAGAAGAAAGGAAGAGATGGAGATCTTATCCTTCACAATGGATGTTATGTATTCAGTTACACACATGTTCATGTTACCGATGAGCCAACCGATGACATGCACACATGGTTGAAATCTGATGTATCATCCTCAACGTCTATAGGCGGAATCAAAGCTAATGTTACTACTTCTAAAGTAGCAGCAGCAGAGCTTGACGAAGCTTTTATGTAGACATGTAAATAAAATATGTACATTGCCTTTGGTAGTGTACATATTTTTATTATATTTGTAAACAAGTTATAAACTATTTTTAAACAAGTTATGAAAAACGTTATTATCAACAACGGAAGAGCTACCGTAACTGTAACAGCAGCACATAATGTGACTGTAACAGAAAAGGCTATTACAATTGATTTAGTTACAGGTTTTAATTTAACTAAGAAAACTAAGACTAAAACCACAACCAAAGCAAAAACCAATAAGGCTACTAAAACTGCAAAACGCAGAGGTAGACCTGCAAAAGCTACTTCATAGGTAGATTTAGATTAGACAACTAAATTAAGTAGGGGACAGAGAGATTTGTCCCCTATTTTTAACTTAAAATTATTTATTATGCCAGAACAAGACGTGATTATGTGGCCATTTGAAGTGCCAAAGCACATAGATATTAGAAGTGAAAAACATCAAAAGTTTCTCATTGACAAATATAATGAAGGTAAGAAACGAGAGTTTAGAGTTAAAAATATGGAAGAGTTAATAGCTATGTTAAAAGAAGAAAGTAAGAACTGATGGGTTGGATGAAAAAGATTTATGTAATGTGTGAGGATAACACATTAGATGAGGAGTTTACTAAGCCATATCATCAAGCGTTAGTAGACGAGAAAGACACAATGTATTTTCAAGGAAAATTGATAACTATGCGTCAAGCAGAAGGTATTCAAATGTTTGTTGATGATGCTCTTAAACTATTTAAGAACAAAAAATGATTTATTTTATATCTGATACATTAAGTCATACTAAACAATTTGAGAACGGTACAATTGAGCAAGCAGTAGAGTATTGTAAAAGTAAAAAAGTATTAGGTGTAGATACTGAAACTGAAGGCTTTGACTTTACTTGTAAGAAGATGATAATGTTTCAGATAGGTGACGAAGACCATCAATTTATCATTGACACTAGGTTTGTAAGTATTGAGCCGTTACGTGAAGTATTAGAAAGTAAAAAGATAATCAAACTATTTCATAATGCAAAGTTTGACTACAAGTTTATAAAACGTTGGGCTGACATAGAGTGTGAGAATGTATATGACACATTTTTAGCAGAGCAGGTTATAAACTGTGGTAAAGACGTTAGATATAGCTTAGCACATGTCTGTGAAAGATATTTAGGTGTAAGGCTTAACAAAGAAATTAGAAATAGATTTATAGGGTTAACTGGTCAACCCTACACTGATGACCAGATAGTATACGGTGCGAAGGATGTAGAGTATTTATGTCAAATTAGAAATAAACAATTACCTATTATTGAAGAGTATAGTTTAGAGAATGTGGTACAGCTTGAAAACAATGCTGTGCTAGGTTTTGCAGACATAGAATATAACGGATTAGATATTGACAAAGAATCATGGACAGGACTAGCTAAGATATGTGAAGAACAAGCTGTCGAATTAAAAGAAGAACTAGATACATTAGTATTAGACGATGTAAGACTAGAGAAATTTGTTCCTAAGTATGTACAAGGGGACTTATTTGTTGCACAAGAAGAGATTAGAAAATTAGATATAAAATGGACATCACCTACTCAAGTACTTAAGATTTTTAAAACACTTGTACCTGAGTTAGATAATGTAAACGGAAAAGAAATGTATAAGTATAGACGTAAGTTTAATCTTATAGATAGATACGTAAAGTATAAAGAAAAAATGAAAATTGCTACAAGCTACGGAACTGCGTTCTTTAAGTTTGTAGGAGCTGACAATAAAATACACACAAGTTTTCATCAAATATTAGACACAGGACGTGTAAGTAGTTCTAAGCCTAACATGCAGCAAATACCTGCATCAAATGACTTTAGAAACTGCTTCACTGCACCTACAGACTGGTGTTTTGTCTCCTCAGATTATAGTAGTCAGGAGTTGAACGTCATCGCTTTTGGTTCTAAGGATCCCGTGTGGATTGAGTCTTTAGAAAAGGGACAAGATTTACATTCTGTATGTGCAGACCTTGTGTATGGTAAAGAATGGGTAGATGCAGCTGAAAATGATTGTGCTTACATGAAGTCAAAAGCTAAATGTAATTGCTCAAAGCATAAAAAGCTGCGTACTAATGTAAAGACTATTAATTTTGGTCTTGCATATGGTATGGGCCCTAACAAACTTGCAGACACATTAGACATAAGTATACCTGAAGCAAAACAATTAATAGATAAATATTTTACTGCGTTCCCTGCAATTGGAGGGTTCTTAGATAAACTTGCAACATTTGGGAAGAAATATGGATACATTAAAACATTTCCACCTTACAATAGACGTAGGTGGTTTACAAACTGGTATCCTAACATTTGGAATAGTCAAGCAGACAAGCGAGAGCTTGGAAGTATTGAAAGAGCAAGTAAGAACACACCTATTCAAGGAGCATCAGCTGATATGACTAAGCTTGCGCTGCATTATATTAGAGAGTATATAAAAGAAACTAACGCACCTGTAAAAATGGTAATGACTGTTCATGATCAAATAGATACTATATGTGAGATAGACTATGCTGATAAATGGGTAGTTAAAATGACTGAGCTTATGGAAAAAGCTGCGCTAGTTGTAGTTACTAACGGCTTATTAAAAGCAGATACAAATATTAGTAAATCATGGGAAAAATAAATGTACAATCTAGCACTATTGAAGGTAGAGCAGAAGAAAGAGTACAAGTGACAGAGTATGATATTATATTTGGAGCTATACGAAGAGAAATGAAGATTACTAAAGAGCAAATAGTAAGTAGAAGTAGGCTTAGAGATATAGTAGAAGCAAGACAAATGTTTTGTTTGCTTGCAAGAGATCTTATAAAAGAAGGTTCTGCAAAAGTAGGACAACAAATAAAAAGAGACCATGCAACTGTATTATACTCTGCTGCTTCAATGCGTAATTTATGCGCTGTAGATAAAAGACTAGCTATTGCTAAAAACTACATTGAAAAAGATATAACTCCTAAAATAAAAAGGATAAGTGAACTCACTATTCCTATTTGTAAACATTGTAAACAACCGATATATGAAGAAAGGGTATCATGATTACGTCCCATTAATTAAAGACGTAGAGGAAGATGTAGAGATTAAAATAGAAAAAACACATGAGCCAAAGTATATAACTACTAGCGCAGGTGTAAGACATAAAATATCTGATGAAAGAGGTATGGTAGTAGGAGGAACTGATATACTTGTATTTGGCACAAAATTGCCTGGATATTCGTATAATAAAGTGCTTGCTGTTGATCTTAAAATGGATACTAAGAGCTATATTAAATTTAACGGAAGAATATAAATACGTGAGCAAGCTACGTGAACGCTGCAATCTTTTACTATAGTTAAAGGGAGAGGAGGTTATTTACTTGGTCGTTTATGCGCCTCTCCTTTACTATTTAAACTAAATTTTAAAAAATGGAAATCTTTATTGGAATGCTGTGTGTAATAGGCTTATATCTTGCTTATGAAATGGTCAAGTATAAAAAACAAATTAAACAAAATGAAAAAAGTAATACAGAGCGTGCTTTGCGAAGCAACAAGAAGAAGAAAAAATCTTCAAGTAGTGCAGAGGCTATTACAGTTAAAGCACCGCATAAAAGTAAGCCTAAACGTACTTATAAAAAGAAAAAGAAATCTATAAAACCAAAAACAAATGACTGAATCTCAAGATGAATTAAACAAAAGTTTTGACAACAACATAACACAGATAACTGCTATTATAGAAGAGCAAACTAAATCTTTACAAAATGTTATTGATGTTGCACACGCTCTAATAGAGAGAGTTAAAAAGCTTGAAATAACAATAGCTATCAATGAAGCTATAAATACAAAAGCAAATGAGTAAAGATTGGTGGGATGATCTACCAAATCATCCTGCAAATCAACCCGATGTAGAACCAGAGTTTACCTCTGAGCATTTTACAGAGCTTGAAAGCGTCGAGATAGAAGGGATAGACACTAAAGATCATCCTGATTATTGCGACGCTTTTGTGGCTAAAGCTGTTTGGCTTGGTAGAGAGCTTACAGACGATGAGTTAGAAATTGTTAACGACGATTCTGACTTTGTATATGAACATACTATGAAACATGTAGAACTTTTAAATGATTAATTATGGACCAGAAATCAATTGATTCGTACGAAAAGCTTGCAAAAGATAATGGTTTGTCTCGCAGACAAGTACAAGTATTGCAAACACTTAAAAATGAATTAGGTATGGGTAGTAATCGTATGATTGCCCGCAAGCTTGGTTGGGATATTAACCGAGTAACAGGTAGAGTTAAAGAACTCAGATCAAAAGGCTTAATAAAATATGCTGGCGATTTTGAAGACAAAGAAACTAACAGAACAGTGAACCTATGGAAAGTGTCATTGTAATGCATGAAGTTAAAGATAAAGAGCAAAAGAAAGCTTTAAATTCTTGGGCTAAAAACGGGTACTGTGGTAGTATTATCGCAGGTACCGGTTTTGGTAAGTCTAGATGCGGTGTACTTGCAGTATGCCATATCTTAGATAAAAACTATGCTAACTGGGAAATTACTGCTGATCCTGCTCTTGTACTTGTGCCAACTGTGCAGTTACAAAAGCAATTTAAAGAAGAATTTATAAAGTGGGGCAAAGAGGAATATCTTAAAGATGTAGAAATACTTTGTTACCAAAGTGCTTACAAGCTTAAAGGTGTTGACTACTCAATTGTAGTTTGTGACGAAGTACATCTCGGCCTGTCCCCACAATATAGAAAATTCTTTGAAAATAATACATATCAACACTTGCTATGTATGACTGCTACTTTGCCGGAAGAGTATGAATATAATTTAAAATTGCAGCAAATTGCACCTATAAATTATAAGATTACATTAGATAAATGCGTATCTTTAGGTCTTGTTTCTCCATACGAGATTCATTGTATACCTGTAGAGCTTACGGATAGTGAACAGGCTGATTATAAGAAGATTAACAACAAGTTTGTCTACTGGAAATATCAGCTAGGGAACTTTGACGCCTTTAATGAAGCTAAAAGAGTTCTTGCAGATAGAGATGCAGCACCTGAGATGAAACAAGCAGCTGCACAATTCTATGCATGCATTAGAAACCGCAAGAAGATTGTAGATTTTGCTAGTCAAAAAGTGTATGCGTTACAAAAACTTGTAGTTAGAAATGTAGGAAAAAAGATACTAGTATTTGGAGGTGCTAATGCTTTTACTAATGAACTAGCAGAAGCAAATGAGCCATTTTCTACAGTATATCATAGCGGCAAGACAAAGAAGCAGAAAGAGAAAGCTATTGAAGATTTTAAAGATGGTACTAAAACTGTACTTTGTAGTACTAAAGCTCTAAACCAAGGATTTGATGTACCTGATGCAGGTATAGGTGTAATTTGTGGTTTAACTAGTAAGTCACTATCAATGATACAACGTGTTGGTAGGCTTATTAGATTTCAAGAGGATAAAATTGGTAAAATTTATATTCTATATGTAAAAAATAGTCAGGAAGAAAAATGGCTAAATAGTAGTGTTAAGAACCTTAAAAATGTAAACTGGGAATGATATTTAAAATACTTGTAATCTATTTGTTAATTACTAGGCATATAAAATTATGTATGTCTGATAGAAGCATATTTATACAAATAAAACAATACGCGTATACTGACACTGACGAAGAGTTAGCAGAATATGTGCGTATTAAACATTTTATGATATGGAGATTCAAATAGATGTAAACTTACTTATTGAAGAGGGTATAAGCGCAGATGATTTTACTGCGCTTTATATTCTCTATAGAAATGGACATGATTTAGTAGTAGAGATGAAATTGAAACCTGATTGGATTGACTTACAGAGTAAAGGATTTGTAAAATTAGGAGCATCACATAAAACTCATGTTGTAAGACAAAAGTTTATAGACCTATTTACAAGTAATTTTGATAAGATGTTTAACGAACTTCTTATTAAGTATCCTATGAAAGTTAATACAAACAGATCAGTTAGAATTTTGCATGCTAAAGATCCGTCTTGTAACGCTAATCTTAAGGCTAAGAAGAAATATCAAAGAATTGTAGGCAATAAATTACACGTTCATAAAAGAATAATGTCTTGTTTAGACACACAATTAGAGATAGAACGTGATAATTTAGGCTACCTGCAAAACTTAGAAACTTGGCTTAATAATCATACTTGGGAAAAGTATGCAGACATAGACAAAACCAATGATACAGACACCAGAATCACAAGAAAGCTCTAAAATCTTACAAGAAAGAGGATTTCAGAGTATTGAAAAGGCTGTTAACCAGTCTATTGCTGTTGTAAAACAAGCAAAAAAGGGAGAAAGAGACGTACTAAAAACTATGTGGCCTAGACTTAACAAGAATTTGTTAGGCGGATTGCAAAAAGGTAAAATGTATGTTGTAGCTGGACGCCCCGGCGTGGGTAAATCAGCATTTAGTAATCAATTAGTATTTGATTTGTTAGATGCAAATAAAAATGCAAACATAATTATATTGTACTGGACATTCGAGATGCCTGGTTATCAGCAAATTATGCGCTCTGCATCAAAAGACGTAAAGAAACAGATAAGCGATTTGTTATCAGTAGACTCACCTCTTACTGATATAGATTTTAGAAACTATATAAGCAAAGTTAAAAAATACACAGGGTACAATATTCATTTTAATAATTACCCTCGTAGTATGGAATATATTATAAACACTAACGAACAATTATATGAAACTGATCCTGACACTATTGTTGTTAATCTGTATGATCATAGCCGTCTCATTAGCGGTAAGGAAGATACAGAGCTTCGACGACTAAACACTGTGTCTAAAGGTTGCATGCATATGCAGTCTAAATTTAATGTTGTTAACATCTTACTATCGCAGCTAAACAGGAATATTGAGCAAGAGCATCGTGCTAAAAATCAATATCAACCGTTATTAACTGATTTGTTTGGCGGTGACAGCATTGGTCAAGATGCACATGTAGTTATGATACTAAACAGACCTTTTGATTTGTATGGTATTACATCTAAATATTGTGACGAAGACCCTAAAGGCTTATTAGCCTGTCATGTAGAAAAAAATCGTGACGGTTTGCTTGGTATGATTAGTTACGAAGCAGACATGAGCACATTCACTATTAAAGAAAGAAGATAAAATGGAATTACCAAAAACTAAAATAAAGGCGTCTAGAAAGTCGCCAAAGAATATGATAATATACGGTGCGCCAAAGATTGGCAAAACTACTGTATTATCACAGCTTGATGATTGTCTAATTATTGACTTGGAAGATGGCTCTGACATGGTTGACGCGCTAAAAGTAAAAGTGGGAAGCCTGAGAGAACTTGGAGAAGCCGGTAAAGCAATTCATGAAGCTAAAAAGCCATATAAATACGTAGCTATTGACACTATCTCTAAACTAGAGGAATGGTGTGAAGCTGATGCTAAGGTATTATATATGCAAACTCCAATGGGTAAAAACTTTGAACAAAAGAATCCTGGAGCTTCAGTCTTATCATTGCCAAACGGCGCAGGCTACCTATACTTACGGATAGCATACAAAAAATGGATAGACAGACTGAACACTCTAGCTGATCACATTATTCTAGTTGGTCACCTAAAGGACAAAATGCTTGAGAAGAAAGGTAAAGAAGTGGCTGTTAAAGACCTAGATCTTACTGGTAAAATCAAGCAAATTACATGCGCAAACGCTGACGCGGTAGGTTATTTATACAGAGAAGATGAGAAAACTATGATTTCTTTTGACTCTATGGATGACATTACTGCGGGCAGTCGCTGCGATCACTTAAAAGGTAAGACCATGCCTTTAGAATGGTCAGAAATATTTATTGATTAATCGCTTTAAACTTAAACCAATGATTGAAGCAAGAACAAACAATGAGAACGCTACTCCAAAAGCGGTTACACCAGAAACTATCACAACATCTATGATTGTAGAAGATCTAGAAAATGGAATTGATCGTAATGGTATTAAAGAAAAGTATGGACTAGAAAACTGGGAAGTAGTTCAAATGTTTAAACATCCTGCACTTAAAGGTAAAAAAGCACGTAAAGTGAGAAAGATGTCTTTTAACTTTGTTGATGATACTCCTACAGTAGATCCTAATCAGACTAGTATCCCTACAGCGGAAGAAGAATTTCATAACAGAGCTGATTTAAGATCTCAAGATGCTATAGATCATACTCCTATTGAAGAAGAAAATCCTCACTTTGAAAACCCTGAGTTTACAACAGCTCAGATGGATCAAATGGAAGGACAAGCTTGGGAAAGTCAGATCCAATCACAAACAAATAACCCTTTAAATTTATAAAAATGGCAATTAAAAGCAATTCAAGTGAACAAGAAGTATCAGGCGGAGGCATTAAATTATACTCCGGTCTTGCTAATTTCAATGTTATAGCAATTAATCCTACTATGACAGAGCTGCATACTCTTGGAATTAATGTAAAACAAGATCCTAACTATTATGTAGAATTCAATGGTGAAGAATATTTTAAACTAACCTTTTGGGTTAAGAATGAAGACCTTACTACTCGTATGGAGATTCTTATGCAATCAAAAGAGAAAGTTTCAAAAACAGGCAAGCATCAATGGCTAAATAATATTGGTCAAGATACATGGTCTGATGGCGTTCCTACTTATGACTGGTACAAAAATCCTGAGACAGCTCGCAAAGCATATACAGGTGAGTATACTTTGATTAATTTTGTTAAAGCATGGGCTAACGTTGCTTACGGCGATGAGGTTATGTTTGACACTATGGATAAGATTGTAAAAGGCGATGTTACAGAGCTTAAAGCTTTAGTAACTATGCTAGCTAACAATCAAGTTAGATTACTTATAGGTGTTAAAGACGGTAAATACCAAAATGTGTATCTTCACAACTTTGGTAGAGTTAAGCCTCAGAGAGATGACTTGTTTGTTAAAGCACTTAACGATGAGTACAAAACTTTCAATGCAGAGTTTAATACTGACCTAGCGTGGGGTACATTTGTTCCTCAACTAGCAGTTGTAACTCCAGATGAAGAGACTGTTTCTGAAAACGATACCTGGGTATAATAATTAGAAACTATGATAAAGAGCAGAGGAAGTGAAGAACATCTACACACAGATGTAATACTCTCTAAAATTAGTGAGTATGATATATTCAAATACTACTGCCCCAACTTCATAGAGCTTAACAAGAAGTTTTGTAGTGATTTAAGGAAAGACCAAAAGCCTGGTGTAAGTATTGTTTACTGGAAAGGTAAACTCTTATACAAGGATTTTGGCTATCCTGATCATACATTTGACTGTTTTAACTATGTTAAGTTTAAGTATTCTTGCAACTTTGTAGAAGCTTTGACTATAATTGACAATGATTTTAACTTAGGACTTACGTCTGTAAATGCTAATACATTATTTACTATGGGCTACAGAGGCACTATAACTAACAAGCGTCCTGTAAATCAAAAAGTAACTATTATTAGGAAAAAGACAAGGCCTTGGTCTAAGTCAGATAAGTTATTTTGGGAAAGATATTTGATTACTAAGAAGACTTTACTTAAATTTGACGTATCACCTATTTCACATTATTGGATTAATGAAAATAGATTTAGCTGCAAAGAAACAACCTATGCATACAAAATTGGTAAAAAATACAAGATCTATTCTCCTAACGAAGAATATAAATGGTCTAGTAATACTACCAACAAACATGTTCAAGGTTATAACCAGCTTCCAGATACAGGAGATTTACTTATTCTTACCTCTTCTCTTAAGGATGTAATGTGTTTATATGAAATGGGCATACCCGCTATTGCTTTGCAAAGCGAAATGATTATGCCTGACGAAAAACTTATTACACATCTTAAGGCTAGATTTGACAGAATAGCTATATTTTATGATAACGATTTTACTAATCCTAACAACCCTGGACAAACCATGGCTGCAAAGATTAAAGATAAATATTATTTTACAAACATAGCTGTTCCAGATGTATATCACTGTAAAGATTTGTCTGACTATATTGCTCATTTCAATTCTTATGGAGGCATGAAGGCTCTAATAGAACTAACAATATATGGCGAAATACACAGACACAATATACAAACTGAAGAGACAAATTATGCCGATACGACGCAAGAAAGGAAACAAGAAAGTTAGAAATGCTACTGCAGCAGTCTACAAAGGATTAAAGTTTAGATCAAAATTAGAATTATTTACTTATAAGAAACTTGAAGAAGCAGGTATATCTGCACTGTATGAGAAAAGAAAGTTTGAACTTTTAGAGGGGTTCTACTTTCCTCATACTTGTGTGGAACCTAATACTCATAAAGAGTATGTAGATAACACTACTAAAGTTAGAAGTATAACATATACTCCTGATTTTGTAGACCCGCAAGGACAGTGGATTATAGAAGTAAAAGGATTTGCTAACGATGTCTTTCCTATAAAATGGAAGATGTTTAAACAGCATATCATGCAAAATGGGTTGGAGTATAAATTATTTCTCCCCAAGAATCAGAAACAAGTTCTTGAAACAATAGAACTAATTAAAGAATTAAGCCGCAATTAGCGGCTTTTTTATTGTGTAATATTTAAATAAAAGCTAAATGGCTATTAAAACGATTGACAAAGAGATCGTAGGAGCAGAAGGTGTTGCTAAAAAGATTAACAAAGGCGCAGAAAAGATGGTCTTTGATATTTTACAGTCAACACAGTACTCTACTCCTATTCCCTCGACAGTTCGTGAGCTCACAACTAATGCTTGTGATGCGCAACGAGAAAAAGAGATTGCTGTAGAGATCCTTAGAGGAAGCTCAAAAGCAGAAGACTACTACATTACCCGTAACGGTGAGCAGTACTCAGACAGTAACTTTGATGCTAGTTATTATGACATAAAGCATCTAAATACAGAACAAACTCAAGTTTACATCAGTTATGAAAAACATCCTGGCGTTGGATATTGCGACAAATTCATCGTTTTGGACCATGGTGTAGGTATTGGCGGTCGTAGACTAGAAGGTATTTTAGAATTGGGTTACTCAACTAAACGTAATACTTCAGAGAACTTCGGAGCATTTGGTTTAGGTGCAAAGGTTCCTCTGTCTACGGGCGTCGATTTCTACACTTTAGAAACAGTACATAATGGTAGAAAAATAACGTGCAACTGCTACAACTACAAAACAGATTTTACAACTCCTAAGTTTAATACTACTACAGGAAATATTAATCCTAGTTTTAGTTTGTCTGATGGCAGCATAGTTTACTATGAACCTACAGTAGACAAGAACTATACTCAGATTTCATTTGGCGTTAAGCGTCACAACAGATCTAAGTTTATGGACTCTGTAGAAGAGCAGCTGTTGTATCTTGACAATGTTAAGTTTAGAGTTATTGAGCATTTTGAGGACGGAGAAGTTGATATTAAAGAAAAGAACTTTCAAGCTAAAGTACTTTTTAACTCTGAGAACCTTATTGTAGCTGATACTTATGTGTTTAACAAACCGCATATTGTAGTTGTTAAGAATAGTGAGGCTACTACTGGTATTAACTATGGTTTTATTGATTTCCGTGAGTTGGAGATGGAGACACTGTGGGGCCCAATTGCCTTTAAATGTCCTGCTCGCCAAGTTATGAGAGATCCTGAAACAGGTAAAGATGTAGTACTACAAGAAGGTGTAGATGTCACACCATCACGTGAGAAAGTGATATGGAATGACGCTACTAAAGCATATGTTCAAGGTGTTATTAAGAAAGCAGCTGCAGAAGCTACTAAGCTAATACAAGCAGAGCTTAAAGATACAGACATTGTTCAATGGCTTGTATCTTGTAGAGATATTCTTAGTAAAGCAAATGGATCTTCAACGCTAGGTAGGATTGCTAATATTATTGATCGGCAGTCTATTAGCCCGCAATTTGCACCCGACAAGAGCATTAGGTATGCAATGCCTAAGACTTTCTTTAAAGGTATGAATGCTAAGAAGGTTACAAAGATGAGAGACTACAGATCTGGTAAAGACAGTCTTGAGAGAGATGAGTTTGATGGATGGTCAGGTGTAAGTACTACTAATGTTTACATTAAAACAGATGAGCAGTTTAATAGGTACAAAGATTTGTATTTACTACAACAAGCTCAAAAAGACGACTATCAAGAAAACATCGTAGTTATCAGTCCTCCTACTATTGCTATGCCTAAAGCTATTAGTTTGTTGCCTCCTGGACCAGAAAAAGGAAAAGCGATAGCAGCATACAATGCTGAAGTTACTAGACAACAAGCTAAGTTTGCATACTTTCAATCTTCACCACATGTTAAAAGCTATGATAACATAGAAGTTAGCGACGAGTGGTTAGAAGAGTACAAGAAAGAAGCAGCTAAAGCTGAGCAAGTTGCAACGTTTGAGAACATTACACCTGCAGAACGTCGTAAGATAGAAGAGCGTATGGTTGCTTTTACTCTAAGGACAGATAATAAGCGCAACGATGGCAAAAACTATACCTGGGATAAGATCGAGCCTAAAGCTAAAGATCTTATGCAAAGTGAGAAGACTATTTATTATGGTAGTACTGCTGACGAAGAAAAGTTTATGCTCGCTGCGGAAATTATTGGCTGCTATGCTCCTACATTTAAACAAGTTTACCCTGAAAACAGCTGGTATTCTTGGGATGAGTGTTTAGTCGGTAAGATGTTTTACTATGAGCAGCCGCCTGTCCGTGTGTACTCAACTTATGGTGAGGATAAAGGTCAACCTGCAGAGTGGGCTAGGCCTAATAAAGCAGATCAAGATTGGGACACCCCGCAGCTTATTAGAGTTAGAGAGACTTATGTTAAACACATTGCAAAAGGTGCTAATTGTAAGCACATTGATGATTTCTTTTTGCAACTAAATTCAGATGGAGGATACACTATGGATTCACACTTAATTAAATGGTATACTGGTAAAAAGATCCAGGCTGTCATAGACATGAGGCACTTGTCTGCACTTAAGCATATTAACCCTGAGCTATTTAATAAGTTCAAGGAATGTTATGAGGCTGCAGAAATGGTGTCTCACAGATCTATGGAGTGGATTGATATGGAGAAAGACGACAATTCTACAGTTACAGAAATTAGAAAAAATGTAGAAAGGATTGCTAAGTTCCAAGCTTTTTGTGAGGAAAACACAGATCCTGTCTTGATTGCTGCTAAAAGTAGAGAGTTGTTTGTGTTAGATATGCCTAATGCGGGCGCATATGATACTAGACTTGTTGCTAACTGTAAAGAGTTGGTAGAATACAACGAAGAGGTATCGACTATGCTATCTACTATAGGTCAGTTTAATGTACATCCTGACACAGCTCCAGATATTAGTTCAGAGCTACAGAAGGAGATTAGTGTGTACTTAGATGCAAAAGATAGACTTCAATGGGGAAGCTAGCCTTTGTAACTAGGAAAGCTTTTGATATTAGATTTTCAGGTAGATCGACGGATTTCATATCTCCGTCGTTTGGTTATGGCTGCTTGTATAACTGTTCATACTGTTATATGAAACGCCATAAGCCTGACGGTCTATCAGTTGCTAAAAACACAGGCGATATACTTACTGAAATAAACAATCATGCTTATTTTACACCAGTAGCAAAGCCTAACCAGACGCATCCTGATTTTACTACATATGACATTAGTTGCAACGAAGACTTTGCATTGCATGCTAAGTACCATGATTGGAAAAGAATTTTTGCATTCTTTAGAGATCATCCGGTTGCAATGGGTAGCTTTGCTACTAAGTATGTAAATCCTAACTTAATAAACTTTGACCCGCAAGGTAAAATACGTATTAGGTTTAGTCTTATGCCGCAAAGCAGATCAGACATTCACGAGCCAGGCACCTCTAAGATTATTGATAGAATTAAAGCTATTGATGCTTTTATAGATGCAGGTTATGACGTACATGTTAATTTTAGCCCTGTAATTATATACGACGGCTGGATGGAAGAGTACGAAGATTTGTTTAAAATGCTTAATGACTATGTAGATTACAAAAAGCAGGTTCTAGCTGAAGTTATATTCTTGACACACAACGAGAATAAACACAAAGCTAATCTTGAAAAGCATCCTAAAACAGAGGATGATTTATGGAAGCCAGAAATACAAGAGCCTAAAATCTCTCAGTATGGAGGTAGAAACATAAGGTATAACAGACATCTAAAAGCTGCGTATATGAGTGCATTTAGACGCAGACATGATGAAATAATACCTTGGAACACAATTAGATACATGTTTTAATGAGTACTTTAACAACAAAAACAGGAAAGCCTATGACTCCCAAGCAATTGTGGGCTCGTAGGCGAAACTGGGAACTAAGACAGTTGCGATATATTGAACACGAACTTGATTTTAGATTTCAGTGCAGATGTTCTGAAATTAAACAAGACGGTCACGAACCAGTTAGATCTGCAACACTTTCCCAAATAGAGTTAGATAAATATAAGAAAGCTATTGATTTATTGAGGAGTTTGACAGACAATTGGTCTGCAGAACATAATCAATTAAAACACAAAATAGACTTCTCTAAGTTTGTCTAACTAATTAAAAATCAGTAAATTAGTAACCCAAATAAACAATTAAATTATGATTACACTAAACGTAATTGACGATGTGATCTCAGGATCATATGGAGATAAAAACTTCTCCGTAACGTACAGCAAAGAACTGTATGAAAGTATGATGGTTCTCAAAGGGCTAGCAGATGACGCTGTTAGCATGGCAGAATATCAAGACACTCTACAAAAATTTGCAGAACTTGCTGTAGAAGACTACACTGCAACAATTGAGACTGAGTGTGAGCACATTCATGTGAACAAGGCTACAGGCCAGTTCTTTCTTAAGAGTAACGGTGTAGTGTCAAGCTATCCTATGCCGCAAGCTTTGGTAGATAGAATATTTGAGTCTATCGACAAAGGTTTGTCTTTCTTACCGCTTGTAAAGATGTGGACTAGATGGCTACGTAACCCTATACTTAGAAAGAAAGGTGTAGATGCTGACTTTTCAGAGCGTTTCTTCAACTTTGTAAATCTAAAGTATGTACATCCTAAACTTAAAGAAGAGCTCATGGAAGAGCACGGTCTTAGCGAAGAGGTTGCAGAACGTAGAGCTACTATGTATCAGATGAAGATTACTAGTGAGGGCCTACTTAACGGCTACAAAGTGTCTAGAGAGATTATGCATAAGTTTGATCGAGAAACTGGAGAACAAGTTGACCGATACAAGCGTACATTTAATCCTGATACAGGCGAGATAGAGGGCGATGGCCTTCCTGAGCACGTAGAGGACCGCTTATTTGAACCTGCCGTTATGGGCTCAAGTGGAGATGCGTTCTATTGTGAAGGTGTAAACGGCTATGGCTCTCCTCAGCATTTTATCAAAGTTGGTTGTAGACATAGATTACCAGATTGGTCTCATGTAGATACAAACGACAATCGCTCTTGTGTTAAAGGCTTACACTTAGGTGGTCTTAAATATATCGCATGCTACAGCGGCGAGATACACAACATCTTTGTAGATCCTATGCACATTGGTGCTGTGCCTGACGACAATACAGGTGCTATTAGATGCTTAGAGTATTTTGTTCACTCTTCTCTTGTAGGTGTTAACGGCTCAATCTATCACAGTTCTACTTATGCAGAAATGACAGATGCGCAGTGGGCAGACATGCGAATTGAAGCAGTAACAGAGTATTCAGAGTGTAAAGAGTCTTGCGACAAAAGTGTTGCAGAACTTAACGCTATATAATAATTAGGGGGCCTAGTGCCCCCATAATTTTTTAATATGAAAGTAGCACTAATAGACGCAGACAGCCTCCTGTATTATGAGATGGGTAAAGATACCCTGGAAGAGGCGATGATGGGAATAGATAATAGAATAACTACTATACTTGAGACTACAAGTGCAGATGCTTACTTTGGATTTTTAACAGAAGGAAAATGTTTTAGATATAGACTTGCTAGGACAAGGCCTTATAAGTACAATAGAAAACTTAGTACTAAACCTCCAATCTTTTATGCTTTACGAGAGTACATAAAACAAAGATGGGGCTTTAAAGGTATTCTAGGCTTAGAGGCAGATGACTGTGTAAGTGTGTACTCTACTATTATAGCAGAAACAGAAGGCCAATCATATGTAATATGTAGTCCTGACAAAGATGTGCTTAGGCAAGTGCCAGGCAGGCATTTTAATTTTCAAAAAATGGAATGGGTTAACACGTCTGATAAAGAAGCTAATGAGTTTTTGTGGATGCAAACGCTTATGGGCGACTCAACAGATGGAATACCGGGCATTCCTGGGTTAGGCGCCAAAACAGCTGAGAAAATTATTAATGCAAACGATGGAACTACATCATATGAGCAAGATGTTTTAAAAATATATGTAGAAAAGTTTGGTCAGTACGATGGAATTTGTAAATTTACAGAGACGTTCAAACTTGTTTACTTACTCAAAACTGAGGAAGACATTCTTTATAACATACGGAAACCTTTAGAGCCAATAGAATTTATTAGTATTAATTCTTAACTTTTTAGGCATGACTGAAACAAAACGTAAAACTCAAATTAAAATTGTTTCCCCCCTAGAAGTCCGGGTAAATGGATTTGACACTTTGATACAAGATCAAAACTTTGGTGAAAGTGTTATGTCCATAGACCTCCCGGATGGGAGGAGCTTTACTGTTGGACAAACTTCAATGTTCAATAAGATTCCTTACAAAATAAACACAATTGAGAAAAATCAAACATCCGACTACACATTACGAGTAGCAAACAGAACAAAATCATCTCTGCTTCTTATGCCTATGTTTAATGGTGATAAGAGGCTATACATGTACGACAAACTATTATTAAATTGTTTTATAGGGAAAAACTTAGATACACTTGTTTTAGTATATAGATTTAGCGGAGAAGCTACATTTTTAAGATTTGAAAGCGCACTTAAGTCGTTTAAGAATTTTATACTGTCAGAAGATCCTAACGAATACTGTGTAAAATTTGAATTTAGCGTTCCAAATAGATTACTTAAAGACTTTGACTGTTTTATTGAAGGTAGATATTCTGAATTTAGCACAGATTACAAAATGCAGATCTTAAAGTTTCATGATTTAGACATACAGAGCCAAATAGCATCTATTCTATTTAAATCAGAATCTAGAAGGTTAGCTCTAAACAAAAAACTTGGAGTAACACTTGATGAAGAAGCAGAATTACTTAGCATAATAGACACTGAAAAAGAAATATTTAATGTTAAAGATTACTTTTAAAGGGCGGGCCGTGGCCCCCCTTTTTTTCATCCTATCTTGGTCTACCTGAAAAAAACGCTATATAGATAAGAGGAACATATATATGAAACTCCCAATATGGGTGCTCTTCTGTAGGTTCAAACGTTCTTACTCCAAACAGCATTCCTGTATATGTTCCTATTTCAATGTCCATTATCTTTGTCTAGTTTTATCTGATTCTCTAACTTCTAATACATTAAACACTGCATCTAATCCAGGTACAAATTTAGGTGTATAGTGTAGAGGACCGGTTTTATCTTTTTTGTCGTTCTGTCCAAATGCAACATCTCTAAAAGTATCAGCAGTATTACTTGCAAGCTTTACTATATTAGATGCCATTGATATAAGCGGGATACCTGTGCTTCTAGAATCCATAAATTCTCTTGGATCTACAAATACAGCAGTTTCTCTATACGCTCTATTCATAACTTTATAAAGCTGTCTTCCTGCCCAAGACTGTCGCATATCTATCTTGCCGTCGTCATCCCAGTCGCCGCCCATTAGCATTAATAGCATACCTAGAAGCATTACGCCACGGAACTCCATCATAAAAGCTTTAATGTTACCACGTTTCATATCTAGAAACTCTTGATACATCTTTTCTTTTTCAACCGGATCTTTAAATCTTTCTGCAAACTCTGGATTAGTAATGTTTTGCGCTATAAACTGATCAAATGCAGCCCTAGCTTTCTTTTCATTTACTTTATAAGTGTTTGTTACACCAAAAGTTACAACATCTAGTGCTACTTTTCCAAGATCTTGTCCGTACGCACCTATAAGTTGTGCTACACCTACTTCAGCATTAATAAGCTGTTCTATTGTTATATCTCCACCTAAATTACCAATACTTGTTGTCCAAGTACCTTGATCAAAGTTTTTAAGAATGTGGTCATATCGAGCTCTACCAAATCTTTCCATAGCTACACCAGGCAACCAAGACTTGTAATGCATAAGCAGTCTAAGGAACAACGTATTGTTGTAAAGGGCTTTATCTTCATCAGACATAGATCCTTTTACTTTATCACTTATTCTTCTAGCAATTTGTCTAAAGTTTATTTCTCCAGAGTCTTGCATGTTTCCTATTTTAACTTTGTATCTGTTTCTTGCAGATTTAGATACATTAGCTATTGTTGACGACCATTTAGGATCTTCTTCAAGCTCCATAATATCTACAATGCTTTTTGATCCGTCAGGTAGTCTAGATAGAAGTGTTGGAGCTCCATTTTCGTCTAGTCCATAATTTAAAGCTAAAGCATATATACCAATAGCATCAATACCTCTATCAGCTGTACCAAGCATAGCAAACCATTTATCATTTGTTAAATGTTTAGTTATAAATCGTCCAGATAATCTATCTGCCCGTTCTTTAACAATATCAAATTGGTAAATGTCAAAATGTTCTGCAAGTGCTCGCATTTTAGGGTCTGCAGTCATAAGAGCTTTTTGCGCTTTTACTAAATTATCAGGAGTAATATATACACCTTTAGAAGCTTGTTGTCTAAGCCCAAACTGCCCTGCTATAAATGCACCAAATGCTACTGGAGCTTTTAGCCCTAATGTTGTTTGTGAGTGTAACATCTTTAAAGACATTAAACTTTTAATACCGCTAAGACCTAACACATTGAAGTCATTGCTTCCAACTTGCGATCCGTAAATATATTGGTCTACAAAATCATTAAAAACTTTAGAAGAGCCTTTTGAATCAAAGATTTGTTTAGCAGTTCCAGACAAGTTAGTTAAGATTTTACCTGTTAAGTTATCTACTTGTATTTCTGTTGCAATGTTATTTTCTAACAACATACGCATGCTCTCTATTTCAGGTAGTACATCATCTTTTAATTTGTAATCCATAGCAGCACTACCTAGTAATAATAAACTCTTACCTATATCTCTACTTTTTAGAGAGTGGTCTATATTACCTTTAGAATCTACAAGAGGACGTATATACAATCTAGGCACGCGTCTAATAAGTTCTCCACTGTTCTCATCTCTTATACCAAAGCTAAGATCATGCTCTCGTATTTGTAAAGACTCTAACATAGATTTAGACATACCTTTAAAACCATCATCAAGCAGATGCTCCATAGTGTTTTTATGTATGTTAGCTATAAATCCAGGACCGAGTTCTTGACCAAACATCTCTTCAAACTCCATAGTTTTTTCTATGTAAAAATCATAGAAATTTTTAATAGCTGGAGTACTTTGTACTTTTTGATACTCAGGAGATATGTGCATGTCTTTAGGTTTTAAAAACCATCTACCCCCATGGCTAAGCATTGCAGTTTTAGGAAACTTTACAATGTTATGCATTTTATCATAAATAAGAAGCTCTCTGTCAATTGCTTTTGAATTGTTTTTAAATTTTCTTTTTAAACTTGTTAAGTATTGCTTTCTATATATAGGAAACTTCTTATCAAACTTTTCTTTATTTATTTCTGTGTTATTTTGTAGCCATTGTAGATTACCAGACTTAATAGCATTTGCTCTATCTACATAAAACTCTCTAGTGTACTTTTGTACAAGATTACCTGTATCGTTGTTTATAATAAGATTAAAAACTTCAACACCTTTGTACCCGTTGTTTTCGCCCCACTCTAATAATGGGTTTTGCACGTCTTCAATCTCTTCTGCAAGAGTTTTTACAGACTTTCTATGCTGGTGTTGTACATCTGTTACAATGTTATATAAAGTACGTAGATATGGGTTGTTTTGCTTAGAAAGTGTTACAAACTTTTCAGTTATAAAGTCTGTAGATGTGTTAAAATCTTTAAGACCTTTTACGCCTCTAGACTCAGAAAACTCAACCGCTCTCACCATTAACTTGTCTTCTAAAGCGCTTTTTAGATTAGTTAAAAATCCTGCAGCTTGTTGACGAATTTCTGCATAGTCTTTTCTTTCTTGCTCAGAGCCCTCATTGTTTAAGTACTCATTATAATCAGAAGTTTCTAAAAAGCCCATATAGAACATAGTGTCAGACAAAGCTGCTTGCAGTTCTTCTAAGTCCATGTAGTCAGGATTTGGAATCTGCTTACCTTTTTCTGTTATAAACTCATCATCAACTGCTAAGTTTTCTAATACATCTTTTAACTCTGTTTGTATACCTTCTAAAACAAACTTAACATCTTGATTTAATTGTAGTTTTCTTATTTGGCGGTCTAGTTTTGCTTTACGATCTTTAATTTGAAACCACTCTTTACCTTTACGTAGGTCTTTATTGTCTAGCTCTTGTTGCATACGCTTACTCCGCGTAAGAGCTTTAGATATTAGAATGTTTATAGATTCAAAATCTGTCATCTCTTCTGCTACCGGTATTTGCTCTAAGAATTCACTGTCTGATCCTATTTGCAACGTAGTAATTTCGCTAGTAATTTGCTTATCTACATATTTAAAACGAACATGTATAGGAACAATACGCGACTTTCTTATCTTAGTTACACCATACTGCTCTAATAACGTTTGTTTATAGTGACCTACCTGTATGTTGTACGTATCCATCTTTGCATCAAAAGGATCTTTAACTAGTTGATACCCTTTACCAGGAACAAACTGTACATATCCTTTTTCTATAGACGGAGACACAAACTTCCAATCATATACTTCTGCAGACCCATCACTAAAAATAGCTATAAGGTCAATAGTACCACCAGTACCTTCGTTTATGCTTTCACCAGTTTTTCTTAGCAAGAATTGCTCTGTTCTGATTACTGCTTTTTCTTTAGTACCATTCTCTTTGTTTATTTTATCTTGAGTTCCTTTAATAGCTTTTAGAATTCTAATAACTTCTTTATCAAGCTTATCAAATTGATTCTTTTTAAACGGAGAGTTTTGGAATATTTGCTGTATAGTAAGATCTGTCTTTTTAGTGTGATACTTAACTAAATCTTCCATAGTCTTGTGCCCAAGAGTACCGGATTCTTTTCTTAGATTGTTGTACCGCTCAAGAGATTCATTCTCTTTAGCTGTAAGCAGATTCTTTTTTCTTGTCTTATGTCTTTTGTAAAAGTATTTTTTAACTTCATCAGATACACGACCTATAATTACAACTCCTTCATACTTGCTTCCAGGTACGCCGACGTAACGATCTACTTCAGGGCCGTCTTCTACAAACCAAGGTTGTTTTAAACCTAGCTGTTCCGCATTTCTACCTTCAGTTTTAAATTGGTCAGAAAACTCATCTAAATTTTGTAGGACTCCTTTTCTAGGGTCTTCATCTATATTTGGATTATCCTGAAACATCTCTAATACGCCTGCAGTTTTAGCTCGGCGCACGTTTAAAGATTTAAGAATTTCTTTATTAAGCATTAGGGCAGCTGTTCTTGCATACGGATCTGTAACAGCTCTACCAAACAACTTGTTTACAAAATTCATTACTCTTTCAAACCATCTTTGCGCTCTGCTTTGCTTTTGCTTAGTATCGTTGCTTTCTGTTTGTTTAACAAGATTTTTAGCTATAAGCTTACCTATCGCTTCTTTTTTAAGCTTGTTTACATTTCCGCTGTACTGCTCTACATAAAACTCATTGTTAGCTACTTCTTTGTATATGTCGTAACCCTCTATCATATTCATCATAGACGCAAACAATGGACTACCGCTAGCTTCTAGTAACTCTACAATAAAGTGAGACGCTTCTTCCGATAGCGTATCTACACCGGCTTTACCTGCAACAATTTGTATAAGATTATTAACTATATCTGCTTTTGCAATAGCGTTTACTATCTGTCCATCAGAGTTACGTATAACTGTAGCATTCATATCTACTTTAACGCCTAACTCTTCCATGAGTTTAGACATTGCGGAGTCTAGATCCTCATTAGCTTCACGTATGTCTGCTGATTGTTGTTGATGATATATATTATCTGCAGATAGTAGATCGTTTGTAGTTAATCCTATTACATTTCCTTGAGCTATACGCTCTATAAAAGCATCTACACCTGGATAGTTTTTATGAATTTTGTCTATGACATCTGTTGGATTTGCAACTGCTTTACGAGCTCCTGTTTCTGTACGTAGCCCATAACGTTCTTCAACTTCAGCAAGTAGCGGAGACATGTCAGGCGTAGTAAATGTCCCATAATTATCTACAGCATGTTTTATTTGGTCAGGGTCAAAAGCTATCATTTGCTCTCCATGCGCATAGCTATAACCATCTGAAGGAGCATCCATAAAAGTATCTTCACCTATAAATATACCATCATACCCTTCTCTATAAGCAATTGCAATAGTTTCACTTTTTTGCATCATATTGCCTTCAGAGTCGCGAGCTACAGCAAAATCGCTCCAAAAATTTTCATATTTTTTTGTGCTTTTTATATTTAAAAACACAGGATGCAATTCTAACTCATCAGTTTGCATTCCTGTACTAAATTTAGCCATGTTAATAGCTGCATCTTTTTGATCTGTAAACCAAAATCCTGTTCTTGACCTATCTTTATCAAATACCTCTATAGCTTGAGGCCCTGCATGGTATACAAGTTTAGGTTCGCCATTTTTATCTACAATAACAGAATCACCAAACCAATGTTTGAATGTACGAGTTTGTGTCATGGCCCATTTCTTAAGCGCCGTTTCAGGTGCAAGGCCTACATCTTCAATTAAACCTTTATAAAGAATAGACTCTTTACCATTAGGAGCTAGCACTTTTGCTACGCTACCATTCTCATGTCTTACAATACTACAACTCATTATTTACATTCTTTTTCATTGATTTTCTCCTGCACTTCTCCCTCAGTACTATGTTTAAAACTAAGTTTTTTATTCTTAGAGTTATTATACTTAGCGGCTTTAGTAAAATAGCTAGCTCGCACAGGTTGTACTCTGTGTAAAGTTACATATTTTCCTTCAGCAAATTCTTTATACTGTGGACTTTTTAGCAGATCTGCAAAAGAGTCAAACCCTGACTGCTGTGCAAACTGTTCTAGTGCTGCTTGGCCTTTACCTTTAATTCCTAATACAGAATTTGCTATTCCTTTAGCTATAGTATTTCTAGTATAACTACCTAATGCTCCTTGCACCTCTACAATACCATCACTAGGAGTTCGATATTTCCCAGGTGGTATAATGTTCTTCTTAGCAACTATTACAAAGTTACCCTTATCTAGTATTTTTTCTAAATCTTTAGTAACTTCAAGAGTATTTAATCCTGCAGCATTGTCTTTTCTAATTGCAGAACCTGCATTTACTAAGAATTGCTTTTTACCCTTTAGCTCAAGCTCGCTGTAAACACCTTTACCATCTTTAGCTACATCTTGTAGTTTAAACAATTTAGTTATATACTCTTGCTTTGTTACACTACCAACTGTTTTTTCTCCTCCTGGCATAGAAACTGTTACATATGTTTCTGTAGATCTTAAGTTCATTGTACCGCTGTTAAACGCTTTTGTAGTACCGTCATTGTTATAGACTCTTACAGATGTCGCTACAGACGGGTTATGATAATTGTTCTGTACAAAGTTTTCGTATATATCATCTATACTATCTTCTAAACCAAACATTTCAAACTTTTGGAAGTATGGCTTTAGTAAGTCTATCACATCTGTACTAGGTAGTACTTGGAAGAACGCTATAGGTGAGAAGTCAAATCCAGATTGCAGTACGCTAAACACTAAAATATCATTAGCAAGAGTAGGACTCATTTCTTTTAACTCTAAAAATGCATCTGATAATAAGTCTATATCTACAGTAGCTAGCTTCTTACTAAACAGTCTTAGATTATCTATGTCAAACTCAGGATGATCAGGATCTACTACACCTTGCAGCATAGGATAAAACTCTTGTATTAATAAGTTTTCTTTTAGTACAGGATCACTCTTTGCTTGTAGAATTCTAGCAGGTAAGCTTTCTTCTCCTTGGAACATTGGTTTAATCATGTCTGCGAGTTTCTCTCTACCCTGTACAGCCATAGTATTTTGTACTATGTATGAACTTATAAAAGAATCAAACTTTTGCAAGTGCTGTATTACATCATCTTCTGTCTTTTTTATTTCCGGATCAGTAAGAGTATATGCTAACTCTTCCATCTTACGTTTAATTTCAGAATTAAATTGCTTTGCATCTACGCTTTCAAAGAATCCCGGTGCCTGGTCAAATGTGTCTTTAAGTGCAGACATAAGATTTGGCATTTTTTCTGTAGAAGAAATTGTACGCTCTAGTGCAGAAGAATCAAAGAAATTGCTTTCTTGAACTCTTTTTAACAATGCCTGCATGTACATAACATTAGACCCGCTCTTAAGTTTTGATGTGTCATATTTAGTAGCATTGTTTAATAAGTACAAGTTGTCTGCATACTCTTTATATCTTAAAAAGTCTGCAAGTACTTGCGCCTGGTACGACATCTCTAATGGCGATAACTCTCCATTAACATTATTTGCAATCATATCACGCAACAAGTTTTGTCTAAACATTACTGGTTGAGAATCTTCTTGTATTTTACCATACTTAGACTCTAGCTTAGATACTATTTGCTTATTAGACAAATACGCTTTTTCTTCTTCTCGTTTATTGCTAGCAACATTTGCTGCCATAGACTGTCTAGTCTCTTTTAATTTTACGTAGTCATCTATTACAGGCTGTGACATAAAGTATAACACAGACTTGATAGGAACTCCAGATCTTAACAAGTACATGTGTATTGGCGCATAAGCAACACCTGCATTTATATCAAATACAAAGTCATCTTTTGTAACATCTACATATCCTGAAATATACTCTGCAAGTACAGAATTAATTGTACGTCTTCCTTCTATATCTTTAACTCTAGCTAAAGACTTATTATTGCTACTGTTAAAACCTGCAAAGTTTAAAGCTATGTCTGCCTCGCTGCTAATTTTTAATCCTACTCTTTGCGCTTTACCGTGAGCAGTTGAACTAGTTGCAACAATACCTGTTCCTCCTAATCCGGACCACATTCTATATGACTGATTAATCATATTTTCAAATGTAAGCATTTGACTAAAGTTTTTCTTTTCAACTGCATTACCGCCATTTCTAAGAACTCTAATATCATCTGCAATGTCTTTAACTTCAAAAGCTCCTACCGGAGTAATCAGCTGATCAAAACTTTCAGGATGAAGCAGCACATCTGCCATAAGATCTTGCGCTCTGTTTTGCAATGCAGCTTTAATATTCTGCTCTTGCAAAGAAAGTTTAGAGAATTCTGCTAGCTTCATGTCTTTTGACACTTCTCTACTTTCTCTCATTACTTCTAAACGCTCTTTAGCAGTACTGTTAGAATCGTCTAAGTATTTAACTTTATTTATTGCATTGTTTTCTGCATCTAAAACATAGTTAGGAAAATACAATGTTATCTTATCAATATCATAATCGGAACCTGCTTTACCTACCATCTCTGTAGGAACCATAATAGTAGAACCAAACTGTTGAGGTAAGAACCCTGCAATCTCAATTGCATCAATAGAGTTTAACCCTTCTGTAGGTATACGGAATCCTATAATGTTTTTAAGTTCAGGATCTATAGCTGGATCGTTAATGTCAAGTTGTTGGCCTACAAGCTCTTTAAATTTATGTGGCACAAACACTTGCATGCGCGTTGTTTTGTCTCCCGGCTCATAAAATTTAAGAACCTTAAGTCTTTTAACTTCATCTTCTAATCCTAAACGAGCCCATTCTTCTGCATCGTTTTGTTTTAGAATTCTAGTTTGTGATTCTAGACCTGTAGATGCTTGTAATACCATTAAATCACCAGGCATTTTACGTCTTACTACATTGTTTGTAACTACTGCATATAACAATGTTTCAATCTTGTTCTTTTCAAACAGTTGGTTTATAAATTTAGTGTCACCTTCTAGTAAAGTTTGGATACCTAGCATAGTATGCTTAGGAGTATCTCTTCTCTCTAGTTCGTCAAGTAAAACATTTTTAAATTTAGTTACATTAGTAAGTTTATTATTTTTAATACCTAAACGATTTTTTAAACCTGCAAGATCTCTACGAATAATCTCTTCGTTAGTAGAGTGCCAATCGTTTATAGTTTCATTAAATCCTTCATGCTTAGCGTATCTTTCACTAACAGCCCCATTCTCATAAACATTAATTGGTAGTAATGCAGTAGATTGTACACCCATTGTAACTTCTTTTTTAGTCTTAGGTGCAATTTCTAGTTGTATACCTAACTCACTAAAGTCAATTGTTTGTGTGTTTAGCGGAATACCATTTTCATCTAACTCCATTGGCTTGTACATTCCATTCTCATAAAATGCATCAAACTCTCCATCAGTACTTTTAACTCCTCCTACTTTAACTACAGACTCAAATATCATATAGTCAATGTTGTTGGCACTCATGTCATCATTAATTTCTTTGTATGCGCTGTTAGGCATAAGTTGAGGCATAAGTGGAAACAATGCAAATTTATGGAAAGTTCTAAGCTCTACATTATCTTCTATAAATGGTGCAAACACTTGCGGCTTAAGCGGAGGTAATAGCGCTATCTCTTCAGGTGCTATATCCTCTTCAAGCATAAGTTTTTGATACACGTTTTCTTGCTCTTCACTCCACTTACCAGTTCTCCACAGTAAGCTTCTGTAGGTATCTAGATGTATAAATCCTCCACCATCAAACTCTTCCATATTAGAGTATGCATCATCAAGTGCTGAAACGTTTGCATTAGGATCAAGCACTAGCACTGCTGCTTTATACTTTTCTAAGTATGGAGAATCAACAAGAACATCTGCTCTGTGTGCTACAGTTAGTTTATCGCTATGATCTTTTGAGTGTCCTAAATTAGGCATGTTTTCATTCATCCAAGCTAACAGATCTGCATTAGATGTAGGATACGTTTTTGTACCAGATACACCAGAAGTTCTTTTAAACAAGTCTGTATATAGTGCAAGATCTCCTAACAATAACTTTGCTTGCTCATTTACACCTATCAAATGTAAATATGTAAGCTGTCTTGCTATCGACACTGCAGTACTCATATCTATGTTTACTCCATTATCATCCTTGTCTTTATATATTTGTTGGAATCGTTTAACTATTTTAGTATCAAGTCCAATATTTTTATATTTTCCGCCTTTAAATTCAGAGAATTCTTCTTGAATAGTTCCAAGATCTCCTATTGTAACATCTTCTACAGTAGTTTCTAAAGTTCCTGATGCGATCTCCTGTATAACACCAAGGTTTTTTAAAGCTTCAAAGTTTTTAAGTGTTTCAGAGTTTAAAAATCCTACAAGGTCTTGAGTATAGGTATTAGCAATATCTCTAATTTTAATATCTGTAGTAGCTTTCTTCAACTGGCTTGTTGGAATACTAATAAGACCATTAAAGAATCTTAAATTCTTACCTTGTTTATCTAAGCCTTTAATTCTATTAAGCTTAGACTTAGGGTTTCTTAGCTGTTTACCTGCTAGCCGTATCTCATCTGCTAAGTACCCTTTAAGAACACTTACCATTTTGTTTTCAGACATTCTAAAGTCAGGCGTCAAGCCGTCTAAACTAAATGCGTATTCAGTTTTCTTATCAGCTGTACGGATTACAGGATGTATACCTTGAAATAATAAATTTGCATGCAGCGCTGCTATGTCTGAAGGGCTTGTTTTAGAAATATGTTTAGCTTTACCGCCTATTACATTTTCTTTTGCCCCTTCAAGTACACTTACTTTAAATTCTAATAAAGAATTTTCTGATTTAGATTGTAACCAGTACGACCCTTTATAGTTATCTATTTCAAGTGCATTTTCAATAGCTTCATCACTCGCATTGTATTTTTCTGCTATGTTATCCATAGAAGTTTTTAAAGTAATACCAAATGCATTCTTACCTTCTGGAGTTCTGTGCTGCAAATCAATAGCTTGAGTTGTATGTTCTAGCTCTGCCTCTACAAGTGTGTTGATATTAGCTTGTATGTCTCCTTCTAGTATGGCCGTCATGTCCGGATTCTGTGCTATCTCCTGCAATACAAACATTACTGCATCACTTACATCTTCATCAGACTCATATGACTCTATAAATGCTGGTACGTTAGAAAACTTAATACCTATTACAGATAGTACTCTTCTAGCTTGTTCTCCTGTCATAGGAGTTGTTGACCATTCTTTTATAGATTTACCTTCAAATACTTTTTTATCAATATTGACTATAAGCTTACCTTTAACCATCTTACCTACACCTGCACGTAATACGTCTTTAAAGTTAAGCTCCCAAGCTCTTTTTATTTGATTGTATACTCTATCACTGTTACTGTTTATTGTAGTCTTACTTCCATCTCTAGAAATAAGATTCATTAAAAACTCATTGTTAGACTGATTAAACTGCATAATAAATTGTGTAAGCAATTTGATCTTAGGTCCAGACAATGTCTTTATATCAGAATCAAGTCCTAACCTTTCTATTAAAAAGTTAATTTCTTTTTTAGCAGGCCTTAGTGACATTAACTTAGGAAGTATTTCGTCTTGTGGCAGTCCTGTAAGTTCATTATACAAGTAAGCCATAGTGTTTCCAAAATCTGCTAATCTAGGCAATCCGCTAGTATTGTATTCAAAATATGAAACACCTTCTGAGTCTACGTTACTTTTAGGTAGAGTAGACAGTAACAACTTAAGAGGTAAAGGCATTACAGAATTAGGATCAATTTCATGAGATGCTATACCATGTAAACTATCTCTATTGCCTTTATTCTCTTCTAACGCCGCTTCAATCTCTTTGTCAATATTTATTTTCCACTTTTGTAAATACTTACCGTGCTCTTTTATTAAATACGACCAATTGTCTCGTATCTGCACTCTAGTGTCTTTAAGCTTTTCTATTTCTCTACGTACTCCAGGAGTAGTTGGCATAGCTTCTAGCATTTTTATTTGCTTACCTATACTTCCTATAACTTTGTTATATACTTTATTCTTTTCTCCCGGTCTACCGTACAATTGTACAATAACTTCACTTAGATTTTTTGTTTTCTTTTTGCTAAAAAAGTCTTCAGCAGTAAATAGATCTCTAGACGCCGCCAGCTGAAACAGATGAGA
>Ga0181391_1000045_pt1 | contig 31501 bp, 58 predicted proteins | sample 14SPOviralmetaG_FD_130080 | JGI IMG/M metagenome (GOLD analysis project Ga0181391, IMG submission 130080) | Marine viral communities from the oligotrophic San Pedro Time Series (SPOT) site, San Pedro Channel, CA, USA - 14 SPOT_SRF_2010-08-11 | ecosystem: Environmental > Aquatic > Marine > Strait...
GAACGGTCAGACCATCAGCGCAGACATCACGATTGACAGCGACGAGAACGGTGTGTCGGCAGGGCCGATTACGCAGAGTGCCACCGTCACTGTTAACGGATATTGGAGCATCGTATGACCAGCCAACTTAACGTAGATACCATTGTAGACAAGGCTGGCTCTGGTGGCACGAATGTCAAGGTTGCCAACAACGCTGTGGCTGTTGCTGAAGGTGGGGGTGCTACAACTAATGTTGTGGAGGGTCTGGCGAAGATGTGGATTAACTTTGATGGTCAAAGCACGATTGCCACACGAGACAGTCACAATGTGTCAAGTATTACGGATGACGGCACAGGTCAGTACACAACATCTTATACGTCAAATATGGCAAGCGTAAACTACTCTGCGTCAGGAAGTAATAATCGGACTGGACTCTCTAGTACAACATTTATAAATGACACATCGTGGACTGCTACTACTGGCGGCATATCTAGTGCTACTGCTGAAAGCAATAACAATTACCTTGACTGCGATGCTGTACTCATCAGCATCTTGGGAGACCTCGCATAATGGCAAGCATACTCAAAGTCGATACAATCACAGGAGTAACCACGGCTGGGTCTATTGCGGTGACAGGCGAGGGCAACTCAACCACAACGAATTTGCAGCAGGGGTTGGCTAAATGCTGGGTAAATTTTAACGGTGGCGGTACTGCTGCTATCGGTGACTCTTTGAATGCTGCCAGTATTACGGATCAAGGCACAGGAAACTATAAATTTACTTTTTCTGCTAACATGGGCAACACAGACTTCTGTGCAACTGGAACTGCTAAAGAAACAGACGGCACTGGTGCGGCTCATAACAATGGCACAGGAGCCATGTGTCACAGCCACTCTGCATCCACTGTAGAGTTTATTTCTTTTTCACCGGATGGGAACACAAGAGATTGCACCATTGCTGGTCTAGATATTAAGGGAGACCTCGCATAATGGCTAGTGAACTGAGAGTAAACACCCTTAAGGATGCCGCTGGGAACAACAGCATTGCCACCAGCTTTGTGGCAAATGGTAGTGCAAAAGTAATTTGTACGTTCAATGGCACAGCTTCAGGAGCAACAGTCAGGACAAGTTTTAATGTAAGTTCCACTGATGACGATGCTACTGGTCAATACGGCGTAAACTTTACCAGTGCAATGTCAGGCACAGAGTTTACACCGACAGGCAGCAACATTGGAGATAGCACAACATCACTCAGAACACTGGGTATTGTCGCGGGTCTTAACGCTAATACCTCATCTTCTATCAATTTTGCCACCACTGAAGCTGATGGCACTGGTGCATATGTAGATTGGACGCACGTTAATACAGTAGTACACGGAGACCTCGCATGAGCAAGGCAGCAGAACTCGCCGCACTGATTGGTTCGCAGACGGCGTTGTCGAACAGGAGCCTGATTATCAACGGAGCCATGCAAGTGGCGCAGCGGGGTACGTCCAGCACAGGTCTGCACACTTCTGGATATTATACAACGGACAGGTTCTCTTTAGTTTTTGGCAATGAAGATGAATTGAGGGTAACCATGACGCAAAATTCCGTCACTGACCTACCCAGCTTTGCTAATTCTTTGAAAGTGCAAACTACCACCGCCGAAAGCGCAATAGCCGCAGATGAAAGTTACTACATTATCAATCGCTACGAAGGCCAAGATTTTCAGCAGCTAAAATACGGCACATCAAACGCACTCTCGACAACACTTAGTTTCTATGTGAAGTCGTCTGTTACTGGCACTTTTGCAGTAGCAATTTATCAAACTGACGGCAACGACATTATCGGCTCAACCTATACAATCAACTCTGCTAATACTTGGGAACGTAAAACAATCACCTTTGCTGGCAACACTCTTGCAGCAATCGTAGATGACAACACCAATGCAATTATGATTGATTGGTTTTTGGCGGCTGGCTCCAACTTTACTTCAGTAAATAATACTAGCTGGGGTGGGTATGAAACAGGCAAGCTGGCATTTGGACATGGCACAAATGCAGTAGCCACCACTACAAACGCTACTTGGGAAATGACAGGAGTGCAGTGGGAACTTGGCGAACAGGCCACGCCGTTTGAGCATCGGTCCTTTAGCGATGAGTTGCGACGGTGCAAACGATATTACGAATTTTTAAATACATATGTATACGGAACGCAATACGCCACCGCACCCGCCAGTTTGGGGATGTTTTATTGGACAGAAGAAAAACGGACACAACCCACCATGTCAGCAGACACCAATGGTGCTAGTCACTCGCTCAATGCGGTTACCACCAGTGGGGGGTACATCTATAAAAACCCATATTCTGATACTGCTGTAATTGGTTTAAGGGGAGATGCAGAGTTATGATTATAGTAAACGCACAATACATAAAGGCTACTCTGGATAACCCAGACAATGAAAATACTGGGGTTAAGGCGACGATTGATGGCGTTGAATGTTGGGTTCCAATGACTGTAGGCAACCGCCACTACGACGAAATCATGCGACAGGTCGTAGCCGGTGACTTGACAATCGTGGACGCTGATTAAAGGAGATTAATTATGAGCGGTCTTAGCGTAACAACACAGCCACAATCAGAGCCGCTCACAAGTGCTGAGACAATAGCGTATCTGCGTTTAGATGCTAACGTAGACACAACGCTGATTAGCAATCTTATCAAAGCAGCTAGAATCTGGACTGAGAACTATACAAACCGCACACTGATAAACACAGTATTAGCTTTAAGTTTGGATCGTGTGGGTGAGGTTGAGATGCCTTTGAGAGAAGGCGTGTATACCGCACCGTATCAAGTATCTTATTTGAATTACATTGAGCTTCCACGCTCTCCTGTATCCAGTGTGGCTAGTGTTCTTTATTTCAATGATGCCAATACTCAAAGCACATGGGCTGCTACCAACTATTTTGTTGATACAGTGCGAGAGCCAGCTCGTATTGTTTTGCGGGATAGCGGATCATGGCCAACCGATTTAAGGAACGCCAATGGTGTTGTAGTAAACTACACAGCGGGATACGGAACTAACACAACAGATGTACCAGAGGCTATTCGCGTGGCAATGTTGGAGTACATCACGTTTCTTTATGAGCATAGAGGTGATGATGAGGGCAGGAGACTTGAGCCTTCACCGATGATCAAAAGTCTTTTGCAGCCATATGTCATAATGAGATACGGAAAGAGTGCTTTCGGCGGGGGGTACTAATGTCCATTGGCAAGATGCAGCATTACTTGACGCTACAGACTAGAAGCAACTCTGCTGACGGCGGTGGGGGTGGCTCATCTTCTTGGGGTACTTTGGCACAGGTATGGGGCCGCATTGAAGCCAAGGGCGGTGGAGAGCGGTTCTTTGGTGATCAAAACGAAGCAAGGACAACCCATTTGATTACCATTAGGTTTCGCCGCAATCTAACGCCAGCACAAAGGATTTTGTATTCTTACACAGTAGATGGCACATCATATACCCGCACATTCAATATCAAACGCATAGAGAACAAGGGTGAGAGAGATAAATACCTTGAGATCATGTGCGAAGAAGGCGTGGCGACATAATGGCTGGCATTAAAGTAAAGGTCACTCGCAAGCCTCGCACCCGTCAAGTTGTCAAAGAATACACATCTGACGCCAAGCAACTGGTGGGGAGGGCGGCAAACCTTGTTCGCAACACAGCAGTCAATTCCATCCTGCAAGGCGCAAAGAGCGGCGTTACATACTCCAAGTATAACCCACGCCGCACTCACACAGCATCGGCTGCTGGTGAGCCTCCTGCAAGTGATACAGGCTATTTGGCTAACAATATACACCTGACTATTGATGTTGATGGGCTTGGCGCAAGCGTTGAAAGTCGTGCGGACTATTCAAGCCACCTAGAATTTGGTACAACCAAGATGGCAGCAAGGCCATTCATGCACCCTGCTGTTGAAGAAAATAGGCCAAGTATACGAAGGCTGGCGCAACGAATGATTAAGGCTAAGTAATGTCTATCCATAGCTGGGAATTGCAAAGATCAGTGTTTTCTGCCCTGAACGGGGCCAGTATTACTGATGCTGGTGGTAGTGCGATTACTGGTGTTTTTGATGAGGTTCCTGAAGGGACAGCATATCCATATGTTGTGATTGGTGAGGAAGCCTCTAACAACATATCAACAAAAACCTTGGATATGCATGAACATACCCTTACGATCCACACTTGGTCACAATATCGTGGCTTAAAAGAGATTAAGGTGATCATGAAGCAGGTTTATGATACTCTTAATAATGCAAGCCTGAGTGTTTCAGGTGGTCAAGCAGTGAATATGAAACAGGAGTTTCTTACAACGCTGGTTGATGGAGATGGAATAACACGGCATGGGATCATGCGATTTCGTGCTGTTGTGTCAGACAGTTAAAGGAGAATAGACATGGCGGCACAAAAAGGTTCAGCCCTACTTCTGAAAATCGGCAACGCGGGTTCGCCGGAGACTTTTACAACTATTGGTGGCCTGCGGTCCACATCAATTACTATGAATGATGAGGCTGTGGATATCACCAACAAGGATAGCTCCGCTGTCCGTGCTTTGCTGGCGAATGGTGGGGTGCAATCCACAAGCATTTCTGGTTCTGGGGTGTTTACGGACGCCGCATCTGAAACAACCCTTAGAGGTAAGTTTGGGGCGGCAACATTCAGTAACTTCCAAGTTATTGTCCCAGATTTCGGCACCTACACAGGAGCTTTCATGGTATCAAGCCTTGAATATGCTGGTGAGTACAATGGTGAAGTAACATATACTGTAACGCTGGAATCCAGCGGTGCTATTACGTTTGCCACGGTCTAATAAATGGCTTGGTCAAGCGTTGATGTAAAAATCAAAGGCAAGGATTGGGGGGCTATGATGAAGCCCTCTGATTCCGTCATTGTTTTTTCAGTATCTTGCGCCTGTAAGATTAAGGCGGGGGATACTATTGAGTGCGGTGGCGAGACATACAAAGCCGTAAACGTAACTGATGTAGCCCAAAGGGGCGAAACATATTTGGTAGAAACCGAAGGAAAGTCAGATGGCAAATCCAAAGCGCGGAGAGCTAACGATAGCTCTGGGGAAGAAGAAGTATAAAGCTAAGGTAACGCTTGATGTCGTTATGCGTATTGAGCAATCGGTTGGCAAAGGCGTGGTCAAGATTGTGCAAGCGTTGTCCGAAGGTGAGCTTACCACTTCCCAAATGGTCGCCATTCTTACCCCTGCCATACGAGGCGGGGGCAATGATGTTAACGAGAAAGATATCGGCGAGGATTTGTGGGCCGCTGGTTTGAGCGATGGCATGAAGGCTGTTGGTGAAATAGCCTCGACAATACTAGGGGCTGGCGGTGATGAGGGAAACGACGAAGAGGCGGCAGCACTACTTTAGACGAATTGCCGTGGGAGCTATGGATGCAAACAGCAATAGGTAAAATGGGCATCCAGCCAAGCGTATTCTGGGACATGAGCTTCCCAGAGCTTTATGCGGCATTTGAAGGGTTCGCAGAGTTTCATTCAGGTGGTAAACCGCCGCCACTAACAGCGGGTGAGCTTGAGGACATGATGGAAAGGTATCCTGATTAATGGCAACAACAGTTGATACCTTACTCGTCCGTATTGAGGCTGATCTCAAGGACGTAAATCGCAAATTAGCTCAATTTGACAAAAATGTAGATAACACCACCAAAAAAGCTGGATCAAACTTTAGGAAGATTGGCACAGCGGCAAAAGTGGCCCTTACTGCTGTAGTTGTCCAACAGCTTACCCAAGCTGGGATGGCGGCTGTTCGCTTTGCGTCTAGCGTTGAGGAGATGCAAGCTAAGTCATCCGTAGTCTTTGGTGCGTTCACTCAAGATGTTAGAAGTGCGTTATCTGATTTTGGTGATGAGGTTGGCCGTAGCACCTTTGAGTTAGAAGGCATGGCATCCAGCATACAGGACACTTTTGTCCCTATGGGGTTTGCCAGAGGTGAGGCCGCAAAGCTATCTGTCGAACTTACGAAGTTGGCCGTTGATGTTGCTTCATTCAACAACGCATCTGATACAGATACTATGGCAGCTTTCCAATCTGCGTTGGTCGGCAACCATGAGACTGTTAGACGATTTGGTATCGTTATTACTGAGTCAACGCTTCAGCAAGAGCTTTACCGTATGGGGGTCAAGCAAAACGCTGCTGATGTAGATAACGCCACTAAAGTACAGGCAAGGATGAACCTAATCCTTGCTGGCACTACAGATGCCCACGGTGATGCCGCAAGGACTTCTGGTAGCTTCGCAAACACAAGCAAAGCGTTGAAGGCAGCATTGGATGAATTGCTGGTAAATGCTGTCACTCCCTTGTTGCCAGCCCTTACAAATATGGTACAGGGGCTTGCTGATGCCGCAGTCGCACTTAATGATTTTCTAATAACTGTAGGTCTTATTGAAGAGGTCGGTTTAGAAGGCGCAAGCAGTATTGAGCTTCTGGCTGATAAAGAAAAGCTGTTAGCTGAACAGACTGCTGCACTTACACGGGCAGAACAAAATCTAGCAGATGCTATGGATTTGGCTAACTCTGGATCAAGTCAAGCGGGACACGCAGTTGATGGTTTGCAAGCTAGGGTTGAAACATTTGGGAAGGTTGTCGCTAAAACAGCAAAAGAAGTTAATGATTTAGCGACTGCGATTGTCGCTGATAGTTTTTCTGAGGCATTTGTAGAAGGAGAGGCTCCTGCCCCTGCTAAAACCAAAGGCCAACAACAAGCAGAAGATAAAGTAACGGATGCTTTAACCAATCAAAAATTTGCAGTTAAGCAACTAAAGAATGAATTAGCTGGAATGCCATCAGCTTACTTAGCGGCAAACGAAGCGGCGCAAGGCTTGGCTGGAATAACAGGAGATCAACTTCAAGAGCTTACAGATTTAATTGAGGAAGAAGAAAGATACAAGGCAATCCTAGATGCGCGTGAAGTAGCCGCGAAGGCTTTAACAGAAGCTGAAGAAACTAGGAAAGAAAATGCAAAAGAAGTAACGGATACAATTAGAGACTTAACAATTGCTCAAGAGGAACTTGCAGCAAGAAATATGGGCGTAGCAGAGTCAACCATAGAGGCTGATGCAGTTCTTCGTGATTTGATTGGAGTTGAAGAAGAGCAAGAGGAACAGATTAGAAAGATCATAGAAGAAACCCACGCGCTTGAAGCTCAAATGGCCGCTACTCAAGCTGCCAATGATAATTTTGCAGCCTCTGTAGATAGGGGCAAAGATTTCATTGCTGATATGGTCAGCGAGGAAGAAAAACTAAAAGCCATTCTAGATGATGTAGCTAACGCATATGGGCGTAACAGCGCAGAGTTCGTGGCGGCTCAAGAAATTATATCTCAGAAAATACAAGAGATGGACCCCATGTTTGCCGCATTCAAAGATGCAGCAGAAAAAGCAGGGGATGCAGTAGCTGATTCATTGGCTGATGCTTTGGTTGAGGGCAAGCTTTCCCTAGATAGCTTCCAAGATATATTCAAATCCTTTATCAAAGAATTGATAGCTGAAGCCATTAAGACATACATAATCAAGAGGTTGTTGTCTGCTGCTTTTAGTGGGTTTGCTGGCGGCGGCTCTGTAAGCACTGGCACAAGAGGAGGCGCATCACAGCCATCCGCTGGTGGGGGCAGAGTGGGTGGTCCTGTCTTAGTGGGTGAGAGAGGTCCAGAGTTGTTTGTCCCTCATTCTGCTGGCGTTGTAAAAAACAACATGGATACCAAGAATATGCTTGGGGGTTCTACAACCGTTGTTAATCAAACATTAAACATTGAGACAGGTGTTTCTCAAACCGTTCGCGCAGAAATTACTAGCCTACTGCCTCAAATTAAACAGAACACAATTGCGGCTGTTATTGATCAACGTAAGCGCGGCGGCACACTAGCTAACGCCTTTGGAGCTTAAAGATGGCCGCACCAACCTACCCACTAACAATGCCCACTAGCCCAGCTTACAAGACTAGCAGATGGGCTTTGCAGCGTCGCACAAACATAACTCAGTCACCTTTCACGGGTAATCAACAGGTTGCAGAGTATGACTTTGCGTTATGGACAACTGAATTAAATTTGCCGCCTATGAACAGGGAAAGTGCATCTGCATGGCAAGCGTTCCTGCTGCAACTTCATGGCAAGAGAGGGACTTTTTTACTTGGCGATCCAGATGCAAAGAACCCTAGAGGTGTAGTGACCGGCACGGTGACTTTGGATGCTGGTGTTAGCATAGGTGACTATGAGGTGCAATTGAACTCTGCAACTCAAGCCAGCACCTCAAATATGGTGAGGGCGGGGGACTATCTGCAAATTGGAGGTGGTTCAGCAGCAAAGTTACATATGATATGTGCTGACGCGTCATCTGATAGCAACGGTGATTTCACAGTTCAAATTGAGCCATCTATCAAAGCTGCTGGCAGTTCAGGAGCTTCTGTTGTGCTTTCAAGCGCACAGGGGGTTTTCAGGCTGTCAAATGATCTGGTTGGCTGGGATGCTAATGAGGTTTCTGTCTATGGCATTACCTTAGCGTGTATAGAGGCATTGTAATGGATATGGTTCATATAATTGATGGATTGATTGCTGTCCTTGTAATGGGCGGCGGTTGGTTTCTTAGCAGTCAAGCCAAGGAATTGAAACGGGTTGAGATACTTTTGAATCGCACTCGTGAGGATTACGCCACTCGCACAGATATGAGAGATGATATGAGAAACGTGATGGAGGCTCTGCATCGTGTAGAAGACAAGCTGGATCGCGTTTTAGGGAAATCAGAATGAGGGTAACACAATGAATATTAATAGGTTCATATCACAGTTGCGGTTCCACGAAGGTGTCAGGAATCAAGTTTACAAAGATCATTTGGGGATTGAAACCATAGGGGTTGGTAGAAATCTGGTAGATAGAGGTCTGTCAGATGTGGAGGTTGATTACCTCTTGCAAAATGACATAACGATTGTTGAGGAGGAGCTTGATCGCAGCCTTCCGTGGTGGCGCGATATGTCAGAGGTTCGCCAAAGGGCATTAGCAGATTTGGTATTCAATATGGGGATGTCCAGATTACACGGTTTCGTCAAAACCTTAGATGCTCTGCAAAGGCGCGATTATGAGACCGCCGCAGAAGAATTGCTTGATTCCAATTACGCAAAACAAGTTGGGGCAAGGTCTGTTAGAGTAGCTGAGATGATACGCACTGGTGACGATAGCGAGGATTTCTAGGACAGAAATCATGGATGATTCATGTTTTTTTGTTGTTTGTATTTGTTGGCATTGGTGAGGAAAAGCGTCTTACCAGTAATGATATGCACTTTCGCTCTGTCGATGACTGCGTGTATTTCGCTCAACGATTGCACAAGCAAGGCGGCAACATCACCGCTTACTGTTTGCCAAAAATGGTAGATGAAAATACGAGGGTATATTGATGTACGAATATGCTGTGAAAGAAGTCGTAAGGGTCGTGGATGGCGATACTGTTGATGTGGTAATTGATCTTGGTTTCAGTCTTACCAAGAAAGAGAGAGTAAGGCTAGCTGGTATAGATGCGCCAGAGAGCAGAACCACAGACCTTGAGGAGAAAGAACTTGGGCTTGATGCCAAAGAGTTCTTGGAGCGACGACTTGGTGATTGCCCTAACTTGAAGGTTAAGACTGAGAAAGATGGGAAATATGGTCGTATGCTTGGCTGGTTGATATGCGGTCAAATGAACATCAACAAAGAAATGATCACCCGTGGTTATGCTTGGGCATATGATGGGGGCAGCAGAAGCAAAGACCTTGAGGCGTTAAAACAGATAAGGGGGCTTGTATGATACAGGCGTTGATTGGCCCTATCAGTGGGCTTGTTGGATCGTGGATGGATAAGAAGACTGAGGAGCAGCGAGGCAAGTCTGCTGTTGCTAAAGCCAAGGCAGAAGCGGAAGCTGCCGTCATGGTTTCAGCGGCTACATCAACAGCCGACTGGGAAAAGTTGATGGCCAAAGGCAGTCAATCCTCATGGAAAGATGAGTGGCTCACCATTTTGTTTTCAATCCCATTGATTCTTGCGTTCTGTGGGGATTGGGGCAGAGGCATTGTAGCTCAAGGCTTCACCGCTTTGGAAGCTATGCCCGATTATTATCAATATACTTTGGGTGTAATCGTTAGTGCCAGCTTCGCAGTAAGGTCAGCAACAAAGTTTTTCGGCAAAAAATGAGCAAGAAGGTTCACAAGGTCAGCTTCCTATCCAACAAGCAGAATACTCGCCTTGGTGGACTCATTGCCGTTTTAGGCGACAGGGAGCCGTATGACTGGATTTTAGGTGGGTTGGTACAAGAAGGGTTCGTAGAGCGTGTAGAGGGGGCTTTGAGGCTCACTGAGAGGGGTGTTAAGGAGAAGGATAGGCTGGCAACCCTAGCTGGCCTGATGGTGGAGAAAGATAGGGCCGCACCTCTGCCCCCCAAATCAACGGAACGGCTCACCCGCAATCCAACAGACCAGCGACCACCTAACACCCTTAGTGACAGGCAGGACTCTGTGGGAGAGGTATGAGGGGAAGGCTATAGCGGTTCCTAAATCTGGCTTTATGTCAGTCTCTCCATCTGTAAAAAAAGCCAACTCACCGCCCTCATAATCATCATTTAGCAGTATGGATACGCTTATCTTGCGTGTAGAGGCATCGCCCATCCCTATATCTAGATGCCAATCATATCCTTTTGATGGTGCGGAATACTTCAATAGCTGTGGACGCTCCAACAATCCTGTGATGTTGAAGTCAAACTGGTCATTGGCGAGTTTGGCGCAATTAATAATAAGCTCATCAACCCAACTGTGAAATTCATGGATTATGTAAACATCTGTTTGCCTTACACCTACGTTCACAACATTTGAATTATCTTTTTGTATTCTACCCTGCACAGACAGGTTTCGTGAATCCTTGTGAAGTTCTATGATGGATGCACAAGATGAAAGGCTGATTTGATCAGCGGCCATCACACCCACTTCTTTGTCTCGTAATTTAGGCGGTATCGCATAAGCCATCTATTGCTCCTTATAAAAAATATGTTTTGCAATTTTGCGTACAGGTTGTTTCACACTTGCCCATTCTGGCTCTACATAATCAGCGTGGTAATACACCGCCCCTTGTGTGGGATCGTATATCTGCCCGTGGTAAACGCCCCAAGCTATAGATTCAGCCCAGAATAGAGCGTCCTTATCTGTAGGTTTATCGCTTTTACCATCACAATAAAAACTGAATTGGCACTGGTGGCGAATGGGCAGATCGGGCTTGCTTTTATATGTTTCCCCTTGTGTGACCACGCCGCAAACCGTATCAGGGAAGTCTTGGCTTTCCACCCTGTTCATTATCACATGGGCAACAGCTATCTGCCCCACTGTTGGTTCTCCTCTGGACTCAAAATAAATTGCCATCGCCAGACAGGCTAAAGGTTCAAGAAACATTGCCACCCCCTAGAATCCAATCATTTGAGGTATTGTCGCGCAGTGTTCCAACTGTGTCCACAATAAGGCATCACACTGCATGATTGTGTTCACTATGGCCATGAACAAAGCCAAAAACAAAAAGTAGGCGATTCCAAAGGCGGCAATAGCGGTCATCACCTTTGCAATCATAAACCCCCCGCCGTAGCGAGGGGATTTGCTGTTACGCCTAGTCATCATCTGGCATTGCCATATGGATGGCAAAATCAAGGGTCTGCAACAATGTAGGCTCAAATCCAAACTTGCCTTTAATTAACTTCTGCAATGGACGCAGCTTGGTTCCTACCTGTGAGATTTCCGTGGGGGTAAAGTCCTGCATTTTGCGAGGACGCCCAATCTTCTTTGGGGCGGCTTTTGCTTCAGGTTTAATCTTTGCAACTTTATTAGTAGTTTTAATCGTGGGTTCCATATGGACCTCCTGTTTATGAATTGGTGAGAACACTGTGTCCTCTACCTTCAAGGCACTTCTCCAGCATTGGATCGTGGCCTAGCAATGGCTTGTGCCATAAGCTTCTGTTGTCTTTAATGATCTGCTTACACTCCTGCAAATCACGCTGGTATAGCTGCGCTGTGTCGCCGCTGGTGCGTAGGTCCACAACAACGGGGGATGTACAGGCAGTCATGGATAGGGCGGCTATCAAAACAAACGGTTTCATGCTGTCGCCCTTTCCATTTGGTTAATGAATGCTTTGAACTCTTCAAAGGTCATCCATCTGTAGGGTGAGTGGTTCGTAGTAAATACCACCTTGTTCGGCTCAATACGGCTCACAATGTTGTGCCAAGCCTTGCGTATCCCATCGTCATACTCATCAACCTCTGGCTTGTAGAGGTATCCTTTGTAGGAATGCTCAGGCGCGTTGTGCCAACTTATCATCATGCTTCTCCATTAGCAGTTTCATGGTCAAGGCCATTCGTGGTGTTACAGTTCGGCTGCCCGTTTCAATGCGGCAGATCATAGAGCGTGATGTATAGCCTAGTAGTTTTGCCATATCATTTTGTGATAGCCCCATGCGGTTCCGCATTGATCTGAACTCATTGCCATCCATCTTGTTCATGGTGAATAATGCCCTCTTCAATCTTGTTATCTAGCGGCGCAATTACCTCTGCTAGAATATCATCTAATTTGGCGATAACATCTGTAAGGAACTCATCATTGTAGGCCATAGCTCCTTGGTCTTGAAATTGTGCTGCTGTTTTTATGGCGTTATGGATTTCTGAGCGAAGCGTCATTGTGATGTTCATGTCATTGTGACAATCATCAATGATTGCTTGATCTACATACTCATTAGTCATTTTGGCCTCCGTGGTTTACTAAACTTACTTTATTAAGATACTGCTTCTGTTTACCATTGTCAACAGTGGTTATTCAGATTAGCCAAGTTTTTAAAATTTCCTGCTGTGGTTGCGGATCATTTGACGATCAATCCGTTTGCCAAACTGATTGCGTTTGCCAGCCAATAATCGTTCACTTCTTAACTCGCGGCTGAGATGCTGCTTGGCCTGTTCTTTGGTCAACTTGAAATCTAAGATTAATGTGTTGATTTGGTTCACAAACTCCTTTGCGCCTCCTAACATCTTAGACATTTCAGATATGGTTAGCTGCTCATCGTCACATTCAGCTTTATATTTTTCAGAGAGTTGCCTCTGTTCTGTTTCGTGGGTCATTGGAATATCGCGATAAAGTTCTGCTGGTATTAGCCAGCATTGACCAGTTGGTGCCTTGCAATTTTGGCCTGATTTCCAAAAAGATTTTCCCGCCCACGCCTCATGATCATGGTCAACGACAATGCGTCCTCTGTCAGTGATTGCCACAATTTTAGTAATATGCGGCTTCATCATTGTGTGATGAGAGGCTGTGTGCAGAACCACAACCACATCTCCAACTTCAGGCGGGTTATGTTTATGATATTCACGGGTGGCTTCCATATCCGCTTCTTTGTCGCGCATTTTGTAACGCCAGTTCATCCAATTATCGCCACCCTCTAGGCCTCTAATTTTTTCAAGCTCCAGCATCATCAGGCATCCCTTCATCAACCTCATAATTTATGTCGTGATATTCACAGTATCCAATAATTGAATACAAAAGATTGCTGGGATCATGCCAAGCGTAAATCATGACATGGGGATTCCCATTATCATCTTTGATTAGGTTCAACCAATAATCGCCGCCTCTGTTAGACCAACTAAAAAGCCTGTCATTATCTGCTAATGTGCAGAACTCACCCGCTACACTGGAAAGGTAACTGAGTGTCCAGCTAAACATATTCACTTTGGTCATTCGCAAATCTCCTGTCCCAGATACCCTTTTGGCGTTCAGTCCAGCCGTAGCTATCCATAGCACGGCGCATTATACGCTCGGCTGTATCAGTCCATACTAAGGCGTTCTCCCTTGCCCATATCCAAGCATATAGTTCTTTGGTTAATGTGCTGATGTTCCTGCCTTGTCGCTGGCCAACGATGTGTCCAATCTCATGCAGGGCAGACACATAGTATCCTGTGTTGGCGGTTGGTCGTATGTGGATGATGCGCCTATCAGGAATTGCATAGTATCGCGGGGTGGCCTCTCCTAAGCTCTGGAACGTAACGCCGATGTTAAGTGCGGCGCATAGTTCCTGTACATGAATGGCCATATCTATTCTTTTAACGGGCATACTTAACCCCCTCAATCATGTGATCCAAAACCTCAATCATTTGATCAAAATAAACATCATCATATGAGTCGCAGACTTTCACTTCGCCTTTGCGAATTTTTACAGTCTCTATTGTGTAGGTGTCATTGAACATCAGGTTAATCATGACCAACCCTTTGTGCTTCAACCCCCTGCAACGAAACTGGAACCCACCATGCCGTTTGTCGTTTTCATTTAACGCAACAAAATCATAAGCCCCATAACTCATCAATGCTGTTGGGGATTGCGCTACAATCTGGTGCTGAATGGTTTTTGCAATATGCAGTGTTGGTGTATCTGGGATGTATGCCATTTCGGTCTCCGTGGTTTGCTTATTTGCTATACAGATAAGATAACTATCCTGTTTACCATTGTCAACACAATATTTAACATTAAGTGATTATTCTTCATTTTTTATTCTGATGGGCTTTAGTGTATATCCAAGATAGTTCAGAGCGGCTTCAAGATCATTGACGCGAGGAGAGTATCTTGTACGCCAATTTCTAAGGGTATCTCGATGCAATCCCACTCGTTCTGATAAATCCATTTGACAGCATCGCTGCCTGTGCATCTCTTCAAAAAGAAATCGCACAGCGGGGTTGCCGTTCACTATGGTTGGTCTGTATCTAAATTTTCTCATATGTGAAAAGGGACGGTAGCAAATGTTATAAAAGCTACCGTCCGAGTCAGGGAGGAATTAGAAGTCAGCCAGAGCTTCAATGAAGCTATCCAGCTTCTTCTTATCCCAGACTATACGTCTTTTGCTTATCTGTATAGGTTTTGGAGCCTCGCCATTCTTTACCATACGTTTGAATGTTGCGCTGCTAACGCCAATGTAAGAGGCGGCATCATCTAATTTCAAACATCTTTGCTCATGATCCATAACTCTCATCCTATATTTTTATAGCTCGGTGATTAGCTGACATACTGCGCCACGCTTCAATCTTTGCTTCAGCAGCCACTCTTGTGAATCTCATTTTTTCATCAATGGCTATGGCTTGCTTCATGGCGTTCAAGTGATCTGCGTATCTTTGATCTGCGTATGCTTCTCGCTCCTGAGCGTTTACTGACAAATCCAAGTGTTCCTTCATAATCAAGGCCTTCAATGACTTGCGGAACTCATCCATATATATTCTGTTGGCCCTAGCTTGTGCGGCGGCATTGGCGTTGTCTCTTAGGTAATCAATAGCCTTTTCAACATCATCATCTGTTATCATTCCTATTCTCCATCATCATTGTATGGACTGATGCTCCAAATAGATTCAGCCGTGGTTTTTCCAAAATCGCTATCACCAACTTGCTCCTCAAAGAACGCCTGTTCATCACCTCTGTTATGCAGCATTGAATGATGGCTTTGGCATAGGGGTATTAAGTTCCTGTCTGTAGCCTTTAATCCCATGCCTCTAACTCCCTGCCACGGCCTCAACAGGTGATGCGCTTGCACAGGGCCAAAGCAATCTCCATTGCTCTGCAAGCAGCACTCAAACTGGTGAACCCAGCTCAAGTGCTTTTTGTTTGTGTATCTCTTTGGCATTAGAACGGAATATCATCAAGATCAGGGGTGCTATCAACAACTGGCAGTTTTTCTGTTGATTCTGACGCACTTTCTTTCTTAGGCGATAAACTGGCCACCGTGATTGGATTGCCGTTCTGGCTGGTTTTTTTGCGTAGCCAGATTGTGTATTCACCATTCCCTACATCTAAATTCCCTTGAGCATCAAAGTCCTTATCTTCACCAGCTACAAAGGCCACACCGACTTGCTTGTGTATTTCATAGACTGTGTTGCCTTTCTTGGTAACGCATTTGACTAGGATCAAATTGTGATCAAAGCCCTCAATGTCTATTTTACCTTGGCGTATAATATCCATTGATCCCGCTGGAAACATTACGCCTGAGTTGGTGTTGTCATATTCTTTATCCATTGATCGCTCCTTCTGGATAATATTCAGATGCCCACATGACCATCTGTTGTCTGCCACTGGCACCTTTGACTTTTGTGCCATCTACAATCACAAGCCCTTTTTCTTTAAGCTGTTTGTATCTAGCGGTCACAGTGCTATAACGATGTCGCGGCAGGGCATCGCAGACTTGATCTGATATGCACCCTGTCGCACCAAACTTCCTTATTTCGTTAAGCACAACTAATTCCATTGCGCTGGCTACTATAGAGGCGGCGGCGTCATGGCTTGTTGATGGATCGTCTCGCCTAACTAGCTTATAGGCTGGGGTGTCAAACAAATCACTCATTGCTCATCCCCAAGCTATCTATTGAAGAAAGCATCTTAGCCTTGGCATTATCATTCATTGTTTGATGATCTTTTACCTCTGACCTAACCCGCACGACCTCTTGACGGTTAAGATTATTATCCCTGTTACCTTTGGTCTTCATGTGCTTGCCCCAAGTCTCAAGCTCTGTAAATCGCCTAGATTCAGCTTCTGCCTCAAACACCCTGTATGGTGGTCCAGCATAATCAAAGGCCACTGGTTGCGGCTTATTCGGCGTTTTAGGGGGTGATATGATGTTACCCTCATTGCCGCTGGCCACGTTGCCATCATCCTCAAAGTCAGCCTCAAGGTTTAACATGGCTTGTATGTGGTATCGGCGCATATAGGTTATGCCAGAGCCAATCTCTTGTGGCTTTGTACCGCTATCACCAATAGCGGTGTCTGATTGCATCCATTGACCACTTGCAATGTGTACTAGCGTGGTGCTGACCATATTGTAGGTTCCATCAAATGCTGTGCTGTAAAAGACCTCAATGCCGTTTTCCCATAAGGCATCCTTACAGGCGGTGAAGATATCATCTAGTGTTGAGAACAGGTGAGGCTTGCCAGCTTTGCTTTTGAAGTAATAATTCTGGCCATTCTTCTCCAGTTCTTTGAATCCCTTACGGGCTGCGTGTAATGCGGTGAGCAATTCACCAATCTGTTCACTGCTTTTCATTTAAGTCCTCCATATTCCAAACATCTTTGGCTATTCGTTTCATGGTTTCATTCCACATCCAGTGATCTAAGTCTGGGTACACAAGCTGACAGCATTCAATTATGTCATCAGAATGTGCCAGCACCTTACGCAATCCATTAGCTGCTATCTCTACTTGCCGCAGATAATAGTCTGGCCGTGGCACCTTGTATGATAGCACCTCTTTAGTAGTGACATAATCAATCCAAGGCTCCCTACCTGTGCCAAGGGCATAAATGCTGGCTTGTCTACTGGCGGCTTGCGTAAGTTCGTTGACGGTGCGGCCAACTGTTTTTATGTCTCGCACCTTGTCATTATACAAAAGATCAAAATACCCTCTAAAAGGAACATCAATATCGCCTACATTGACCGTTACCTTGCCTTGCGCCTCTATAGGTCTATCATCAATATCCCTGTAAAAAGCTGCGCCGATCTTTACATATGACTGTATTGCCTTACGTTCTTTTTCAATTTTGGTTTCATCAATAATATTTGTTGTTTTTTTTACAGACTCATTGAAAACATCTGTAGCCTTTTGGATCAAAGCCGTATCATTGATGCTAGGATCAAACGCTGCATCAGTAATAGCTCTGTCTGCTGCTGTGCCTCTCCAAGCTGCTGGCCCTGCTTCTTGATCGTTTAGACCAGCGATTTTTAGCAAGCATAAAGCTGGCTGGCTTATCCATAGATTGATAGTTGACGGGGATAGTCGTTGCACATCATGTTTTTTAAATGGTGATTTCATGTTGTCCTCGCGGTCATAAAGGATCAAGAGATTACCACAATAGATCAGACAATCAACCCCAAAGTGGGGATAGACTGTTTTTTATGAGTGTGATAGAGGTTTTGTATGACACTAAAGGAATATTTAAAGCTGCACGATCTGCGACCAGAGGATTTCGCTGACATAGCGGGTGTGTCTAAGGGTGGCGTTTACAAGTGGATGAACGGTGAGCGTTACCCAAGACTGCCTTCTATGATTAAAATTGCCAAGGCAACAGATGGGGCGGTGCTTCCTAATGACTTTCAAGCAGAACAAATACAAAGCAGTTAAAACCACCGTTGATGGCGTAACCTTCCACTCTAAGAAGGAAGCGTCACGATATGTTGATTTAATGAATCTTCAAAAATCAGGATACATATCAAATTTACGTTTGCAGCCTGAGTTCCCCCTTATGGTGAACGGCAAAAAAATTGGCAAATATGTCGCTGATTTCTCATATATCCGCAACGGCATTAGAATTATTGAAGATGTAAAAAGCAAGGCAACGATTACGCCTGTTTATAGGCTCAAGAAGAAGATATTGGAGACATATGAGCCTCCAGTGGTCATAACAGAGTTCTTTTGATATAATGATTTAGCCATAAGGCATTATTTTGAGTCCATGCGGACAATCTAGGAGATTGGCATATGGACCCAATTACGGCTATGGCCACCGCATCTGCGGCTTTCACCACGATAAAGCGCGGATTCCAAGTGGGCCGCGATATTGAATCTATGGCGTCAGATTTGTCGCGATGGATGGGTGCGCTTTCTGATCTGGATCAGATGGAGAAAGAAGCAAAAAATCCCCCGATATTTAAAAAGCTGTTTTCTGGTCAAACAATTGAGCAGGAAGCGATCACCAGTTTCGCAAATAAGCAAAAAGCACAACAACAGAGATACGAATTGCAGCAATGGATTTCTTTGACAATGGGTAAATCCAAGTGGGATGAACTCGTCAAAATGGAAGGGCAGATTCGTAAGCGCCGTCAAGAAACCTTGTATCTACAGAGGGAGCGAAGGCGCAAGTTTGTAGAGGCCATTGCTTGGATTGTAATGCTTGGGTTGGGCATAGCTGCTTTGACAGCGTTTATTATGTTGTTGAAGTCTCAACAAGCTAACGCATCAGATATAATGACGACTTGTCGCAAGGTTAAATGTGAAAAAATGGACAACCGTCAAATGGTCTGTGTTTTTAGAGGCCAGAACAATACTATTGAGTCTCAAATTTTTGAATACCTAGAGTTCATACCATCAGAGTATCAGTGCAAATATGATCCAAATGCAAAAAAACAGATGACAATTCAAGAGACATTGAAGGCGGTTCGGGAGAGTCAAAAATGAGCAAGAAGCTGCAACCAGAAAGCGAATACGATAAATATGATATGGATGGTGATGGCATCGTAACTGATGAAGAATTGGAACACGCCAAGGAAATTAGGCAAACAGAAAGAGACTTGCGTAAAAGCCTAGCGCAGTTGCGAATGGCACGATGGACACTCATAGGTATGGGCGTTTTCACTGCTGCAATGTTCACGCCGTGGGTCGGTGTAGAACGCATCGAAGCATTGAGTGAAATCAGCAATCTTTTCTATATCAGCGGCGCGGGTATTGTTGGAGCCTACATGGGAACTACAGCATGGATGAGCCGGAAGTAAGGTCCGTTGAGGAGTGGGATGCTATTATAAATTCTATAAAGTCCCGTATTCAATCAGCTAAGATTCATCAAAGCAAGCAACAGGAATATGAGGATGCCAAGGTATCGCAGGAAACCACTCAAAAAGGTTTCAAATACCAGATACGAAAAACCTGAGAGCAATGCACCTAAATCACATGAGTGCAAAGTGTGTGGTAGTCACCTTGCTTGTTACTCATATGATTTTGGTAGGGCTTGGTATTGTGTGGATCACAAAGCGGCGGGGCGGCTTTAACCGTTCTTTTTGCCTTGTAAGATGTAATCATGCTCAATGGTGCCGTTCTCAGGGTTGCCCACAAGCTGTGGCTCAATCCATACACGCCTAACCTCTCGGCCTGTCTTGCGGTCACGATATACTCTTGGGTGGCCGCGCCTCATGTGTTGGCGTTTGGGCGTACCAGTACCAGTAAGTATTGACCGTCTGGATACTACGCACCGTTTAGGCAACTCAATCGTCACCTTGTTGTACTCATTTTGAGGAACTCTGCGTCCATGCCGTATATGGGTTGTCTTGTTTGGCGTTTCCTGCGTGTAAATAATGTGAGGGTAGTTAAGGAATCCAAACACTGTAATCAGGAATCTAAGATCGCCTATCATGCCAGAAATGTTCATCTTTAAAGCACGGGCCATCTCATCACGTTGCCAGCCACGGTTCCAAACCTCATCCTTAGTAATCATCCCAAAATTTGCTTGGCATGGAAGTATGCGGCTTGCCAGCCAATCCAACTCAAATCCGGCTTTGTAATCAATTTGTGCAGGATAGTTATCATCTACATTTATGCTGTAGTTTCCATCCTCATCAAAGTAATCGGGCATATAGTGATCCACCCAAGGTGGCCCCATCAACTTGATCCAGCTTTCAAACTGGTGTCGGAAGAACGCTTGTTTGTCGTTGTCCCGTATGTTGTTGTCAGCCATCTGATTTGACCATTCAAGCGTGATTGGCTCATCTGGAGAAAAGTAAAATCCGTGGCCAAGAAATGCTATCTTGTTATCTGGCAGCTTTGCGGTGGGCATACAAAGGTATTTGCCATTCAATTTTTTTATAAGGTATCCACACCTTACCCCCATATTAGGTTCATCAGAGATTGGCTTATTTAGAACCTTTGGGTAAGTCTTGCTCATCTGGTCAATTTTTACATAGTCATCCCATTCGACCCACATAAGATCAAAACACGGCTTGGCGTTCTGGCACATCTTTACAAGGTTCTTGGGGTTATCCATGCCAGCTTCAACACAATGGCGTATCAAGCTGTCATCAATTATGAATTTCTGCGCCTGCACCAAATCAAGCTGTGTTTGACGGCGGTTGGCTTCTGATGCTCTGCCGCGCACATATCCAGCCACACCCCTTTCTGGGTTAGCAAGAGCGGCCAAAGCCTCATTGACCAAGGCTGGCTGCTCTAGTTCACGCTGGTCATTATAAAACTTGTTCCACATATCCATATCTTCTGGCGCAGTGGCTTCAGTGCTGTACCAATCAGTTTTTTCTATAGGTGGCGAATAATCATCAAATGGGTTTTTAGTCATTGTTTATCTCCCGCAGCACTACATCAGCTTCCTCTGGAGTTTCGTAATAGCCTGTTATTCTTGCGTATGGGGCCATGTACCAGCCTTCTCCATAAGACTCTTTGCAGATTTCTCCTACATACCACCCTGCGGCAGATGCCATAACCAAAGGCTCTGATACTGGCATTGGTGTATCAAGGTCAGTCCAAACTATGCTTTCTGGTTTCCAAATTTTCATAACGGTCTCCGTGGTTGATCTTAATAATCTTTACAAGCCTTGCGGCCCTGTTGACGCTCTTTAGCCTTGAGACGCTTCAGTTGACGCTTAGTCTCTTTGCGGCTCAAGCTAGGTATTAAACGCTCTCTTTTTGACATATCGTTTTCTCTCTTACCAAATCAAAAGGATGGGCAGGGAACAGATCATCGCCATTCCCATTGTGCCAATTAAAATTTTTATAATCGTTATCATCCTGTTCTCCTTACGGGTAATACACCACGGCAAACACATCACCGCCGCCGGTAGCATCATCAACAAAACGACGCATTACAAAATAGGCCTCTTGTGTTTCTTTCGAGCAATTTGCAAAGCCTTTAGCATCAATCACATCAATCACATGAGCCAGTGCATCTACTAATTCGTTTGTTTTTACGCGTTCCATTTTGATCTCCGTGGTTTTCTTTGTTACATGGATAGAATGGGGTGTTTGTTTACTATTGTCAACACACAAAAGTAAAATAATTAGAAAAAAAGTTTGCGACCATGGCTCCAATCAGATTATGGTTGCGGCAACCACGAATGACCAAAGGAGTGAACATGAGTTGGGATGCTCTCAAAATAGCGGCTACGGCTGATTGCCGGACGCCAACTGCAAAGCTGGTATTGATTATGCTTGCCAACTATGCAGATCAAAATTATTCCAGTTACCCGTCAAATACCAAGCTGGCCAAGTTATGTGGCTGTGATGAACGCACCATAAAAAGAGCGATAAAAATGCTTGTGGAGGACGGGCTGATAAGAGTTTGCCCTCGTTATACTGCTGACGGGAAGCAGACTAGCAACAGCTTTACTATTGTTAGATATGGGGGTGACATATTTGAGGGGGTGGGGGTGACAGAATTGCCCCCCAATACTATCAGAGATATACCCATTAATAATAAAACAAAGGGGGGTGACAAATATGCCCCCGCCTTTGAGGAATGGTGGAACGCTTATCCCCGCAATGATGGCTCAAAATCAAAGGCTTATGAGATTTGGAAAAGGGTAGTTGATAGAGACATAGGGGAGAGAGAGTTGTTCTTGGCAACCTGTGCATATAAGCGTACCACTCACGGCAAGGATAAAAAGTACATTCCCCACGCGACCACTTGGTTGAACCAAAGGCGTTGGGAAACTGTGCAAGAAGCACAGGCAATAACCACGAACAGAAACCAACTAGCAGGATGAAATTATGCAAGAACTGATAGACCAAGGAATACGGTTACGCTCTTACGCAGAGGGTGATCACAAGACATTATGCCCACAATGCTCACCAAATCGTCGCAACAAAAGCGATCCATGCTTGTCTGTTACAGTAAAGCCTGATGGTGGGGCCGTGTGGAAGTGCCATCACTGTGAGTGGGTTGGTGGGGCTGGTGGGCATTCAAGGCCCGTATATGCGGCTCCTAGAGCGTTTAAAAGGCCAAAGAAGCCAGAGGGGCAGCACACGACAGTTGCTATGCAGGATTGGTTTACTAAGAGGGGCATTAACTCAGAGACTGTGGCTCACTTTGGCATACACAGATCAGATCAATATTTTGGCAATGGCGGCACAGAAGGGTGTATTTCGTTTCCTTATTATAAGGATGGCGAACTGGTGAACATTAAGCACCGCACTAAGGATAAGAGGTTTAAGCAGGAAAAGGATGCGGAGCGTACCCTATACAATATTGATGCAGTAAAAACCCATTGGGATAAGGGTGGCATTAAGGAAGTGATTTTTGTTGAGGGTGAGATGGATGTGCTTTCATTACACGAGGCAGGGTATTCATACGCCATTAGCTTGCCAGATGGCGCACCCAAGGAAGCTAAGTTTGATCCCGCAGACAAAAGATTTGCCGCGCTGGCCAATTGCGAATGGTTGAATGAAGCTGACAAGGTGATTGTTGCCGTTGATGGTGATGAAGCTGGGCAAGCGTTGCAGCTAGAGTTGATACACCGCTTTGGCAAGGACCGTTGCTGGACTGTTGAATGGCCTAGCTTGCATGACATAGTTATTAAGGATGCTAACGAATGTTTGGTTGAGCATGGCAAGGAGGTGTTGGGTGAGGTAATAGCCAATGCCACGCCGCACCCGATTGATGGCATTTACACGGTGAGAGATTACCAGCGAGAGGTGCAGGACATATACCGTGGCAATGTGCAGAAGCCACTAAGCACAGGATTTGCAAACCTTGATGAGATATACAAGGTTATGCCGTCAACGTTCTGTTTGGTCACTGGGGTTCCCAACCACGGCAAGTCAAACTTCCTTGACCAGCTTACAGTGAATTTGGCCCGCAATGAGGGATGGCGGTTTGCGGTGTTTAGCCCTGAACACTCTACAGCTAACCATATACGGCGTTTGTCAGAGAAGGTTGTGGGCAAGCCATTTGATGATGGGCCAAGCCAGAGGATGACCACCCAAGAACTCGGCGATGCCATGATGTTTCTTGATGACAATTTTTACTTCATTGAGAGCCGTGATAAAATTCCAAGTATTGATTGGCTGTTAAGCAAGGCCAAGGCCGCTTGCTTGCGGCATGGCGTTAGGGGGATTGTTATTGATCCTTACAACGAGATTGATGCAAGCCGTGAGGGAAATAAGAGAGAAGATGAGCATATCCGCGATTTGATTTCTGCCTGTAAGCAGTTCTGCCGCACTCACAATATTTGCATTTGGATGGTGGCGCACCCTGCCAAGATGCAGAGGAACCAAGAGGGGATAATACCAGCCCCAAGTTTGTATGACGTGAGCGGCTCAGCGCATTGGAATAATATGACTGATGTGGGGCTTGTAGTGCATAGAGACTTTGAGACCAATCAAACTAAGGTAATAACTAGGAAGGTTAGGGAACAAGGCTTGTATGGCTCTATAGGTGAGGCTTACTTTACCTATGATCTAACACAGCACGTTTATAAGCCAGTTATTGATATGCCCGTGATTAACCACTGGACAGACTAGCATCAGATGATATGATGTGCAGGATTCCAGTAGCACTCCATGTTATTTGGTATTCGTGGTTTGAAAGGGAGGTTTGGTCGCCTCCCTTTCTTCTTTTTTTCTTGATGCAATCAAAATCATTTTGGTGTAGCCTGTCCCAAAATGGGGATGATTTATGGAAATCAAGCAAGTACCAATTACAGATGTAAAACCCTATACCGCCAACCCACGCATCATTTCTGAGTCAGCGGTTGCGTCTGTTGCCAGCAGCATTTCCAGCTTTGGATGGCAGCAGCCAATTGTAGTTGATGGCAATAACATAATCATAGCGGGTCATACTAGGTTTTTAGCAGCCAAAAGGCTTTCCTTAGATACTGTTCCAATAAAGATTTCAGCCAATCTCACAGAAGATCAAATAAAAGCGTTCCGCATTTTAGATAACAAGCTAAATGAGCTTACGACTTGGGATGATGGCCTTCTTGAGGCTGAAATGGCATCTATTGATAGCGGCGAGTTAGAGGCGTTTAGACATTTATGGGCCAGCATTGATACTGATTTGCAAAACAGTGATATTGAGTTTCTCAATGACATGATTTCAGAAAAGGAATCAAATGTGCAGGATTCAGATGTTGTTGGTTCAGTAGGCGATTATGTGACAATGAGCTTTGTAATGTCACCAATAGATCGGGACATGGTTTTATCTGCACTTCGATCTATCCAAAACCAAGAAGGTTTGGAAAACACCACTCAAGCATTGTTGAAAATAACGAAAGAGTTAGTCTAATGGAAATCAATTATGACCCGAAACACAGTGATGGAATCCGAGCTTTGGATACCATGTATCCGACCTACGCTATGTTTTTCACAAATAATGCGGACGATCTCGGTTTGCCTCACGCTTCAACATACGGATATGTTTTAGAAGGCGGCTGCACCATTAGAGCCAACAAACAGGAATGGCAATTACAGGAAGGCAACTATTTCGCATTTTCTGGATCATTCAACATTATGAAATCTGATGGGCTGAAGCTGTGGACAGTGACCAAGTTGGGCTACAGGGTTATGCCTGTGATGGGTCAAATTGAAGATAACGGACGGCTTTCGTACATTGATGGCTGTTCAGATAGTGTTTTGGTATCAATGGCCAGAATGGGTGATCCAGTTCTAAATTATTTGCATTTTCCTACTGGTATCTATCAAACACAGCATACGCACCCGTCAATCCGTATGGGCTGCGTCATAAAAGGTGAGGGCGAAGCTTTCCAAGAAAAAAGCAACCACAGTGATGGTTGGGTCAAGCCCTTGAAAAAAGGCTGCATCTTTATGCTAACAGAACAAGAGCTTCACTCTTTCAGAACAACAGATAGCGGCATGGATATTGTGGCCTTTCATCCAGATAGTGATACAGGGCCAACCGATGAAAATCATTCAATGATTAACAGAACGTACATTGATCACGGGAAGTAGGCATGGGCCGTCTCGGTAAGAAAAAAATCATAGATAAAAACGTCTATGAGTTGGCTATTGAGCGTATTCACAGAGCGTATGATCGCTTTGATACCGTTGCTGTTATGTTTAGCGGCGGCAAGGATTCAACGGCGTGTCTGATGTTGACTTTAGGGGTGGCGCAGGAGCGAGGAATCAAAAAAGTTCCTGTTCATCACTTTGATGAAGAAGCCATCCCATATGATACAGAAGAATATGTCAGGCGCGTTTCTCAAATGCCGATGGTTGATATGTATTGGTGGTGTTTGCCTGTCAGACATAGAAATGCTTGCTCAGTAAAAGAGCCTTGGTGGTTTCCTTGGGGGCCAGAAGATGAGCATAAGTGGGTCAGGCCGATGCCGTCAGAGGGATTAAGCCATATAGATGGCTTGCCAACTGATCCTGATAAACGCCTAACTATACCAGAAATCAATGGATACATATTCTCTCCAGAGAAGCACGGAAACGTAGGCATAATCATGGGTATAAGAGCCGATGAGAGCCTTACTAGAACCAGAGCTATCCTGAACAGCAAAAAACGTGAAGATAAGCACATCATCAAATATGATGAGGGATCATCACAGGGAAATATCTACAAGGTCTATCCAGTTTATGATTGGAACACCAAAGATATATGGACTGCACCGCGAAAGTTTGGTTGGGACTATAATCACGCTTATGATCGTATGGATAAGGGCGGTATAAGCCCTAATGCTCAGCGTTGTGCGCCTCCGTATGGTGAGGAGCCTATGCGTGGCTTGCATCAGTTCAGGGAGCTTTGGCCGGATATATGGGATAAAATGCAGACCAGAGTAGCGGGTGCTGCAACAGCCGCCAGATACTCTACTACAGTTCTTTATTCTTATGGCAAGACCCCTGCCAAGCCAGAAAATATGTCGTGGCATGATTTTATAAAGTTTTGGGTTGATAAGCATCCAGAGCCATACAAGACCCAAGTAGCTGAGAGAATACGGGGGTTCATACAGAATCACTACGGCAAGACTAATGAGCCATTGATGGATAAAATTGCTCACCCACGCACAGGCGTATCATGGGATTTTCTTTTAAAGATAGCTGTGAGGGGTGATTTCAAAGGCAGGAAACAGCCAACCATACAAGGCGGTACTGAGGAAGCCCTCAAGCAAAAAAGGAAATATGATGAAGCAAGGTTCAGAAGCCCAACCCATAAATAGTGTTCAATGGGTCAATAGAGATACCCTTCACGCCAACTCATACAATCCTAACAAGGTTGCTCCTGTTGAGCTTGAATTACTGGTACAGTCAATCCTGACTTGCGGGTGGACTCAGCCTGTGGTTATCAGATCAAACAATGAAATCGTAGATGGGTTTCATAGGTGGTTGGTTTCTGGTGATGATCGGGTAGCTGAATATACAGGTGGCATGGTTCCTGTTGTGATGTTGCCTGATGATATGGGTATGGCTGAACAGGTTTCAGCAACTATTACCCATAACAGGGCCAGAGGTAGCCATTTTGTTATGAGCATGGCTGATATTGTTAGAAGCCTGAAGGATGAGCAGGGCGTTGATGATAAATGGATTCAACAGCATCTAGGCATGGAGCCGGATGAAATAGAGCGTCTTTATGACAATGCAGGATCGCCTGATACGAAAGGCGACCCTGATGATGAGTTTGAAGATGGATGGGTTCCTGACTTTAGCAGAATGGAGGGCGGTTAAGCCCTATACCTTTTGGGTATGTGTCCATCATTACTGTCGTATTCATTAGTAAATTCCAAGGCTTGTTGTAGATACTTTAAATCCACACCAAAATCCTCATACCCACGAGCAATACCATCTAGGTACATCTTTGGCGGCATAGCCAACCCATCACGGTTCATGGTGTAGGCCATATAGACAATACCATCGCCGCCTTGCCAGTATTGCTTGCCATAAAGACTAGGGAAGCCTTCATATATATCAAGGCTGTCCTCACAAGCCTTTGTAATCTTCCACATTGCCACGGGGCATAGGAAGCCCGTTGCGGGTATAATGTCAGCAACGCCGCGAAACACCAGCCGCCATTCAGGCAAAAGCATCGCTCCTAAAGGTTTTGCGTCAGGGCATCTTTGAGCCATCTGACCTTTGTCCATGTTTGATCCATATGCCATGTAAATGATATCCATTAGTTCATCTCCCATTTGGTGAGCAGTTTGTTGTCCAACAGTGACTGCACAAAAGTATCTGGTGTCGTGGGGTCAAGTTGTGCATCGCAATATAATCTGGTCCAAACGCACATCTGTTTCATAAAGTCGTTAGCATCCTTAGTTTCAATTATGGTGTCGTTCCTATAACGCTCAACTAAGGTGGCCGCATCTGATGCTACAAATGAACGGCCATCATAAGTTATCCAATAGTTCATTATGAATTCCTATCAGCGAGTTCCTTTGCCCGCTTTTTGAAAAAGATACGGGTGGAGGCACTAATGCCCCCAACCCGCACAAGTCCTCCAAGAAGGGTGTCGAGTACCTTGCTTGGAGACGGAGAAACTGAGAAGTTTTTGACAGCCTTGCCGTTATCTGCATCAGCAATCATTGCGCCAGTGAGTGCAATCCAATTCAAAACCTTGGCTTCATCAAATGTACCGGAGTGCTGGCGGATCTCTAATGTGCCAGTGCGGTGAAACTTGGCAAGGTTCAGCTTGCAATATCTGCTGTGGCTACCCTGTATCATTTCACGCAACTGACCGACTGAGCGACAGCGATCAATGCGATCAAACATATGGGCGACCAAGACCTCTGTTTCGGCTGTGTTGTCTGTGTATGTTGGCAAGGCATAAACAGACTTACAGTAATAAGCATTATCTGCGCGGCGTGACTTTGGCTGAGTGATATCAATACCACGCTCAAACTTTGACCAACGCTTATAAAAATTACGGAAGTGCTTAATACGCCAATCAGATACACCCCAATGAATGTGAAAGCCACAAGACTTGTTGGCATCACCACCGTTTGCGCGAACAATCTGAAGTACCTTTTTTACTTCTAAGATGCCGGTTATGCCAGACAGTACAGGGGATACAACTTCAAAGCCGTGACTACCGCTGATTGATCCATCTGGCTTTACTTGCCACACGCGATAATTGGAGCCAGAGTAAGTGGATGACTGAGCGTTGATGCCAGCGGCCCGCAAGCGATCCACAAGGGTGTGTATTGGAATACCGAATCCCTCAAACTCAACACCGAATGTGCGTGATGTGGTGGGTGTAATGGTCATTTTGATCTCCGTGGTTATTAGGGGCTGCCCCCTCTCGACATGATTACAATCCCATATCTGTTTACTACTGTCAACACATTATCTGTCATTAATAATCAAAACATCATTTTTATTTAATTCTCATGCAGTGATAGTTGTTTGTGTTCGTTATTCTTCTGGTTCTATGGCATCCAGTGCCATAAATTTTATTCATTGTTTGTGTAAATGCTTTCCTGCCTCTGTCATTTGGTAAGATCATATAGTCACCTACTTCCATTTGCCTAAGTGTTTTAGACATATTCATCTCATTAGAAAATTTGTATTGCCTCTTCTGAGAAGGCAGATGGTCTTTAACAATCTTGCCGCAGGACTCAATCGTTTCAAAAACGCATTTGCAATCAAAGCAAAATTTTAATCTTGATATTTGTGGGCTGGGCCAGAGCGTAACTGCTTTATTATTGGTTCGCGTGTTGCGACCTCTACAATTTGGGCATGGTATCATGTTCATTCCATTGTCAGGGTTGATTTATCGTGATACTGTAAAATGCCCCGATATGGGGAGGGCATCAAGCTCTTATGAAACAAACTTGAGAAAAAGTGATAACGAACAGCTATGGCTACCAAGTTTACAGAAGCCCTGAAAAAGAAAATCAAAGCAGAATTTATTGAGGGCTATATAGATGATGATGGCGTAAGAAATTACCCATCTATTGAAGCATTAGCTAAACGCCACGACGTAAGCAGGGCCACAATATATAGACACTCAAACCCTAATAAAGAGGATTGGCAGAAAGCCAAGAATCAATACCAATCCAAAATGAGCAAAGAAGTAGAGGAAACTCGTTTGCGAGATTTGGTAGCGGAAAGCCAAGCCCTAGATAAAAACAGTCTGCAAATTGCACAGGCGTTACTTTCACGGGTTGGTCGTAAGCTGGCTAGGTCAATGGAAGATGAAAGAAACAATCCAGAATCCCAAGGACTAAGCCCAGCAGAATTGAGAGAATTATCTCACGTTACAGCTAATGCTCAAAAGATTGGTAAATTAGCTTTGGGTGAGGCACAGGAGATTTCAAAGGTATCAGCGGATGTTAGCGCACCAGAATCATACAACAATCTCATCAGACACTTGGAAGGACTTGCCAACCAAAAAGCAGCACTTGGCAAGCACACTATTCAGTGATTGGGCTGATGTAGCAAGGTATGAGCAGCTACCCTTAGCGGGTGATTGGAATATATGGCTGATTCTCGCTGGTCGCGGTTGGGGCAAGACCCGCACGGGTGCAATGGATGTTATTACATACGCCTTACACAACCCAGAGGTTCAGGTGGCAGTTGTTGTGCCTACCTTCGGAGACTTGCGGCGAGTGGCCTTCGGAGGGGTATCAGGAATACTTCAAAACATACCAAAGGAACTTTTGTTAGAAGGCAGGGGGCAGGGGTACAATGCTGCCAATCAAGAAATAAGATTGTACAACGGCTCTAAGATAATGGGCTTTTCTGCAACCGAACCAGACCGTTTGAGAGGGCCACAATTCCATAGGGCTTGGTGCGATGAGCTGGCGGCTTGGTTTTACCCAGAAACATTTGACCAGCTAATGTTTGGCTTGCGTCTAGGTCAAAACCCCAGATGCGTGATAACAACAACGCCAAAGCCTACGCCGCTGATAAAGAGTTTGCTAAAGCGCAAAAATGTTCTTGTTACAAGAGGTAGCACATTTGAGAACGCAGCCAATCTTGCGCCAGCAGCGTTGGAGCAGCTTAAAGAAAAGTACGGTGACACCAGATTAGGTAGGCAGGAGCTTTACGCTGAGGTTCTTGATGATACAGAAGGTGCGCTTTGGAGCTACTCAATGATTGATGAGGCTAGGGTACAGCCTCAAGATGTGCCGTATTTTGAGCGTGTCATTGTAGCAATTGATCCGGCGGTAACTAGCGGTCAGAACTCAGATGAGACTGGAATTGTGGTGTGCGGCAGGGCGTCAAATGGAAGATACTATGTCATTGCTGATGAATCTGGTAGGATGACACCAGATGGTTGGGGCCGCATGGCTGTTGACTGTTACTATAGGCACAATGCTGATAGAATAGTAGCGGAGACCAACAATGGTGGTGATTTAGTTGAAAGATTGATAAGAAATATTGATTCAGAAGTCCCTTATACTTCCGTTCACGCAGCGCGGGGTAAGTTAATAAGGGCAGAGCCGATAGCGGCCTTATATGAACAAAAAAAGGTTTCTCATGCAGGGGTCTTTTCTGAGCTTGAGGAACAGATGTGTTCATATTCCGTTGGGAGTAGGCAGTCGCCAGATAGACTTGATGCCTTAGTCTGGGCATTAACAGAACTAAGCCAGTCCAGTGGGAAGGCGTATTGGAGAATCAGTTAATGGCTAGCATCAGGGATAGAGTTAGGGCGTTTCTTAACACCCCACAAGAAACAAAAGAAGCACCGCAAGTCGTATTAAGCACGACAAACACTTACCACTACAGGCGCGACAACTACGAAACCTACGCCAGTGAGGGTTATCAACAGAACGCCATCGTTTA
>Ga0181391_1000049_pt1 | contig 31010 bp, 49 predicted proteins | sample 14SPOviralmetaG_FD_130080 | JGI IMG/M metagenome (GOLD analysis project Ga0181391, IMG submission 130080) | Marine viral communities from the oligotrophic San Pedro Time Series (SPOT) site, San Pedro Channel, CA, USA - 14 SPOT_SRF_2010-08-11 | ecosystem: Environmental > Aquatic > Marine > Strait...
ATGAAGCCGAAGAAACCGATGAAGCCCCGGAAGCCGAAGCCGGCGAAGAAGCCGAAATAGAAGATGGTGCTGAAGATGCAGTATTAGATGATGAAATCACAGATGAAGATATTGAAGCAGCTGTTGATGAATTAATTGACGATGAAGAAGACGAAAATTAATTTAAACTCTAAACTCAAAGTGTTATAAATAACACATGGTACTAAAAGGTTGCACTTATGATTAGTTTTTCTATGTTAAGAGAAAAAAGAAAAAAGGGGATGCCCCCGGGAGAGCATGTCTTCGACCAAAAGGTTGCAGGATATGATCTTATGATTCATAAGGAAAAAGGCCGGTTTATCGCATACATTGATATGGAAAAATTCGATGAGTTTCGAAATATGAATGATGCAAAAAAAGCCATGACGCAATTTGTAAAAATGGCTGGGAGGAAAAAACGATGAAACTAATTACTGAATTCACAGAAAACGATGTGCAATGCATTGTCGAAAAAGCAGAAGACGGTACTAAGTCACATGTCATCGAAGGTGTTTTTGCCCAGGCAGACGGAAAGAATAGAAATGGTCGCATATATCCACTGCCAGTATTAACAGGCGCAGTGAATGAATATGTCGAACAACAAGTTAATCAAGGACGAGCAGTTGGTGAATTAAACCATCCTGACGGTCCAACGATTAATCTTGATAAGGTATCCCATCGTATTACCGAACTAAAAATGGACGGTAAGAATGTGATGGGTAAGGCACGTATTTTGAGTACTCCAATGGGAATGATCGTTTCAGGTCTTCTTGAGGGTGGTGTTCAATTAGGTGTATCAACTCGTGGTATGGGAAGTCTTGAGCAAAGAAATAACGCTATGTATGTCAAAGACGATTTTAAATTAAATACGATTGACATCGTACAGGATCCATCAGCACCTAATGCTTTCGTTAATGGAATAATGGAAGGTGTAGAATGGATATGGAATAACGGTATTATCGAAGCCCAAGAAATTGAAAGAATAGAGACTGAAATTAAGAAAGCCCCTCGTGCTGATCTTTATGAGACGCAGGTACGTGAATTCAAAAATTTCCTCTCGTTACTGAAAACAAAATAGGAGAGTCAATTATGACTGATCAAGTACAGGACCAGGAAATTGAGCTCAATGATGACGAGAATACGTTTGAAGAAGCTCACGATCCTAAAAATGCCGAAGCTGACTCCATTGCATCTGTAGATAAAGCAGAAAATGCTGGTAAAACAGCAGCGAAGCGTAAAGGCGATAAGTCTGATGGCGAAAAATCCATCAAACCTGCCGCTACAAAAGCGCCCGCACCGCAAGCAGAAGCCAATGACTTTAACGACGATCTGGAAGCCCTGATCGGAGAAGAAGCTACATTGTCTGAAGGATTCAAAGGCAAAGCCGCGATTATATTTGAAGCTGCAATCTCATCGAAAGTAGCAGAAGAAGTTAGTCGCATCGAGGAAAATTATTCAGCTCAACTCTCAGAAGAAGTTGACACATTCAAAGCCGAAATGGTTGAGAAGGTTGACGGTTATCTGAACTACGTAGTTGAAAATTGGATGAAAGAAAACGAAGTTGCAATTCAGTCCGGTCTACGCACTGAAATCGCAGAAGAGTTTATGGACAAATTGCAGACACTATTTACAGAGTCTTATATTACTGTTCCAGAATCCAAAGTTGACCTAGTTGACGAGTTGTCAGAAGCTAATGCAGAGCAAGCCTCTAAATTGGACGAACAGACAGCAGACATCATCGCTATCCGTGAGGAACTAGAAAGCTATAAGCGTTACGAAATTATTCGTGAAGCTGCTGCTGGCCTCGCTGAAACTCAAGTAGAAAAGCTAGTTAAGCTTTCTGAAGATGTAGACTTTGTAAGTGAAGAAGTTTTCGCTGAAAAAGTTGCTACTATCAAAGAAGCATATTTCAAAAAACCAGCTAAAGACACTGCAGAAGACATTGCTGAAGATGTAGCACATGAAGACGGAGATGTATCCGCTCCAATGGCTGCTTACCTAACAGCACTACGTAAACCAACTTATTAAGGGAGTTCCAAAAGATGGAAACTTACGATAAACTAACCCAGAAATGGGCTCCGGTACTGAATGAAGGTACTGAAATCAAGGACTCACACAAACGTGCAGTTACTGCCGTTGTTCTTGAAAACCAAGAAAAAGAGTTTGCTTCACAAAATGAGCAAGCTGGAATGCTAAACGAAGCTGGCCCAGGCAACGCAGTATCATCTGCAGCTAACTGGAACCCAGTTCTAATCTCACTTGTACGACGTGCAATGCCTAACATGATGGCATATGACGTATGTGGTGTTCAGCCAATGACTGGTCCAACAGGACTTATCTTTGCAATGAAATCACGTTACGGTGCTGGTGCAACATCATCAACTGAAGCGCTTTATAACGAAGCTCTTACAGGTCACGCAGGTGACTCATCTGTAACTGAAAACAGCAATCCTTCAGGTCTTAGCGGAATTGATCCAGCTGCAGGTAACGTAGCGGGTGACTCTTCACTTGACTCCGAGCGTGTAACTGGTGGTACTGCTGGCGGTATGTCAACTGCAGACGCTGAGGGTCTTGGATCTTCTGGTCAAGGTCCATCATCTACTTTCAACGAAATGGGTTTCACCATTGAAAAAGCAACTGTGACTGCAAAATCACGTGCTTTGAAAGCAGAATATAGCTTAGAACTTGCTCAGGATCTTAAAGCCATTCACGGCCTAGATGCTGAAACAGAACTAGCGAACATCTTGTCAACTGAGATTCTTGCTGAAATCAACCGCGAAGTAATTCGTACAATCAACTCACAAGCCAAAACTGGTGCATTGACTGCTAACACAGCTATTAATGGTATCTTTGACCTTAGCACAGATGCTGATGGTCGTTGGTCAGTTGAGAAGATCAAAGGCTTGATCATGCAGCTAGAGCGTGAATCAAATGCGATTGCTAAAGAAACAAGACGTGGTAAAGGTAACTTCATGATCTGTTCTTCTGACGTAGCATCTGCTTTGTCAGCATCAGGCATGTTGGACTATAGCCCAGCAATGAGCACAAACCTTAACGTTGATGACACAGGCAACACATTCGCTGGTGTTCTTAACGGTCGTATGCGTGTCTATATTGACCCATATGCAACTGCTGATTACGCAAACGTTGGTTATAAAGGTACTAACCCTTATGACGCTGGTGTATTCTATTGCCCATACGTACCATTAACTATGGTTCGTGCGGTTGCGGAAGACACATTCCAGCCAAAAATCGGGTTCAAAACTCGTTACGGCATGGCATCTAACCCATTCGTAGGATCAACTCCTGCAGACGGACTAGCAGCTGTTAAAACTAACCAATACTACCGTATCTTCCGCGTGGACAACATCCTAGCGTAAGTTAAGTATAAAAAAAGGAGGGAACCAACCCTCCTTACACTACCAAACTGGGGCGCTTCGGCGTCCCTTTTTTATGAAACCATACGATCTTCTGAAATTTCATCTTCAAATACATGCATGCGTGTGAAACCTAAAGGATCAACCATCCACATTTTAGTGCCATCAAGTTCAATGATATCACCAACTGATGTAGATGTAGCCTTATCATTACACTTTTCAACTCTTTCAGGATCATTCCAAACATTAGTAAGTTTGAATATTTCATCTAAATCATCTGATTTAAGTTCATAAGCTAACTTATAATATTGTTGATAATGAGGCATCCAACCTTTGAACCCCTCATTCATCACATTCATTTTTGCTTTTCCAGCATCAATTTGATCCCAACCATGCTTATTGATTGCATCACGTTGAGTTTTAGTTAAGATAATTTGATATACACGTGCGGCCATTATACATTCTCCCTTTCGTCAATCACTTTTGACATCCAAACTTTCATCATTGCTAAGTTTTCAGTGTGATTTTCATCCCACAAATCAAGCATCATTTCGAAGTATTCTTTTGAATCTAACATTAAGCTTCCTCTAATTCTAATTGATATTCATTCCAACCATGATTTTTCAATGAAGAATAAAGCCATTCTTCGCCATCCCAAAGATAAAGAAATTGTGCTCCACAATATTCCCAACCTGTAAGAAGGTATTCATCAGAACATTCATACACAACTGCTGTATCAGTGTTTGCAGATTTGTCAATACTATCTTGAAGATTTTCATTCAAAGCAGAAATGTAACCACTGTTTGCAACAGCTGAGGCAAGTTCTTGTGTATTATAGGCTTCTTTTAGCATCATGCCATTGTAAGCAAGATAACCATCATAGTGACAATAAGATGCAGTCACAGAGCCATCTTCGTTTTTAATGGCAATCATAGATGATGTTCCCATTTGTAGTCTCCTTTATTTACTTTATATTATCAATATACACTATCTTCTAACAGTTGTAAATAGTTATTTTCAAACAAAATGAAAATAGTTTATAAATGTGTTAAAAAAGATACACATTTTTTCATATAAATAGACATGTAATTAAAGGATATAATATGGCCACTACAGTTTCAAAATTCGAAGGAACAAACTTTTTACAGCCAACAGGTTTTAAAGTAGTTGTAAATAGAGATAGATTCAAAAACTTAGAATTCTTTGCACAGTCAGTACAGCATCCTGATGTCAGTGTATCTCCCGCAATTCAAACGTTTCGTCGTTCTAATGTATATCTTCCTGGTGATAAGCTAGAATATGGCACGCTTACGATTGATACAATTCTTGATGAGAATATGAATGTATATAAAGAAATGCATGATTGGCTTACAGTTGGAGTTGAACAAAAACAAACCCCATCTGATGGCAATACAATTATAAGTCAAGATAAAAGCTTTTATGATATTAGCGTTCTTGTATTAAGTAGCCATAACAATACGATTGATACAATCCGATATAAAGATGCGTTTCCTACAAACCTTGGCACAATCAATTTTCAATCTACAGTTGACGGTGTACAATTTATAACATTTCCTGTAACTTTTGCATATACAACGTTTACAATTACTAAATAATACGTTATAATAATACTATGAAATATCTTGAACAAATCCTACAGATGTGGGAAAAAGACTCGAAGATCGATAATACATCATTAGATGAGTCTTCTCGTCAATCCCCAGTGTTACATGCTAAATATTTGCCATTGCTTGCTGAAGCTAAAATTGCGTTGAGACGTGCTCATGCAGAACAAAAAGTATTGCTAAAACAAAAGTGGCTATATTATAATGGCAAAATGAATAAAGAGCAAATTGAAGCACACGGTTGGGACTTCGATCCGTTTGAAGGATTACGTGTATTAAAGGGTGAGATGGATTATTATTATGATGCTGATACAGATATACAAGCATCAGAACAAAAAATAGATCAGTGGAAGATAACAGTTGAAACGCTAACCGAGATTGTTGATAATATTAAATGGCGGCATCAAACAATAGGCAATATGATTAAATGGCGAATGTTTGAAGCTGGTGGTTAAACTTCTACACCTGATGTAAGAACACTTTCAATTAATGGTGTAACTGTATTCCAATCAATCTGCATTAAAAATGCTTGATGTTTATCGTGCAATGCTTTTGATGGCCAATCTTTTACAACTGTAAGAGTTTGATTTTCTGCATCAAATGATTCTGAAACTGGAGCTGCATTTAAAACTGTTGTTATATCATCTTTATAAGTTGCCCAATCAGTTAAGCCTAATGCATTAATTTCAGCTAAAATTTGCGAAACACTTTTTGCTTCAAAAATTGCGTCAAATTCAGTTTGATTTGATGGCTTAGGATCTGGATAAGCAGCATTCCAAATATGGCCAGTATGGGTTTTAGTTACTCGGTAAGCCATGTGTTCTCCTATTAAGTTTGGCGTTATTTATCTATTTATACGTACTGTATCGAGAGTTGTACAATGAGGACCACCTAAAAGATATCTTGCATATGGTAGACTTACTGTTTCAACTGTATAATTCATATCACGAAATTTTTTAATTAACTTTGTTTGATCTTGATCAAGCACAATAACACCAGGCTCTATAGTAAGAATATTCATACCTACCCACTTTGATGCAATATTATAATCGTTTGATATATCTCGTATTTCATCTGGTTCAATCCAGACACATTCCCATTTCTTTAAAAATTCAGGCAAGTGTTCTTCGGAGCATCTTGCCTTATTTATTAATATAACCCCTTCTTTGATTGGCACAAGAGTTGAATCTAAATGTGAGCCTTGATATAAACCTTTAAGTATGTGTACGTTATATTCTTTGCCTAATGTTTCTTGTAACCATAAGCCACCTTTAAGCGAGCCAGTTCCGCTTACGAGATATAAAATATCCCTATTACAGCGAATAATATTAGCGGCGTCGAAATATAAGTCGGGATCGTCAAGCGGTGCATGAATAATTTCTCCTAGTTTAAAATGATGTTTTAATGCAGGCCATTCTTCCCTGCGATATGTGAATCTGGTAGGTGTATATATAACTTTGTTACCAATGATAAGAACAGTATCTCGCGTTGAATAAGCACCGAAACCATTTACAGTTTCATAGTTTCGAGCCTTTGGACGAAGTACATTCACACCATAAGTTTTCATTTTATTTGAATACTCAGTTAAGCCCTGTTCTGTTTGTTCAATAATGTGAGAAGGCATTTTTTGACCTGAAGGAAGAATCTCCCACTTAACACCATCGGCTATGGGCCAATACATACCACGAGCCGTTCCCAATATAACTTCCTTAAGAGGATCCCATTCATTATGACTATAAACCATTTACTCACTCCTATTTGAATTATATATAAAAATTATGGACGTATTAAAAGTTAAAAATAAGAATCACTCTGTCATGCATATTGCATGCGACTTTGGTATTGCGAATGAGCTTAGCGAGTTCTTTTCATTCTATGTGCCTGGTTATAAGTTTATGCCAGCATATAAGAATCGTGTATGGGATGGCAAAATCCGCTTATTCAATATTCAAACGATGGAACTTCCGGTTGGCCTGTTTCCGTTTTTATATGAGTTTGCCAAACCACGTAAGTATCAGGTTGAAGTTGAGCATAACAATTATTATGGTCGGCCAGATGCACAGAACGATATTAACCCAGAAGAAATCAAAAAATTTATTGATGGGCTTGAATTGCAATCACGTGGTAAGCCAATACAGATAAGAGATTATCAGTTTGATGCAGTATGTGAAGGATTGCATCGCAAAAGAGGTGTGTTAATATCACCAACCGGTTCGGGCAAGTCTCTTATTATTTACGCATTGGTTCAACGGTATTTGTTGAATCACCAGGAGAATAATAAAAAGGTTCTTATTATTGTACCAACGACATCGCTTGTTGAACAGATGTACAATGACTTTGCAGATTATGGAATGCCTGTTGAAGACTGTGTACATCGGATATATTCTGGTCGAGATAAAGAAACAGATAAAGAGATTGTTGTATCCACATGGCAATCAATTTATAAGTTGCAGCCAAAATGGTTTGAGCAATTTGGTGCAGTAGTAGGTGACGAGTGTCATGGCTTTAAATCAAAGTCGCTTACTACGATTATGAATAAATGTAAAGAAGCAGCATATCGTTGGGGAACAACCGGTACATTAGATGGATCACAGACACACGAATTAGTTTTACAAGGACTTTTCGGTAAGATATATAATGTAACGACTACGAAAAAGCTTCAAGACGAAAACACATTAGCAAAGCTAAAAATTAATGTCTTGTTGCTTAAGCATGCGGAGGAGGTCCGCAGAAACTGGGGAAAACAAGACTATCAAGCTGAACTTGACTATATTGTACGCAATGAAGCACGTAATAACTTAATTACAAATTTAGCACTTGATCTTACCGGCAATAGCCTTGTCCTCTTTAATTATGTTGAGAAGCATGGGAAACCTCTCTTTGATCTGATACGTGATAAGGCCCATGAAAAGCGCAAAGTATTTTTTGTGTCTGGCCAGGTTGATACTGCCGACCGAGAAGCAATTCGAAAGATAGTAGAAAGCCAGAAAAATTCGATTGTTGTTGCCAGCCTTGGAACGTTTTCAACTGGTATAAATATTAGAAACCTGCATAACATTGTGTTTGCTTCGCCTTCTAAATCACAAATCCGAGTGTTACAATCAATCGGACGAGGATTGCGAAAGTCAGATGATGGTAGTGTAGCAAAGCTATATGATATTGCAGACGACTTGCATTGGAAAGGCAGAAAGAACTATACACTTGAACATTCGGCTGAGCGGGTTAAGATATACATAAAACAAGAGTTTGATTATAAAATTTATGAGGTGGATCTTAAATGAGTGATATAAGACAAATGAAACTATTTAGCGGAGAAGAGATTCTTTGTGATTTAGTTGATGTACAAAACGAGTACGAGGATGGAGAGTGCTTTATTATACGTGCTGCTTATCTCCTTATATCAAAAGAAGACTTCGAAAACAATATGCGATATTATACATTCAGACCGTTTATGATGCATATTTTAGATCCTGCTCATGTTCTTTTATTAAATACAGGCGCAGTTATTTGTATAAGTAATCCACATGCAACGGTATTAGAACAATATGTTCATCACTTATCTCTTGTAAGAGAGGAAATGAGAGAACTAGAACAATCGAATATGGAAAATCATTTAGATAAAATGGCCGGTGAAGATGCAAAGAGAGATGATAATGTTGTAGACTTAAAGCCGAAGCTACATTAAGGGTATATTACCCCCTTCTCAAAAGACTCTATTAATTATACACCGATTCTTCAAAATTGTAAACCCCCTAAACGCACAATATTTAAAAATAAATAAGTGTACAATCCTCAGAACCTATGATATAATAGGTAATATATGCTAGGAGTATATTATGAAACCAAGAGACAAGCCCCATTATGTAAACAACCGAGAGTTCTCTCTGGCCGTTGTTGAATATGTTAAAAGGGCAAATCAAGCAGAAGCAAGTAAAATAGAGATTCCTAAGGTCACTGATTATATTGCTACATGCTTTCTTAAGATTTCCGAAGGCCTATCTCACAAATCTAACTTCATTCGATATACGTATCGTGAAGAGATGGTAATGGATGCAGTTGAAAACTGTCTCAAAGCTATAGGTAACTATAACATCGAAGCAGCTACACGATCAGGCAATCCAAATGCCTTTGCATACTTTACTCAAATTTGTTGGTACGCTTTTTTACGTCGTATTGCACGAGAAAAGAAGCAACAAGATATTAAGCTAAAGTATATTTCACAAAGTCCATTTGAAGACTTTGCTGTAGTCAACGCCGATGAAGAATCACTGGCTGCTGCGCATATGTTCGTCGATCAATTGAAGTCTAAGATTGATCAGTTGAAAGAGAAAGACACATACATTGATGCCATTGTAAAAGAAAAGAAGAAGGAACGCAAAAAGCGTGACATGGCTGCTAATAGTAGTGATTCTGATTTAGGAGAAATATTTAAGTGAAAATAGCAATACTCAACGATACACATGCAGGTATTCGAAATGCATCTGATATCTTTACTGATAATGCTAACGTATTTTATAATGAGTTCTTTTCGTATTTGAAAAACAACGATATTAAGAAAATCATTCATCTCGGTGATGTATTCGACAATCGTAAATTCATTAACTATAAATCTTTGCATAGTTTTAGAAAGAACTTCTTAAGTAAGCTTCGTGAATACAATATTCATATGGACGTTATTCCAGGTAATCATGACGTGTTCTATAAGAATACAAATGAGCTTAATGCGTTAAAAGAGTTACTCGGCCATTATATGAACGAAGTAACTATTCATATGGAACCAACTGTATTGAATCTTGATGGATTTAAGTTTGCTCTGTTGCCTTGGATTACTCAAGAAAACTATGGCAAATCTATGGAGTTTATTAAGATATGTAAAGCAGATTGGCTTGGTGGTCATTTGGAACTAAAAGGGTTTGATGTAATGCGAGGTGTGCCACATCATGGCGGTCTAGATCATAGCATCTTCAATCGATTTGAAAAAGTATTGTCTGGTCACTTTCATGTAAGCTCACAACGCGATAACATTCAATATCTCGGTACACAGCTTGAGTTCTTTTGGTCAGACGCACATGACGAGAAAGGCTTCCATATACTTGATACTGAAACTCGTGATCTTGAAAAGATTGTAAATAAGAATACTTTGTTTGAGCATATCATATATGATGATTCAAAGGTTGATTATACATTGTTTGATACGTCACATCTATGTAACAAATTTGTTAAAATAACTGTAATAAACAAGAAAGACCTATTTACATTTGATCGATTTGTTGATAAAATACAGAATGAAAGCATACACGATTTGAAGATAGCCGAGAACTTTAGCGAGTTTGCCGGTGATAATGTAGAAGATGAATCCGTATCAATAGAAGATACTGGTGAGCTTCTCGACAATTATGTCGATGCTGTTGAAACTGAATTAGATAAAGACAAATTGAAAGTTGATATGCGTAATCTATTAGCAGAAGCACAAGCACTCGAGGTAGCATGATATATTTTAAGAAGCTACGATGGAAGAACTTTATGTCTACGGGCAATGAGTTTACTGAAATCAATCTCCAGTCACATAAGTCTACATTGATTGTAGGACAAAACGGCGCAGGTAAATCTACATTACTTGATGCAATGTCATTTGCATTGTTTAATAAACCTCACCGCAATATTAGTAAACCACAGCTTGTTAATTCAATCAATGGCAAAGAGTGTATTGTTGAAATTGAGTTTACTATAGGTAAGTCTAACTTCCGTGTAAAGCGTGGTATTAAACCGGCTATCTTTGAAATCTGGCGCGGTGATGTAATGATTAATCAGGATTCACATGCAAAAGAGTATCAGAAGATCCTCGAACAGAATATCATTAAATTGAATCACAAAAGTTTTCATCAGATTGTGGTATTAGGTAGTTCTTCATTCATACCATTTATGCAATTAAATGCACAGCATCGGCGAGATGTTATTGAAGATTTACTTGACATTAATGTATTCTCTAAAATGAATACTCTTGTAAAAGAAAAGAATGCCGTACTTAAAGAAAAGCTAAAAGATATCTCACATCAACTTGATTTAAAGAAGAATCAGATTGATTCGCAGCGCAAGTATATTCGTGATATCAATGCAATCAATGAAGAAGAAATTGATACAAAAGAGATTCAGATTACTGCGACTGAAGAAGAAATTGATACATTGATTGCTGAGAATGTAGAGTCAGCTGAATATATTGAAAAAGAAAGCGATAGGGTTGATTTAGCTTTAAGTGAAGCGAATAACCGTAAACAAAGTCTGTTACAATATAAAGCAGAGTTTAATACGTCAATTAAAGCAGTTGTTAAAGATGCCAAATTTTATGAAGACAATAGCGAATGTCCAACGTGTGAGCAAACAATTGGTGATGAGTTACGCCAGTCTAAACTTGCAGATGCTAAATCACGTGCAGCTGAACTTACAAATGGTATTCAAAAAGTAGAGGAAGAAGGTAGCAAAGTTTCTGCTACAATTGAAAAGTTTACTACAGCTGCAGGTGTCATTCGTGATCGTCAGCAATCAATCAATAACAATAGTATTGCAATTCAACGGTTACAGGCTTCAATCAAATCATTTAATTCTGATATCACACGACTGACTGGTCGCACCGGCGATCTATCAAAAGCAAATGAAGAGATGGCAGCTATGACTGCATCAAAAGATGCTTACATGGAAGATCGTTTAAGACTCAATGAAGTCTTTTCTTACAATACAGTAATGGCTGAAATGCTAAAAGATACCGGTATCAAAACAAAAGTGATTAAACAATATGTACCGATTATCAATAACTTAGTCAATAAGTATCTACAAATCCTTGACTTCTTTGTACATTTTAATTTAGACGAAAGCTTTATTGAAACAATTAAGTCACGGCATCGTGATTCGTTTACATATGATTCATTCTCTGAAGGCGAAAAACAACGTATTGATTTGGCCCTTCTCTTTACATGGCGGCAAATAGCCAAGATGAAAAACAGTGTAGCCACTAATCTATTAGTACTCGATGAAACGTTTGACTCATCACTTGATCATGATGGTGTTGAGAATCTTATGAAGATTTTGTATTCACTTGACGATGATTCAAATGTATTTGTTATTAGTCATAAAGGTGAAATACTTGATAACAAATTTGAGAATAAGCTGGAGTTTTTTAAAGAGAAAAACTTTAGCAAAATATCAGATAAGGGTGTACAAGCCGCTTAATATATGATATAATAATAGTAATTATGAAAAGGAATGAATATGAAGCTAACTGATATGACTGTAGAAGTCTTAAAGAACTATTCTACCATTAACTCTAATATTGTATTTACTGAAGGTAATACTATTTCAACGATTGCTGAATCGCGTAATATCTTAGCGACTAGCACTGTTGATATGACATTTGCTACAAAGTTTGGTGTATATGATCTCAATGAGTTTCTAGGCGTTATTGATCTTGTAGATGAACCACAAATCAAAGTTGAAGAAACACATGCAGTGATTTCTGATTCAACTGGTCGATCAAAGATTAAGTATTTCTTTACAGACCCTGCAATGGTTACAACTCCAACTGAAAGTATGCTTGAGAAAGCACGAGGTATGAATAACTTTGTGGTTCATTTTACTATGGATCGAGATACAATGGCTAAGATTAAACGTGCATCATCTGCACTTAAACATAAGGAGTTATCTATTACTGCATCCGATGGTGCAATCAGATTAACTGTACTAGATAAAGAAAATACTACTTCAAATACATTTAGTATTGATGTACCAGGAACATATGAAAGCGAAGATTTTAACTTCATATATAGCATTGAAAACCTAAAAGTCCTACCAGGTGATTATGAAGTAGGCATCTCAACCAAGCAAATGTCCAAATGGACAAACACCGATAAGAATATGACTTATTGGCTTGCACTCGATAAAACAACAACTTACGGAGCTTAAATAATGGCAAAACAACAAGTCCAACAAGTCGTACCTCAGCCAACACCTGACGTACCCCCATCACAAGATGCGCAGATTGCAGACATCGGAAACCGAATTGCACGTAGTGCTATCGCTGTAATTGATACAATTGTTCAACGTGGAGGCTTCCGTGGTGAAGAGCTCACAACAATTGGTCAGCTTCGCGATCAATGCGTTCAGCTAACAGCAATGGTTGAACAACAACAGCTAGACGGTAATTAAAGGTTTACATTCTGCTCCATATATTATATAATGAATTAAATTGACATCGGAGTAAATATGTCCAAAGACTTTCTATGGGTTGAAAAGTATCGCCCAAAAACAATCGCTGAAACTATCTTACCAGTCTCCCTCAAAGATACATTTCAGCAAATGGTCAGCAGTGGTGAAGTACAAAATATGTTACTCACTGGAACTGCTGGCCTCGGTAAAACCACAGTAGCTAAGGCTTTATGCAAAGAGCTAGATCTTGACTATATCGTTATCAATGGATCTGAAGAAGGTAACATTGATACACTTCGTGGCAAGATTAAACAATTCGCATCAACTGTCTCCTTTTCTGGCGGATATAAAGTTGTAATCTTAGACGAAGCAGACTATCTTAATGCACAGTCAACTCAGCCTGCGCTACGTGGTTTTATCGAACAATTTTCAGATAACTGCCGTTTCATTCTTACATGTAACTTCAAGAATCGTATTATTGAACCATTGCATTCACGTTGTAGTGTATATGAGTTCAATACTACAAAGAAGGATCTTGCAGTATTATGTGGTCAATTCTTTGAACGCGCTGAAAGCATTTTAATGCAAGAAGGCATTAAAGACTATGTTAAGTCAGACCTTGCTAATGTTATATCTAAGTATGCTCCAGATTGGCGTCGTGTATTAAATGAAGCACAGCGCCAATCTACTTCTGGTGCGCTTGTAGTAAGTAATACAAGTAGCAATGCTACACAACAATTTGATAACCTTTTCGCATCTTTAAAATCAAAAGACTTTAAAACAATGCGTTCTTGGATTGTGAATAATCTTGATCTTGATACGTCAGCTATTATTCGTGGTGTTTACGATACCATGACAACTAAAGTTGCACCTGCATCAATTCCACAGCTAGTTCTTATACTTGCCGATTATCAATACAAAGCTGCATTCGTTGCAGACCATGAATTAAACCTTGTCGCTTGTATGACTGAAGTAATGTCGGAGGTACAATTCGCATGAAATATTTAATACTCATTGTTGGTCTATGGCTATTGCTTTATCAGGATGCAATACTATTTCATCATTTGCATGCCTTTATTTTAGGACTTATAGAATGAATACAATTTATGATTTTGAAACTATGTCACAGGATCCGCATACGGGTGCTGTCTTATCATTTGCTATGTTGAATTGGGATCCAAAGAAACTATATACTTACAGTGAATTAGTTGACAGTGCTGCATATATTAAGTTTGATGTAAAAGAACAGGTTGAAAAATACAATCGAGTTATTACAAAAGAAACTGTTGAGTGGTGGTCTAAACAAAACAAAGAAGCACAGAAAGTTATTGCTCCTTCAAAAGAAGATGTATCTATTTCAGAACTATATCAATTCTATATGATGAATAAACCAGATTACGATGGTGGCCCAATCTATACACGTCGTAATACTTTTGATCCTGTATTTATGACGTCATTATGTCACGCTACCGGTCATTCAGATGAACCGTATAAATGGTGGGATATTCGTGATACAATAAGCATGATTGACGGATTGTCATATGGCGCTGACATTAGAAATAACTTTATTCCAGAAGGCCTTGCAGAGCACTTTATATTACATGATCCACGTCATGATATTGCAATGGATGTAATGCGTATGCAAACTTTAATAGAGGCACTGAATGCTTAATCTTTATACGAAGCCAAAATGCTTTTACTGTAAGCAGCTAAAGAAACAACTCAAGTTGTGGGGCTATGCTTATAATGAAGTAAACCTTGACACAGATCCACGTTGTGATGAACATATGATGAAGAATGGTCATACAACCTTTCCTCAATTATATTGGAGTAATACAGATGTGCAATGTGGACATTCTACTGAGTTAACAAAAGAACTATTTGATGAAAGGCTTGCCGCATGTCAGTAAGTCCGTTTGATTATCTTACATCAATTAATACCAGTAAACGCGATATCATGGTAGACGATATAACAGAGAATGCTTATAGTGCATTTATGGTCAATCGTGGATTAAGTTACTTTGCTGATACTGCTTTAATTGCAAATGAAATGAACCGTTACCACCACCTTGATAAAAAGCTACAATATCAATTTCTTATAAATATAGTCAGAAAGCGGAAACGCTTCTCGAAATGGAATAAACCTGAATTGGTTAAAGATGTTGATGTTGTCAAGGAATATTATGGCTATAGTAATGAGAAAGCTCGCCAAGTCCTGTCACTTTTATCATCCGACCAAATGAATAATTTGAGAGAAAAGGTATTTAAAGGTGGTAGAAGAAAACAATAATGTTCACTGGACACCCGCAGACATGCTTGAAGTTATCCTGGACGAGCCGGATGATTTTCTAAAAGTCAGAGAGACACTTACACGAATTGGCGTGGCTTCACGCAAAGAGAAGAAGCTATTTCAATCGTGTCATATTTTACATAAACAAGGTCGATATTTTATAGTACACTTCAAGGAGTTGTTTCTTCTTGATGGTAAGAAATCTAATCTTGAGTTAAATGACATTCAACGTAGAAATACGATTACAACTTTATTGAGTGACTGGGGTTTAATTAAACTTGCAGTAGCAGCTCAGTTAGATTGTGCGCCATTACGACAGATTAAGATAATCCCATTCAAAGAAAAAACTGAATGGGAATTGTGTCCTAAATATAATATAGGAAACAAATAGAGTATATATAGTAGCGTAGATGCGGATCCTCCGGTCTACTTAATTTCTTGCTTAGTCAAAAGGAGAAAACAATGACAGGCTTACACACACTATTTCCCCGTTCATCTTTTGTGGGATTTGACCATTTATTCAAAGAGCTGGAATTTACAGCTACTCATGCAAATGATCACTATCCCCCGCATAATATTATCAAAGCTGGTGATACTGAATATTTGATTGAACTTGCAATTGCTGGGTTTTCAAAAGATGAGATTAGCGTAGAGGTCAAAGACCGAACACTAACCGTAACAGGCGAACATAAATCTAAAGGCAGAGAGTTTATTCATCGTGGTATTAGCACGAAGAAATTTAGACGCACCTTTAGGCTGTCTGAACATGTAAATGTTAACGGAGCCGATATTCAAGATGGGATTCTTGCAATTGAGTTGGAATATCTCATCCCAGAAAATCAGCGTCCTCGTAAAATCAATATTGGTAACGAGGAAAAAAACCATGACACACGTCAACAACTTAATGAAAAGGCTAGTTAGCCTATTAAAAAGAATTGGAATGAGCTTTCGAGAAGGTAGACAACGTTCCGCTAATTGGGAAATTGCACGCATGCTACAGCAAACTGAATACCGAAATGAATCAGTATCTACGGTATTCAATGCACTTTGCAACCACAATTTAGGCAGTCTACGAGGATACCCAATCAAATGATAAAGCGCATTAAAAAGTTCTTTGCTGACTACTTTGCTTTTCCACGCGTTTATAACGGAGTTACATATGATTCCTATCACGGTGATTACTTATCGCGATCTGTAGATATGTGTGACCTTGAACGTCGTTTAGAAAAGCTACGATATAGCCCGCATCAAGCGTGGTAAAGAGTATGGGTAGACTGTAGCGGTCTACCCGTTTTAATTAGTAGGAGATTACAATTGGCTAAATGGGCAGATCAACCCTGGGAAAAAAAGGAAGTGAAAATGGAAAAGCAATTAGTTAAAGCATGTCGCATGCATGCTGAGGGCGAACTTGAACGAGCAAAAACTAATATTATGGTATACATGCATCAAGCTGTTGGTATTGGTGAGCACAGTGATATCGTTGAAGCAATTCAAAACGAACTTGATACTATGGCAGCGGCAACTGACCGTCTTGATATGTTGAATACACACTTTGCGGAATGAAACCCAATACATCGTTTGAGTTAAATGTATTAGATCTTAAACTGATTGAAGATGCATTGCTATATAAGCAAGCAAATATTCTTGAAGATTCTGATAGGCAAGACATAGCTCGGCTGCTCGGTAAACTTCACAATCAAAAAACTTGGTATCGCCCAGACGATGAAGCGTACGTTGGTGGATGAATAAATAACTCTATATGACTATGGAGATTATTATGTCTGAATTCGATTACATTCTTCGGGCAGTTGCAGAATACCAAGTTACTCGCAATGTACCAGAAGATTCTTTTTGGAATATTATTCGACACGTTGAAGACGGCGATGAATTCCTTACAGCTATGCAAGCTCAGTCACACCTCATGGAGCTTGTTGAAAACTATAACATAATGAAAGCACGATATGAGCAGAGCGACTGAATACCTTAAGAACTTAGGGCCAATGGAAGACTTCATTGAGCATATGGAAGGTGACCCCAACTCAACTTATTATAATGTTCTACCTGATATGAAATATGATGCAGATGAACTATTAGCTGAACTTGGTTCTATTGTAGATTTAGCTGATGGCAGCTGGGGCAAAGATCAATTACATATATCAAATGTTCCAGGACATGAAGATGATTTAGCTTATTCATACGGTAGTCTTGTAGTAGATCATGTTAACTCAAAACCAAATGATGTGATTTTTTATGATGAACCAATAGAAGAATCAGACTTTTCATCTATTAGCACTATATTTAAAGATACAACGTTTGAAAAGATTCATTCTGAATTAACAGCAAAATATAAGATTGGCCGGTTTCGTGTTATGACTTCCCGTCCAACCGGTTGTTTATCTTGGCATAACGATGCAAATAATCGAATACACTTTCCTATAAAAACACAACGTGGCTGCTTTATGATTGTTAATAATGAACCTCGACATTTAAAAAAAGGTGTCGGTTACTTTGTAAATACAAGGTCGCATCACACAGCAGTCAATGCATCACGAGAAACTCGTATTCATTTGGTTGCAAATGTACTTTCCTAAACATATAAAAAAGTGCGGATTGTTTCTTTCAGGCGGAATTGATTCTGCTCTGATTCTATATCATCTATCAAAGCTACCGGTTGAAGTTTATCCTATACACGGCTATGATATTAACATTCCTGAAATGGACACGCTTACAGTTGCTCAGGATGTAAGGAACTGGATACTCGTGAACGGCATTATGAAGAAAGATCTTCAAGCTAAGATACATGATATCACTATTCATCCTATGGACTTTGATGGTGTTAAATCAAAATACCATTTTATGAGACCAGCTCGTAAGTATCTCGAACAAAGATTTGCTGTAACTCATTGGGTGTTTGGTACAAGCCAAGGAATGCCGGGTGACGAAAGACCTGGAAACTCAATGAAAGGTAAAGAGTTACAAAACTTACCGGACAATTATGATGATATTATTGTTCCATGGGCTTACAAAAACAAACAAGACATTGCAAAAGAGTATGCTGAATTCAATCTAAATGAATTAGCTAATATTACAAACAGTTGTACAATGAGCTTACCTGTACCTTGTCGAGAATGCTGGTGGTGTAAAGAACGCTATTGGGCATTTAATTCTTATGATGGGGGTGTACAGTAGCCACAAAACGTGATATAATTGTATGATTATGAGAGGCTAATATATGAAATTCTATACTGATGTTCATCGTTATATGAACCAACTTTATTATCGTGGTCGTACTGATAATGGCTCTGCTATTATTAATAACGTCACATTTAAACCTACCCTTTATTCAAGCAGCACAAAACCTGTCACATCAGCTTTCAGTTCGATGGATGGTCGACCAGTTGTACCACGTACCTTTGGTAAAATGAGTGAAGCAAAACAATGGGTGGAAGAGAATGAACAAATCACAGGTCGCTCGATCTATGGTACAGTTAACTATAAGCATCAATGGATTACGCAAAAGTATCCAGGTGATATTGAATTCGACATTAATCATATTAACATCGTTAATCTTGATATCGAAGTCCATTCCGATGAAGGTTTCCCTACACCTGAAGAGGCAAAGTGGCCTGTAACTGCAATTACTATTAAATCAAATCAATCAGAAGTCTATCATACATTTGGCTTAGGCAAGTGGGATGAAACTAAACGTGATTCATCTATTAATCATTTGCTTGTACAGTATCGTGAATGTGCAACTGAAGAAGAGTTATTGCGTAAGTTTATAACTCATTGGCGTTCCAGCTGGCCTGATATTGTTACAGGTTGGAATGTTCGCGCATTTGATATGCTTTATCTTGCTAATCGAATTCGCAATCTTTCTGGTACAAGTGAAACTCTTAAGGGACTTTCTCCTTATAATCTTGAAGGTGAAATCAAGCGAAGTCAAGGTAGCGCAGGTGCTGATGGTAGTGAGCATAAGATTCTAGGTTATGACATTCCAGGTATTGCACAACTTGACTCAATGGCATTGTTTAAGAAGTTTGGCTTTACATATGGCCCACAAGAATCTTATCGTCTTGATCATATTGCAAGTGTAGTTGTTGGTGAAAAGAAGCTATCATACGAAGAGCATGGTTCTCTTCTTAAACTGTATACAGAAGACTTCCAAAAGTACATTGACTATAACATTAAAGACGTTGAGCTTGTTCAGCGCATTGATGATAAGATGGGTTTAATGGCACTTGCACTTACGATTGCATATCGTGGCGGTGTAACATATGAAGAAGTATTAGGCAGTGTTGGTATATGGGATTCAATTGTTCTTCGTGAGTTGAATAAGCAAGGTATCGTATGTCCATTCAAAGGCAAACGCAAAAAGCAGCTTATTGACTTTGTAGGTGGTTATGTAAAAGAACCACAGATTGGTGCACACGATTGGGTTGTATCATTTGACTTAGCATCGCTATATCCTAATATTATTACTCAGTGGAATATGTCTCCTGAAACCATTACTACGAATTCTGAAAATGTTTCAATAGCAGCAAACGATACTCATTATGATACAACTAAAATTGGTATCATGCCTCAGATCATTATTGATTACTATGATGATCGCAAGAAGACAAAGAATGAAATGCTTAAGCTAAAGAAGTCAGGTGGTAGTGAAGCAGACATTCAACATCTCGAAAACCGTCAGATGGCTATCAAAATTCTTATGAACTCGTTGTATGGTGCAATGGGTAATCAGTGGTTCCGTTACTTTGATTTAAGACTTGCCGAAGCTATTACTATGACTGGACAGCAAGTAATTAAACGATGTGAAAAAACTATTAACGATGAATTAAATAAGTTGCTTGAAACTAACAATGTTGATTATGTTATTGCTATTGACACTGATTCTGTGTATGTAAACTTTGCACCTTTTGTTAAGAAGTTTAACCCATCCGATCCAGTTGACTTTCTTGATAAGGCATGCTCTGATCATTTTGAAAAGCTATTTGCAGATGACTTTGCAATTATGTTTAAAGAAAAGCAATGCCGTATTCCTCGTATGGAAATGGAGCGTGAAGTTATTGCTGACAAAGGTATATGGACTGCAAAGAAACGTTATATTCTTAATGTGCATAATTCTGAAGGCGTACCATACAATCCACCTAAGATGAAGATTATGGGTATTGAAGCAATTAAATCATCAACTCCTGCAGTTGTTCGTGATAAGTTTAAAGCCATCTTCCATTACATTATTGCAGGAGATAGGCATGCCACTCAAAAGTTTATTGCAGACTTTAAACGAGAATTCAAAGCACTTGAACCACATGAAGTAGCATTTCCTCGTAGCGTTAAGAACCTTGCAAAGTTTGCAAATAACAATAATATATACTGTAATAAAGACAATCCTAATTTTGATGGACCAGATAAAGTTGCGGTTACACCAATGCATATCAGAGCTGCTCTTCTTTATAATCATCATAAGAAAAAGCACAATGAAGAGATTGCTTCTGGTGAGAAAGTAAAGTTTTCTTATCTTAAGTTACCTAATCCAATTCGTGAAAACGTGATCGCGTTTCCTGAATTCCTTCCCCCAGAGTTAGGTTTACATAAATACATAAACTATGATATTCAATTCACTAAAACCTTTCTTGACCCCCTCGAACCAATTTTAAACGCAGTTGGTTGGGATGCGGAGCAGAAAGTTACTCTTGACGATGTATTCGGATAGAGCATTCACCCACATTTAAGCGTTTACATAACTGTTTAAATGTGTTATAATAAGACATCAATAGGAGAATAATAATGTCTACAAGATCTAAAATTTTAACTGTATTCTTTTGGTTACTACTGCTAGTAGCTATTGGATTAACATATCAAGTTGAACGACAGCTAGATTCACGCTTGAATTCAATGCAAGAACAAATTGATTCTACATCTAAGATGTTAGAAGCAATGACTAATGAGTAATAACTGGTCAACAGATATTGCTGACATGCATGTCAAGTTTGGTGTGCATGAATGGTTTGAAGCTAATAAAGATGATCCTGATCTTATGATTAAGTATCTACAATTTCGCATGGCAATGGTACAAGAAGAAGTCGACGAAACTCGCACTGCTATGGTTACCGGCGATCCAGAAGAAGTTGTAGATGGCTTAATTGACTTATGTGTTTTCGCTATTGGTACACTTGATGTATTTGGCGTTAATGCAAATGAAGCTTGGGATAAAGTATATAATGCTAATATGGCTAAACAACCAGGTGTTAAAGAAGGTAGGCCGAATCCGTTCGGTTTACCTGATTTACTTAAACCTGATGATTGGCAAGCACCATCCCACGAGGGTAATCATGGAGATATCGCTAACGCTCTTTAAGAGTGCATTCGATAATAAAACACACAAACGTATGGACTTCCAAAGCTTTTCAGCATTGGAAGATTTGTTGTATCAACTGTCCAAACGTCAACTGAAAGGCAAACGAGATGCGGAACTTATATCACCGGCTACTTACAAACCTGATACTACTCGGGCCAACGCGAATGTACTTAATTGGGCAGGTTGGTGTGCTGTTGATGTTGATGATGTTGAAATTGAGGGTGAACTAGATGCTTGGATACGCAATCTTGTTCCTGGCTGGCGTTTTGTTTGTTATAGCACTGCGAGCTCTCGAAACGATCAACCTAAGTTCCGCCTTGTGTTCGAGCTTGGAGAGCAAATTGAAGCAGAGCGAATCAGGCATTTTTGGTACGCACTTAACAAAGAACTCGGCGGAATTGGAGATACTCAAACTAAAGACTTATCACGCATGTACTACATCCCTGCGACATATGATGGAGCAAATAATTTTATATTTACTGGCGACGGTAGTAGCATTAACGTTAATGAGTTATTGGCTAAACATCCCTATGTAGATAGGGCTAAGAGTGGTAATACGTTTCTCGATAGATTACCTCCTGAACTTGCCGAACAAGTTGTAAACCACCGTAAGAATTCAATGCAAAATACAAATGTAGTATGGTCAAGCTTTCACGATTGCCCCTTCTGGCCACGTAGACTAGCTAGTGAATATGTTACAATAAGCGAAACAGGTTGGTACCATAAAATGTATCAAATGATGGTTGCCATTGCTGCTCGAGCTTTAGAGAAAGAATATCCAATATCTGCAGGTCAAATTGCAGATCTTTGTAAACAATTTGATAATGAACATGGCGGTTGGTATACTGATCGACCTATTGAAAAGGAAGCGGATCGTGCTCTTGAGTACGCCTACAGAAATACATAGTGTTGTTTATATCACAGGACAAAACTAGAAACTACTTATGTCCTAACTTAATCTTTCTTTTTGTTTTATAATAAAGGCATAGAAACAAACTAAAGGAGTTTTAAAATGCCAAATTTGAGATTTAACATAAAAGACTTAAATCAAAAACAACTTGTTGAAAAGTCAAATAAAGAATCAGATGCAATTTATTCGAAAGAATCAACTCGCAAAGGTCGTACAATTGAAGCAATACGCATGTCAAATCTTTATGGACTTGCATCAGAACAATTTCTTATTGAAAAATGTGGCTTTAATGATGATCCTCGTGCGTATAAGGATGTGATATCACCTCAAGGACATAGTGTTGAAATCAAAACTACATCTGCAAAAGGTGTAGCCAAAATGCTTAATACATGTGATTATTGGAAAGTCAGTGAACCTTGGAGACAATTACCTGAATGGCTTATGGTCTTTAAAAGTGAGTGGCTAAGTGGTGAATACATATTACAAGGTACATATAAATGGAATGGACAATCATATGCCGATGCTGCATTTGATTGGCAGAAAGAAGCAAAGGCTGCTATTGACTTACGTGAAGATGAATTGTGGCTTGCTAACCCTGTATGGAACATAAGTCACAATGCATAAAGATACTATACTGCAAGAAGCAATTGATGCTAATCCAAATATGATTGTACCATTTTATTTAATGTGTGCATATGCATATTATGAAAAAGATGAACCGATTGCTTCTGATGCATTCTTTGATAACTTAGCTAAAGTATATTTGGAAAAGTATGATGAGCTTACTCACCGGCATCGTGATGTTGTATCAAAAGAAGATTTAGAAGCCGGAACTTTTATGGGAAAGTATCCGTCTATTGTTGAAGGCGCTGTAGAGGATTTTAAAAATAGGACATAATGGTGGACCACCTTTAGACGACCACAATTATGCTTATCGCTTATTTCTATGGAAGAAAGCAAAAAAAGAATCAAAAAAAGTTCCTGTTGAAATTGTACGATTTCGTATAAAGGAAGCACGGAAAGAAGGATTAACATATGACGAATATTGTTTTAAATATCGTTTACATAAGGAATTAAGTTCAATATGATAGCAGGTAAAGTATGGGGTACGACCGAACTGATTGAAGCTAATGGTGCTCTTGAGTTTCATCGTATCGAAATGAATAAGGGTGGTGTTTGTTCTAAGCACTGCCATGAATTCAAATGGAATGGATTCTATGTTGAATCAGGTCGTATGCTTATTCGTGTATGGCAAAATGATTACGACTTAGTTGACGTGACAGAGCTACAAGTGGGACAATACTGTAAGGTAAAGCCTGGTGTATATCATCAGTTTGAATGCTTAGAAGACGGTGTTGCATTTGAATTGTATTGGGCAGAATTTAATCATAATGATATAAAGAGGGAAACGGTAGGACACGGATGAGATTTATAATTGGTGGTAAAGTAGTAAAACAGGATGAGCGCTATACAGTAACAGATAATACAACTCTTAAGAATTTGATTGTAAGTCAAACAGAACTTAATCCAAACAAATCAACAACCGGACATTCACATGCCGGTCAGGAAGAAGTATATTTGTTTCATCAAGGATCCGGTACTATGGAGATTGATGACAATCAATTTCAAGTAGATGTGGGCAGAGTAATCACAATACCTGATGGAGCATTTCATCGCGTGCATGCCGGAAGATATGGTTGCACATTCACATGTGTATTTGATGGAAAGAGATACGATGGATAATAGAGTTATAGGATTTACGGCTTCTACCTTTGATTTATTACATGCAGGGCATATTAGTATGCTACGAGAAGCAAAAGCAAAATGTGACTATTTAATTTGTGGATTGCAAGTTGATCCATCCTTAGATAGACCTAAAAAGAACAAACCAGTACAAACATTGGTTGAAAGATATACACAGCTACTTGCAGTTAGCTATGTAGATGAAATTATACCATATCAATCTGAAAATGATCTTATTGATATATTGCAAATGTATCCTATTAATATTCGTATTATGGGTGAAGAATACCGATCGATTCAATACACAGGCAAAGCTGAATGTATTCAACTTGGTATTGAAGTTTATTATAATAAGCGTAATCATCGCTTCTCTTCCTCCGGGTTAAGAGAACGGATATCGAGTAAAAAATAAACATTTACAACCTTACATTTTTGTGTTATAATTAACGTATTATAGGAGTATGATATGATTAATGGAATTCATGCAATTGTTGCATGCGATGACTTCGGTGGAATATCTAAAGATGGCGTAATGCCATGGCCTAAGAATCCTGCTGATATGGCTCACTTTAAACAACATACAGTTGGCCAGATAGTCATCATGGGCAGCAAAACATGGCATGATAAACAAATGCCTTCGCCCTTACCTAATCGATGCAATATTGTAATTACCTCACAAGAGCTAGAAGGTCCTGAGCTTACTATCTTTGGTAAGCTACATGAAAAGATACCTGACATACCGTTTGATCAAGTTTTGACAGAGAAGTGGATTATTGGTGGTGCACAAATTATTGAACAATGCCTTCCAATTATTGATGAGTTTTATCTTACGCGAATTCCAGGTCATTATGATTGTGATACATTCATACCTCTTGATGAAATCGGTCTACGCTTTAAATTAGCAGACGAGCATTGGGTAGGACAAACTAACTTTCAAAGGTTAATAAAACGATGGTAAATAAATTTGAAACTAACTATCTTGCGACAGCACGTAATATTCTATGGACTGGCGACCAACGTGAAGGACGTAATGGTGTAACTGTTTCTTTACCATTTCAATCTTTAACGTTTGATTTGTGTGATGGCTTACCTCTTATGACAACTCGTAAGAGCCATTATAAAGGTGTATTCGGTGAATATGCTGCATTGATACGTGGTCCTCAACACATTGATGACTTTACTAAGTGGGGCTGTAATTTCTGGAAGAAATGGGCACGACCTGACGGTACAATTAATCTTGATTATGGCAATGCATGGGTAGACTTCCATGGTGAAAACCAAATGGAAACAGTGCTTCATCTTCTTAAGAATGATTATACTGATAGACGAATGCTTATTACCGGTTGGGATCCATCAAACCTTAAGAATGTAGATTTACCTTGTTGTCACTATTCATATCAGTTTTGGTCAGACGGTAAGCATCTTGATTTACTATGGACACAAAGATCAGGCGATTGGATGATAGGCGTACCTGCTGATGCATTACTTGCTTCTGCTATGGTAAATCAGTTTGCTAGTCTTGCAAATATGATTCCGCGTAAAGTAACAATGATGATAGGCGATGCGCACATCTATGAAGATCATTGGGAAGCTACACGTGAACAAACACGTCGTAAGCCTTTTGATATGCCATCATATGGTTATATGGCACAGAAAGATTTGTATTCTTTTACGCCTGATGACTTCATAGTAAAGAACTATGAGCATCATCCTGCTATTGACTATTTACTTAAAGAGTAAAGTGTGATATAATATGGATAAGAAATGGGATAAACGTTATTTGGATATGGCTAGTGGCATTGCTCAATGGTCAAAAGATCCATCAAGTAAGATAGGCGCAGTTGCTGTTGGCGATAAAGGTCAGGTGCTAGCACAGGGCTTTAATGGCTTTCCTCGTAATATTAAAGATTGGGAAGAGCGTTTAAAAGTGCGTGAAACTAAATACAAGTTTATGATTCACGCTGAAATGAATGCTATCTACAATGCAACTTATAATGGTGTATCACTTGATGGTGCTACACTTTATGTTCATGGTTTACCTTGTTGCGCTAATTGTGCACTCGGTGTAATTCAAGTTGGTATTAAACGAGTAGTAATGCGCGGCAATATTAAACCTCAATGGGAGGAGTCATTTGAGATGACAAAACAATTATTTAACGAAGCAAATGTAGAATGGGAATTTATTGAATGAGTATTATGGATAGGTTGAAGAAGAACTCTAAACTGAAGCATACTGAAGTATTAGCTGAGTCTAAGTTTTTCAATGAAAAAGAACAAACACCAACAAGCGTACCTATGGTTAATGTTGCACTTTCAGGCGATCCTGATGGTGGCTTAACTCCAGGCCTGACTGTATTGGCTGGTCCAAGTAAACACTTCAAGACTTCCTTTGCATTGCTTATGGCAGCAGCTTATCTTGATAAACATGATGATGCTGTAATGCTATTCTACGATTCAGAGTTTGGTTCACCTCAAGCATACTTTAAACAGTTCGGAGTAGATCCATCTCGCGTATTGCATACACCTATTACAAATGTTGAAGAGCTTAAGTTTGATTTAATTGGACAGCTCGAAGCAATGGAACGCACAGATAAAGTTATCATTGTGATTGATTCGATCGGTAATGTTGCGTCAAAGAAAGAGATGGAAGATACTATGAACGAGAAATCAGTTGCTGATATGTCTCGTGCAAAAGCATTAAAAGGTTTATTCCGTATGGCTACACCTTATCTTGCTATGAAGAACATTTCTATGATTGCAGTTAACCACACATATCAAGAAATCGGATTGTTTCCAAAAGCAATTGTTTCTGGCGGTACTGGCATTTATTATTCAGCTGATAACATCTGGATTATTGGTCGTCAACAAGATAAAGTTGGTACTGAAATTAAAGGTTATCACTTTGTAATTAATGTTGAGAAGTCACGTTTTGTGAAAGAGAAGTCTAAGATCCCTATTAGCGTATCATGGGAAGGTGGCGTACAGAAATGGTCAGGCATACTTGATGTTGCATTGGCCGGTAACTTTGTTGCTAAACCATCAAATGGTTGGTATTGTCGTGTTGATATGGAAACAGGTGAGTTACTTGAACCTAAAGTAAGACAGAAAGATACCTTAGAAGAATCATTCTGGAAACCAGTCTTTGCTGACGGTAAGTTTAAAGAGTTCTTGAAAAAGCAATATCAAATCGGTCATGAGTCACTTGTGCCTATGGACGATATTGTGGTGGAGGCATGATACAAAACACTGACTATGAAATGATTCCAAACGATGTAGACGGTTGGGACATTCGAATCTTGACCGGTGAGTTTAATGAAACTGTATTTACTTTTGAACACTTAAGAGTTATTGATGATGGACTAAAGTATAGGATTTCTATTGTTGAATCTCCAATAGAAGATCTTAATCCTGATGAAAATATAGGTTTACAAAAGGCTGCAGGTGCGATATTATATAATGTATTAGATGACTATTGCAAGGAATCAAAATGAATACAGCAAATATTGAACAAACTATATTAAGAAACCTTTTAACAAATGAAGGGTACACTCGTAAAGTAATACCCTTTATTCAAAAAGAGTATTTCGAAGGAGTGTATCAAAAACTGTTTGAACAGGTTCTAAGTTACACTGCCAAATATAATAAGCTACCTACATCAGAAGCGTTGCAAATTGAGATTGATGATAAATCAAACTTTACTGATGAACAGTATCGCCATGTGGTTGAAATCATGCCACGTTTGTTTGATGAAGAACCTGTCGATGAAACATGGCTTTACAATCGTACAGAGAAGTGGTGTCAAGATAGAGCACTCTTTAATTCGATTATGGAATCAATTAAGATTATTGATGGCAAGCACCAGAAGCTAACAAAAGATTCATTGCCTGATTTGCTTACAAAAGCATTAGGTGTTACTTTTGATACTAATGTTGGCCACGACTATCTTGAAAACATTGACGAACGCTATGCATTCTATCATGCACAAGAAGAAAAGATCCCATTTGATATTGAGCTATTGAATAAAATAACAAAGGGTGGGTTATCAAACAAAAGTCTTAATATTGCACTTGCTGGTACAGGTGTTGGTAAGTCGTTGTTTATGTGTCACATAGCAGCAAACTCTCTCATCCAAGGTAAGAATGTTTTATACATAACATTAGAAATGAGTGAAGAACGTATTGCTGAACGTATTGACGCTAATCTTCTTGATCTACCAATTGATCAGATAGAGCATATGTCACAAGAAATGTTTAGTAATGCTGTTAATCGTTTGAAAACAAAAACAAACGGTCGATTAATTGTAAAAGAATATCCTACTGGTACAGGTAATTCAAATCACTTCCGTGCTTTATTGAATGAACTTAAGCTAAAGAAAGCATTTGAACCTGATATCATTATGATTGATTACTTGAATATATGTGCATCGTCACGTATTAAGATGAGTAGTGAAGGTAATAGCTATGGTTACATTAAAGCAATCGCAGAAGAACTACGAGGGCTTGCAGTTGAATTCGACTTACCGATTGTTTCTGCAACGCAAACGACACGTAAAGGTTTTTCTAATTCAGATCCTGGGTTGGAAGATACAAGTGAGTCTTTTGGATTACCCGCAACTGCAGACTTAATGTTTGCTCTTGTTACAAACGAAGAGCTTGAAGAAGAAGGTAACATTATGATTAAGCAATTGAAGAATCGCTATAATGATCCGAGTACATATAAACGATTTCTTGTAGGCATTGATCGTAGTAAGATGCGATTAATGGATGCAGAAAAGCAAGACCTTATGAAAGACACTCCAACCTTTGATAAAACAAATCAAGGTGAGGACCAAAAGAAATTCGATGAATGGAAGTTTTAAATGACAAATGAGATAAATATCCTTAAGCAAAATGTTCTTGACTTGCAAGGCCAACTGCAAGCCGCCTATAAACGTATAAAGGAGTTATCAGATATGGTTCAACCAAGCTATTCTTACAGAGAAATATCAACCTATTGGGGAAACGATCAAACATATTATAGTGATGAACCACCAACTGGATACTGTAAAGTTTGGTATAATGCAAAGGAAGAGATGTTTGGTATTGATTGGTTTAACGAAGATGATCAAAAAATTGCATCTGAAGAGTATCCTAATAAGTCAATGCATTTTGTAGAGAGTGCTGCAGAGAATTGGTCACACGGAGTTAAGCCCACACCACTGTAATATATTTGTAACAGTTACAAATTAATTGCAATTAACCGTTTACATTATTATGTAAACGTGGTATAAAGATACTATGAAAAAATCAACTATATCAAATATCGTTAATGGTGTTGTAGTTGGCGGCTTAGCTGTTGCCTGCACTACCATCTATTCGCACAGTCAAACTGCACCTGAAATCTCGTGCCTAGCTGATAATATTTACTTTGAATCAAGTAATCAATCAGAGGTAGGCCAGATAGCAGTTGCAAATGTTACTATGAATAGAATGTATTCAAAACATTTTCCTAATACAATATGTGATGTTGTTTGGGAAGATAAGCAATTTAGCTGGACTCATGACGGCAAATCTGATGTGCCTTCTGATGCTGTAAAATATAACAGCATTTACAATCTTGCTGAATTAGTGTATAATGGTTATATACCCGATATAACTGAAGGCTCTACTTTCTATCATGCCGATTATGTCGAACCTTATTGGGCATCGACTATGGATGAGAAAGTAACCACAATTGACAACCATATTTTTTATAAACATAAAGGCAGATAATGAAATTACTTGTGATAGGCTACGGCCGACATGGCAAAGATACTGTATCCGAGTATCTTGCAAACAAATATAACCTTAGCTTTAATTCTTCATCTTGGCATTGTGCAGACAATGTTTGCTTTCCTGCACTTCGTGATAAGTACAATTATAAAACTGTACAAGAATGCTTTGATGATCGTTCAAATCATCGTGCTGAATGGTACGATCTTATCTCTGCTTATTGCGATAAAGATCATGCTCGTATCGGTCGTGAAATCTTTTCTTTTTCAAACATCTATTGCGGTGTTCGTAACAAACGTGAATTCCATGCTATTCGTAATGCAGGCTTATGTGACTTTGTCATATGGGTAGATCGCTCTGACCACCTTCCTGCTGAAGACAAATCAAGTAATACACTTGAACCCTGGATGGCAGACTATATTATCGATAACAATGATACGCTCGAACAACTACATATCAATGTTGATCAATTATATAACTATCTTAACTTCGGTGATTATTCTGATATTCTTGAAGAGCTTGAATTATCTGCTGGCGTTGGAAGTAGTAGTGTGTCTAAAATGTCACACTGATATGTTTATTATATTTAGCTGTTTACATTACTCCCCAAATGTGATTAAATAGCATATGTAAATGTTACAAAGATTGTATGGTCCTGTTGGCGGTACCCAGCGGCTCCACCACAACTACACTATGTCCGTGACTCCTTGGCGGATCTGATCAATGACAGGAGTAGG
>Ga0181391_1000050_pt1 | contig 30730 bp, 37 predicted proteins | sample 14SPOviralmetaG_FD_130080 | JGI IMG/M metagenome (GOLD analysis project Ga0181391, IMG submission 130080) | Marine viral communities from the oligotrophic San Pedro Time Series (SPOT) site, San Pedro Channel, CA, USA - 14 SPOT_SRF_2010-08-11 | ecosystem: Environmental > Aquatic > Marine > Strait...
CAAGGAGGCGAACGGTTACAGCCGTGAGATGGAGCACTGGATTACTGGTGGTGGCGTCCTCGGACACAACAACAACGGTGACGCAGGTCGCGACGTGGCTACGTTCCACTACCGCTCTGAAGTTGCTTTGTGTGTCCGTGCTGCTAACAAGCACGTGATCATCAAGGGTCTCTAATAACCTGAAGTGAGAGGGGATCCTTCGGGGTCCCCTCAACCTTCATAATCCTTTTTGATTATGGCTACATTCAAATCGCTTCAAGGAAGCACCACACAGGCTACATGTATTGTCATTGATGATGCTGTTACTGCCAGCGGAAACACTGACTTTAGTGTAAATCAGCCAGCCAACACTTTGGTTGAGGAGGTTTACGTTAGGGTTGTTGAGTCACCAACGATTACCTCTGGCGATATTGGTTTAACTATGGGGTACACCCAGAGTGGATCCGAGGTCGTTGGTAATACGACTGGCGTAGACAACCTTCTAGACGCGGGTACCACCATGGTGGCTAACGCGGTGTTTAAAATGACGGGCAATGCCAACACTTCTTTCGCGGCCTTCGCTACTGGTGACGCCACTACTGCTCCTGCTCACGCAGCATACAAGAGTGAAGCCACTACTCTATTCGGTCGCATCGCTACCAGCACTGCTGCTAGTGTTCTTGGCAAACTTGAGATTCACGTTGTGTTCAGACACTTTCACAGCATCTGATTTCGGTATATTCTGATAGAAAAGGCCTCCTAGTGGGGCCTTTTTTATTTTGTATTTTTAAGTGATGGCAAGCAACAAGTACTTCCTCTTCCGTACTTCCGAGGTGACAGAATACAGCGATGTATTCTCTGACGAAGGGGACAACCTCTCCCTACTATCTATTAGCACAGACCACGTATCGTACATCACGGCTAAGAAGGGTGTCGTAGTCTTTGTGTTTAACAACGCCAGCCTGTATGAAAACTTTCAGGGGGCAGCCAGGGAGGCCCTAACCAAGACGCGCATGGAGGTGTCGTGCGAGGTGGGTGAAGAGTTTAAGCTAGTCAAAAAGATAACAGAGTACATCACCAACCCTAGCCCTACTCGTAGGGTTTTGGAGTTTGATGCGGTAAACTCTAGCAGCAGTTTCAGGGAGTCTAAGCCAAGTGTGATCAAGCCGTTGCTACCTAAGCAACCTGTGATTATGTCTACGCAGGCAGTAAGCAATGACCCCGCATCTATAGACTTAACGCAAACTACTACCACAACGATAGCAGGGATTACCTACCCGTCCCCTTCGTTTATGCCTATCATAGACTATAACGAAACGGAACTTCCTTCGGATGGGACAGCCATAAACGCATCAAACAACTGGGACAACTCAGGTAGTGGAGGGGCGACATACAACATCACTTCTTCAACCACAGAAACGATTGGGTCAACGACTTTCCCTATAGTAGACAGAACCAACGGGACTTCTGTCAATGCCGCAGCGGACATCTCAGCAGGATCTAAGCTGACTATGGCTAACGCTCTAGAGATAGACGGGGCGTATACAATCTATATGGTTGTCGGAACCCTAGGGTACGCAAGTTTCGGTCATAGCATACTAGATAACGGACACACCCACATCGGATTTGCAGCTAACGCGGGGGCAGAGAATACGAGTAGTGAGTTTTGGGTTAGGCACAATACGTCTAGTCTAGTCCGCCCTGCATACATGACCTTAAACGCTACGCTCGACAATACCGTGGCATACCAGTACCCCGACCCAAGTCTAGACAGCCCTGACGCAAACACAGCGGGGTTCGAAGGTCAGCACACATACGTGTTTGTATTGCGTAGAGATAAAGACTTCAACCTGTACCTACACAACCATACGGGGGATATAGTGGGGTATGCAGGGAGCGTTACGGGGAGCGGAGATTTTGCTACCGACGGGACACTGAAAATCGATGACATCGGAACTGGATTCCGTGGGTTCCTACCCCGCATAGGGGTTATAGGTTCTGATATTGGGGGTAGCTCCGCTTCGAAATTGGCTAAGGACCTGTTCAAGAAGTACAGATTGGTTCTTTGATTATATTTACAAAAATTAAATTTAAATGAGTGAAACCACACGTCGGGCGCCTGGTCGCCCCAAGAAAACTGTTGAGGCTCCCCTCCAACCTAAAGCCGCAGTAAAGAAAAAAGCTGTAGTGCGCAAAGTTGCAGAACAGAATAACAACGTAGAGTACGAGCTGATCTCAAAAGGAGGTATCGTAACCATGCTCCCACAGAAGGGGGTCACCACCTACGACGAATCCAAAGACCAAGTTCGAGAGATTCGGTATTGCCCTAACGAGCCTAGCGTATGGGCTGACGAGCAGGGGGATAAAGCTAGGAAGCAAGCCGTAGTATTCCGAGAGGGTAGGCTCTTCATCCCCAAAGACAAGCCGAACATGCGGAAGTTTATGGAGGTACACCCAGGCAATCAAGAGAACGGAGGCAATATGTTCAGGCTGGTGGACAAGAGAAAGGACGCCGAGAAGGAATTGAACAGAGAGTTTTTGCTTAACGATGCGATCAGTATCGTAAGGGAGAAGCCCATCGAAGACTTGCTTGCGGTGGCTATCTATCACGGGATCAACATCAACACCGCCACTAGCGACATTAGGTACAACTTACTTAACGTAGCCAAGAAGAAGCCTCAGGAGTTTATCGATTCTTTCGATAGCCCACAGGTGATGACTAGGTCTACCGTGCAGCAGGCTAAAGACTACCAGTTTATTAAGGTGACCCCTAGTGGGGTGTCTTGGTTTGACACAGGTAAGCTTATCGTCTCGGTGCCTGTAGGTATGGACCCGATCGATGTCATGACCCGTTTCTGCCTGACAGAGAAGGGGGCTTCGGTTCTGGGTAACCTAGAAGAGAAGCTGTCTAGGCTGTCGTAACCCCTTGTAACCCAACTGAGAAGGCCGCATACAGCGGCCTTTTCTGTTTATATTTGTTTTTATGATTGATGTCGTGAGGGTATATAATATTGTTCGTGACATCGCGAACAAGGATCAGAAGGGTTTCGTCACCCCTAACGTCTTCAACTCTTTCGCGCAGGTAGCTCAGAACAACGTCTACAACGAGATGTTTAACGAGCTAAAGATGGCTTCCGCCCTACGTAAGTCGGGGAGAGATGCAGGTCGGGACAAGTCTGCGTACAAGATGGTGGAGCAGGATCTGTCTACGTTTATTGTAAACCTGAGAGTGGTAGAAGGTACTGCGGCCCTCGATGAAGACCTTACCGACCCCGACAACGCGGCCCAAGAGATTACTTCTGACGTAGGTTCTGATTCGTTTACGTTCACTAGACCTACGAATATGAATCAAGACATCAGCATGTCTATCGATGGGGGGAATACCTCTGTAGAAATGATTTACGATGCAGAGAAGGTGAACAGAATCTTGAACAGCAATCTGTCTGGACCTACTGATGCCTTCCCCGTGTGCTTTGTAATGGGTAACGTATATCAGGTGTCCCCCTCCCCTGACACAGGGGTTATACTGCGGTACTATAGAAAGCCCTTGTCTAGGTTCTACTCTGGATTAGAGATCGGTGAAGTAGACTACTCTTCCCCACCCACCCTCTCTACGATTAACATCAACGAGAATACAGGTCAAGTTCTCCCCGATCCTGGGGCGAGCAGGAACTTCGACCTACCCCCACACTACATGTCTGAGGTTGTATATGAAATTTGCGAGTTGATCGGGATTAGTCTCCGTGACTCGCTGCTTGTTCAGTATGCTATGGGGGAAACAAAAGCTGAGTAATGCCTAGAACAAATCTTGAAACAACGGCCATGAACTACGTCGGTCTCCGTCAGGTGATCGACGATTTTATCGTGACCATGGATAGCGACGATTACGTCAGCAATGTATCTGACGCAGCTATCCGAAACATTGCGTTACGGGGTATCCGAGAGTTTGGATTCGATGTCACCAATAAGGTGAGGTCTCTCAAGCGTACAGTTCAGAGTAACAATACCATCGAGCTCCCTGACGACTACGTAGACCTAATTAAGATTGGGGTGGTGTCGGATGGAGTTCTTTATGTCTTGGGGGAGAACAAGAACCTAAACATCTCGATGAAGTTGGACACCTCTGACTCAACTAGTGACAGCCAAGAGGGACCTTTAAACCTCCTAACTAACGAGATTGCAAACAGAAGTCGGAGTATTGACGATACAGAAGGCAATGACAGTCAGAGCAACGACTATGACTTCTACGTCTTTCAGAACTACTTGTACCAAGGTGGTTTGGGTAGGCTATATGGTGCTGGTGGGGGTCACCTGCGTGGAGAGTATCGCATCGATCTAGATCAGAACCGCATTGAGTTGAGTACCGACGGTAACGTTAGCGAAGCTGTTATAGAATACACTTCTGACGAAGCGCGCAACAGCTACCCTGTGATTCACGTGTACGCTGAAGAGGCTCTACGCTGCTACCTGTACTACAAGCTCTGCGAAAGAAAGAGTTCGGTACCCGCAGGGGAGAAAGCTCGCGCTAGGAGCGAGTACTACAACGAGCGCAGGAAAGCCAAGGCTAGGATGAGCAACTTCACAAAGACCGAAGCCCTAAAAACCATCAGGCAGAACTTTAAGCAAGCGCCTAAGTACTGATGATCAATAAGTTAATACCCCGCATACTCAACTCCTCGAAAGACAGCCGCACAAGGGGCAAGATGGAGATGAATGACGCTTTGAATATTAGCGTCACAGATGATTACGGATTGAATTACGGCGCTCAAGGGGCGTCTATGGATCAAGACGGGAACGCTGGGGTCATTAAGCCTGTAAGCGGGAATAGAGAGCAAGGGGTTTCCGCCACTCAGGTTGTAGTGGGTCAAGAAGTTACAGGTGACGACATCATAGGGGGGCTGTACCCTCTAGATAGCGTACTTGATGACGAAGAAAGTTTTGTCCGTAGGGTTGTGGGTAAAGTTGAAGACCCTAAAGCAGGGGTGATATACTTCTTCTTGTTTAGCAACAACACTCGGGAGATGGGGGTGTACGCTTGGGATACCTATGGGTACTTTAACAACGGAACGGAGATTTGGATCCCTATATACACCACTTCAGAGTTCAACTTCTCTGAATCTGGCCGAGTGGTTGGTGATGTAGTCCATGTCAGCGGCGGTGCCGATCAGGACTTCCGCCCCATCTTGTATTTTACGGATGACGAAAACGAACCTCGCAAGCTAGATGTCTTGAGGTGCGTAGAGAGGCAGGCTCCTGAAGCGAATTTCGAAGGTGCCGTAGGGGGGTTTACTCCTGCGCTGTTCAACAACTACACTGAGAACAGTATCCATGACAAGGACTTGATTACAGCCTGCCCGAGGTCCCCTGTTGTACCCCCAAGCTTTGAGTTCCTTCCTGGAGATGGTAGGGCCAGTGACTTCCGTCGTGTCCCTGGGGTGCAGTTTGCATACCAATGTGTATACGCTTCTGGAGAGGTATCTGCTCTGAGCACGTATTCCGACATCGCTATACCTGACCAATACTTACGTCAGGGGGTTATTACAGGGGAGATAGACCTACCTCAAGCGTGTAGGATTACCATCAACCCCGCTCCTTTTGACGTCCTTACCATCAGTGAAGAGGTTGTCGCGTTTAAGATCCTTGTGCGTAGAGGAAACAGTGGGGCCTTTTTTGTTGTGGACGAGGTGGACAAGGCTGGACCATTTGGTACGGTTACTACTTACGACTTCTTCAACGATAGAGTGCTAATCGGAATCACTGAATCCGAAGAGAACAAACAGTTTGACAACCTACCTCGACGGGCTCAGGCTATGTCTGTCATCGAGAACAGGTTATTCTATGGCAACTACGTAGAGGGCTATGACGATGTCCCGCTAGAGGGTACGGTTGAGCCTACATACATCGAGGACTCAAGTATCGATAACGCATTTGAGCTTGTGGCTACACCGATTGTGATGCCCTTGAGTCAATTCAACGGGAGCACAGTCCCTAGCAATTTGCAGAGAAACCAACAGAGGACTGCGGGTGTCGCTATCGACACTTCGGTACTCAGTAGCACCCTCTCTGCAGGCAGCACTATCAATGTAAGCTTTCGTTTTGAACCTGGCGAAAACATAAGCCTATATAACGTAGACGGGGGGTACCATAGCTCTCGTATTACGGGTGGGGTTCGCGGTGATGTTGGGTACAACGCTGTTCCTTTCGATCAGACTTTTGATACTTCAGAAACTCTAATTGACTACTCCGAGCTTTTTACTGGGGCTGATCAATTAGAGCTCGCTCAAGATAAACTCCTCCCCGCTGTCGGTGCGGGGATTGGAGTTGGCGCTCTAGGGGGGTTGGAGTGGGTTCAAACGGAGGGGTCTGATCAAGGCGAGAGTAGTGTAACCCAAGCTGTCATTGGAACTTCGGCGGGTTCCCCGTTGAAACTTAAAGGTGGGGTGGTACAGTTCTCTTTGGAGCTAGAGCTTACAGAGAGCATTGAAAACGCCCCTTCTGCTGTTGCGAGGGCTATCGGGTACGCTATGTCTGGTCAGGTAGATTCACTCCCGCCTGGAATCACCATTATCCAATCCAATATAGACCCTTCGTACAACTTCAACCATGGCTTGAGGTCCGTCGATCCAATTCAAGATGAAGGTATTGGAGATGGGTTCAACCTTGTCCGATTGGGGGTGGGGGGAACAGCGTTCAACCCTGATCTTGCCATCAATGTACCCACGGAGACGCAGCAGTCAGCGCTAGACTGCATCACCCCCGTGTATGAAAAGGGTACAGACTCACAAAGAAATATAGGGGCTCTAGGTCACGTTATTGTCAACGAGGCTAACGTAGCTATGAAGCTCGTGTATCAACCATCAGCTATATCAGACCCCCTTGGAGAGTGCATACTAACTATGGAGGTGGCGTCGCTAACCAATGTAGATGTCCTCACTTGCGTTCCTGTCGTTACGGCTCCAGACCTTCGTGTGCGTCAGTGGAGAATCTTTAGCGGGGAGTACTTGAATACGTATCAGATTACGGACATCAATTATGCAGGTGCGTTGGTAGACGACTTCCACTTTTCGGGTACTGCTGCTATGACTACCTCGGCGGTATTCTTCCCTCTAGTCCATTCTGCTGGTGAGACAAGCCCCCTATCTAACGCATACAGCGAGAGGCGCAAGGCAATTGGTTATCTAAGGCCTGCTGGAAGTAACTTATTCAGTGTTGACGGGTCAGACATATATATTACCAATCAGGACTATCGGGACCTAACCGAACCAACATTAGGGGGGATACCCGATCTTCAAAGAGAAAGGATTCTGGCTGCATTGGGTACCAGTATGATAGACTCCGAAGGTGGGTTTAAATTCAGCACCCCTATTGTTGAGGCAAGTATTTTTGCTCTAGGTGTTGACGCTACCCTCTTTCAGGCTAGACTGACATACAATATTAGTGATGCCGATGAAGGTAGCGTAAGCAGCCTGATGGTGATGACTGGGGCTGTTATGTTTCACGCTAGTAACGGGACGCTACTATTGGACCTACCGTTTACTGGGGGGGATGGACCCCTTAATAACTCAGGGCCTGAGGACTTCGCTTTGCAAAACATATACTTCATCTCTCTCGTAGGTGATCATATGGATAACTTCTATGTAGATGGTGGGGCACCAGCAGTTCTCTGGCATCCTCTGGGGGCTAATGTGGTAGGGGTTATGTCTAACCTTACCTCACCGCTGTTTAAAACGCAGACCCCATCTAGCTTCTTCGGTGACGCAGCGTTCGTTATACCTGAAGACAACACAGATCAGCTCCAAGAGGTAGAGGTGATATCAGATGTGTTCATCGATCAGTTAGAGATATCTGGTTCTTACAGGTCTTTCAAGAGCTCTGCATACCACGACCTCGGCATAGTGTACTACGACGACAGGGGTAGGCCAGGGAACGTAAACCTACTCCCAAGAGTGTATGTCGCGGGGTACAGTAGCGAAGAGAGAGGGCTACAGAAGGGTCGAGTGGAGTTGGAAATCAGTTTAGACAGCAGGCCCCCAGAATGGGCCCACCAATACCAAGTTGTATATGCAGGTAACAGCACATATCAAGACTTCATACAATACTCTATAGCAGGAGCGTTTGTTGATGAGAAAGGGGATACGAGTACAGGCAGGAATATCTACCTCAGCCTAAACCACCTGCAAGAAGACAGTCAGGTAAGCTACGCCGAAGCGTTCGGTGCCGTAGACTCCAACGGGAATAAAGACTTATATACGTTTGTTCCTGGGGATCAGGTGCGCGTGAAATCTTACGAGACCGAGCCAGGGGTATCTGTGTTCCCTAACCAGATGGTGTTCGATATTGTAGACCAGAAGCTATTGACAGGGAATACCGACGCCTCTACAGAGGAGACTCGCAACCCCTTGGATAGCGGTAGCGCCGACACCCCCTTGTTCCTTCAAGGGTCTTTCCTAAAGCTTCGCGACAACCCTGAAGCGATAGGGTTCAACTGGAGTTCAGTACGTGTTCAGGGAAACAACTTTAGTGGGGCTATGTCCAACTGGGGTAAGAGGTGCATTGTGGAAATCGTAAGACCTAAAGCTGGTGTAGACTCTGACATCAGGTCCTATCAAGAGACAGGGTTGGTGTTCAATGTAGGGAGAGGAGAGTTAGTCCAAGGGCAGTATGTCGCGGGGCAAGACGTATACCACCAGACCACCAACATAACCATGCGCAATGGAGATGTGTGGTGGAGAAGAATCCCTGTAAACATTCAGAACCATGACGGGGAGAGCTACATCTCCCTTATACCTGAATCGGTGGAGACAGACGAGGGTCAAGAGCTTCAAGTAGACTATCAGCCTAGGTTTAGAAACAGATACCTTGAGTCTTCTTCCTTTACGGATACGTTCCCAGGGGCCAACGTAAATGGATTCGGCAAGCGTAAGTTCTACAGCACGGAATCTGCTGAGGTGCGTCGTGAGTCTTCTATTACGTATAGCGACGCCAACGACTTCAGCACTCGCAGGATTCAGTACACTAGCTTCAACCCCTTCCAGGCTCCTTTCAAAGACTTACCTAACGAGCACGGGGCTATCAATGCCTTTGTGGAGTTCTCAGAGTTCTTGCTGGTTATCCAAGAGGACAAGAGCAGTCTAATCCCTGTAAACAGGAATATGCTGTCCGATGCTTCGGGTGGGTCTCAGCTTATCAGTTCAGATAAAATCATCGGGTCACAGAAGTTTATCCCTGGTCCCTATGGGGCTGACAACAACAGGGAGTCCGTGGTCCGCGTTGACGATAGCGTATACTTCGCAAACAAGTCTAAAGCCGAGGTGTATCGATTCTTAGGAGGTAAGGTAGAGGTCATTAGTCGCAAGGGTATGAACTCTTTCCTTCGCGACGCATTCCAAGACAACCTCCAACAAGACGACATGAGGGTGGTGAGTGGTTACGACCCCTTGAACGACGAGTATATCCTCTCTATTATTAATCTCGATCGCATCAACTACACCCCTCCGAGTTTGTTCACTCAACCTGTTGTTCAGATCTTCTCTTCAAACGATGAAGGGGGTGGCCAAGTAGACTTTGACGACGCAGACCCTGATGATTCTGATGGGGACGCTTCTGACGGAACCGAAACTGACGAGACAAGAAACTAAGCTATGCCGAATAGAACCTTTGCTTTTTCTCATCGCGGTGGATATTGGAAGACTCGCTACAGCTTCTTCTCTAATTGCTACGCGCAAATAGATCGAGTGTTTGCAAGTTTCAACACAATAATTTCTGGAGCTAACAGACAGGCTCCGATATGGGTGCATGGGTTGGGGCCCAACAACAACTTTTATGGGGGGCAGGTCGGAAGTGAGCTCTCGGTAAGCTTCAACGAGAGTCCCTCACAGAATAAAATCTTTAAGTCGGTGTCTATCGAGGGGACCAACAACTGCGAACCTGAAGCATCTATTACAGCCAACAACAGCACTGGTGTCGATCAAGACAAGTTCTCTGTAGTAAACAACTTCGACGACAAGGGGGGTATTCTGTATGGGGGTATAGTAGGGCAGAGCACGAACTCCAACTCCAACGTAAAGTACGTAGGGTATTTAGAGAATACCGCTTCTGGTCAGGCGCTCAATGTAAGTCAGACTGCGACTTCTTTTATCCTAAGGAGTAGGTTTAGGTGGGCTGACGGGGGGAGCTCACAGGTTAGCGAGACTACGAAGTACGTGTTGGGGTTACCAAACTCTATAGAGGGGTTCTTTTCTAACGACCCTGATTCCCCTGTTCTTTTAACTGATGATTTCGCTTCGATACCTAACGACGTGTCTTTCACTCAGTACGACCCGAATACCTTACAGGCGAGGTTTGAGATTGAGGGGGCTGCCAATAGCGGGATATTCACCTTCCTAAATAACGCAGACCGCATAGATGTATACAGCATAAGCAGCAGTCAAGAGAACGGGGATATGTTGAGGGGGCAGTATGCTGACGCCACGTTTACTTTCGGGACAAACGACTGGGAGGTATACGCATTGAACCTAGAATACGAACCCACAGAGTACGACCACAGTAAAGCTGTGTCCATTAGTAATACTAGGGGGAGGAGAGGTAGAGGACGCAGGTAAATATTGTAATTTTAAAGAAGATGATAGGATTAGCACTAGGCTCTCAAGCTGCGATGGCAGCGTATCAGGCTCAACAGAGCAAGAAGCGGGAGTCAGAGTACTCACGTAAGGCAGCCGATCAAGAGCGAGCTTTCGAGGCTTCTAGGCAGGCCATTAAAGACATCGATTTTTCTCCAGGTAGCGGCATCTACGACCTAGAGCAAGAGCGCAAGCTACAGGCCGAGCTCATGGGGTCTCAAGTCCAAGAGCGTAGCGACGAGCGAGAGGCTCGAGCGCTATCTGCTTTAGGTGACTCCCCACGTCAGATGAACGCCATGCTCCCAAGGTTTCTCGAGCAGAGCGAAAACGCTTTGCAGAAGGCGAACTTACAAGTTGGGGACATGAAGGTTAAGGCTGGCGCCTCTACAGTTCAAGCTGAGGAAGCTGGGGCAGATAAATCTAGACAGCGTGACATGATGTTAGGTCAGTTGGATTTGCAGCGTGCAGGCCAGAGCTTCGACACATTCACCGAAGGTGCTATGGGGGAGAGAGCTATGCGAGCTGAGATGCTACAGAGTCTCGGGTCAGAAGTCGGTGAAACCGTTGGGGCTTACGCGGGTATGAAGAGTGCCGAGGCTGTTGCTGCAGACAATCGTTCTGCTGCTGAAGCGGCATTGCAGGCTCAGATGCTTTCAGGAGAAAGCGGTGTCACACCCCCAATCGCTAGTGCTGTAGGTGGTACTGTAAAATCTACCGAAGATTCCTTGGACTTTGGAGAGGAGGACATAAATATTTCTGACGACGACGTGGTTCCGTTTGACAACAAGGTGTCAAACCTTCTTGATTATTTTTTTAAAGACGGCGGCTACATCGGTGAGCAAGGCGGGGTGACCGAAGGGGAGTTCGACCACGACACCAACAAGATTGCACTGGTAGATCAAGAGAGTGGAGAGAAAGTCGGGGAGGGTACAGGCGGTGAAGCCTTCTTAAACCCCGATCAGTTTGCTAGTACGATTGAGGTTAAGGCTATTATTGATAATATGGCTAACTCACCCAACGCAACAAAAGAAATTAAGCGTGCCGCAGAGATGCTGAGGTTCCTTGATGGTGAACAATTTCAAGAAGCATGAGTGAACTAGGATTTACAGGCAAGATCCCTATCCCCAACCTAACTAAGTTCGGGGACATATCAGGGGCTGCAGACAGGGCAAACGCCATGGCTATGCAGCGCGGGGTATTGGAGCAGAAGCGTCAAGCTGCGCAAGCTAAGGCAGCGGTTAAGACCAAGGCTCAGAAGGCTTCGTTTATGGCTAACCTAGGTGGGCTGTATGAAGATATCCACCCCTTCGCGCTCCCCTTTGTTGAAGAGGCATACACACAGCTCCAGCAAGAGGTGATGCCGTTTATGGGGATGGACAACGGGGCCGACTTTGCCAAGCCTATGATCGAGAACTTCAAGGCTAGTGTAGATAGGTACAAAATCAATAGGGATATGACGGCAGCCGAGACAGACTTGGCTCAGATGATAGACCCGCAGAGCCCAATCACACTAAAGAAAAACAAAGAGCTCGGAGACTTCTACAAGGTGTCTTCTGACATGGACTACCTCTCCGCAGCACAGGACTTCGAGTACAAGGGGTTGATGGAGGGGGCTAAACTCGAATACAAGAACGGTCAGTTTAACATCAATGGACTCGCTGTAGACCCTGCTTCAGGTGCTGCTGCGGAAATATCCGAGCTTTCTCTACACCCGTACTTTAATTCTGAGAGGGCGTTCACCCCTCGCACAGAGATGATCTCTCCAGACACACTAGAGGACTTCGGAAAGGAAATTAGGGGTACAGAGATGGCCAGCAATAGACCTTGGAACGAGGAAAGAATTAGTGGTTTGGGCGTTGAGGGTGGCTATGGGAGTTACTACAACCAATACCTAGATTTCAACTCAGTAAACAAAGAGGAGAGCGCACCATTCAATTGGAGGCGTAGGAGTTTCTTCGACAATAAAGATGCCATCAGGGATCGCAGTGTAACTGCCAATAGCCTAAGTGACGACGATCTGTTCAGCTACTTTCAGCTCGACCCCAAGAAAAAAGAAAACGTCGCTCTATATGGAATGGTTCAAGAGGCCATGAAGTCGTCTTGGCGTACCACCCTTGAGCACACTAAGTACAACCAGAGTAAGACGGCAAGTAAGGGGGCTCAGGTCCAGTCGCTTTATAACTCTGGAGCTAACGCGTTGGTAACCGATGCTACTCTACCTGCAGACCCTACAGGTATTGGACTCTACGCAGCCATAGCTACTGAAGACGGCAAGGTCAACAAGGCTACTTACGACATCATCAACTTGTCCTCCCCGACGATGGAGAACCTTGCTATCCCCGCTTACAACGAGGAGTACTTTAAAGACTTAGCGTATTTCGTAACCACAAATCTTTTGGCCATCGATCCAAACAACGGCAATGTTATTCCAGGACCAAAATTTCAGGATGCAGAGGACATGCAGGGTATTGAAGAGTTCATGATAAAAGGCAACGAGGTTTCCAAATACAAAATACAAGGTGTTGCGGTGTATGAAAACAACCCAGACGTATACTCTGTAATGACTGACGGCGGGACTGAGATATCAATAAATCCTGATGAGCTAAACTGGTATACTCAGCCCATACACAACGCCGTACTGATCGGTCTAGACAAATCCGTAGGTTTGAAAATCAGCGAGATCTATGCCAACGCCGAGGGTAGATTCTGGAACAGCCCAGCAGGACCACCAGCAGGTACATCGACAGGACCAACACCACCAGCAGGTACATCGACAGGACCAACACCACAGGTCGATGCTTGGGGGAATCCACTACCAGTAGAAGAATGACAATGAACCCATCTGTAACAGGCCCTCAAGATCCGCCTAAAGATCCCTTGAAGGCAGTCTATGATGACTATCTGAGTAAGAAGTTAATCAGCTCTGCCGTCTCGATTGATCAATTTAGAGAGGCATCAGACGAGCAGCTGAGTATGCTTCACAAGCAAGGTCAAGAATCAAGCATCGTGTCTATGAAGACTGATCTGGACACGTTCAAGTCTTTGTGGCGTGACGTAAAAAAAAAAGATCCAAGCGCACCGATCGCACCTACCTCACTGCCTTTGGATGGGACGGAAGCTTCTTCGGTCTCACCGTCGGTATCGGAAGGGACGTCTACAGGATTGGATTCTCCCGAACCAGACCCAAGGAGTGACGTAAGGCAGGACCCTGCCATGCGTGTCAACCCAAACGACTATGGGTTGTACTATCAGAACAGCGCGTTCAGCTCCATGCAGTCTATCATGGAGCCGTATAGAGACCTCTTAGGTGACGAGGCAAGTCAAATCCTACAAGGTGTGGGGGGTAGACAGGTCGCTGCCGATCAGGCTATAGATCAGATCACGTCTATGATGGCTTCTTCCCCAGAGGTACTAGGGGGGATGGGGATAGACATCCCTACCACAAAAACTATTACGGACCCGTTTAATCCTGGTATGTCACGTACCGTACCCATACCTGAAAAGAACGTGGTGCGCGACAGAGAGACAGCCGTGCGAGGTAAGATTCAAAAGGAGCTGTTCAACCAACTCGGAGGTATGGTGGCCGCCACTATACCTGAATTACACAAAGAGGACCCCGAAGCAATGAAGGTTTTAGAGCAGCAGATGCTCGAAGACTATGGGGCTATGGTTGATTTAACTAGCGACGGTCAAGTGGGGAGCACTCCGTTCCTGCAGTTCGATGGATTCGAAGTAATCGGAAAAGGTGACACGCGTTTCCCTGCCCCGAAGTTTTCTGGTTATCTAGTAGACAGCTTCAAGGCGGCCAAGATCGATATGGTGAGCGGGTTTATCAACTTCTTCTCTTCAGGTACCACGATCAAGGAGCGCAGAGAGAAGTCCGAGGAGTTAAGAAGGACAACACTTCAGTTTTCTGAAGGGCTTTCTAGCAGTGTGGGGAAAGGTGACTTCACCAATGCAGCAATGCAAATCTCAGGGTATATGGCTTCGGCTGCACCTACAATGGCTGTCACGCTCCCCGCAGCAGTAGCTACAGGCGGAATTGGATTCGGCCCTATTGCAACAGCAGGGCTTATCGCCGTTGAGTCGGCCAGCGTCATGACCCTACAGGAAGCGGCTAGAGTCAGAGAGAACCCCGAGTTTAGTATATATACAAAAGACGGAGAGGAGTTCAGCTACAATGAGATGATGATGGCCACAGGTGGGGATCCAGAGAAGATGCTGGAGTACACTGAGGACACCAACATGTCGGGTAAGCTTGGGTATTTAGGTAACGTATTTGGTAGCAGCTTCATCGCGGATGGGGCTACATCGTTGCTGTTCCTTAACGCACTCAAGGGTCTCGGACCCTACGGTCCCGTGCAGAAAGACATGGCTAATTGGTTTAAGTATCATGGTGCCAGTTCTGGCGTGGCTATGACTACTGGGGGTGTCACCTCTGGTATGGCGGCGATGCAGCAATACGTAGCGCAGAAGGAAGCCACGGGAGACGAGTACTCATGGGGTGAAGTAAAGGAAGTTGGACTTGATGCCGCTCTGTCTGGCGTGGCTATGGGTGGGGCTATCTCCATGGGTGGCAGCTTACTCAACCTTAGCCTTGCCACCGATCCATTTGGGAGGCAGAACAGGAATATGGAGTTCAATATCCAAGAGCAATCTATCCTGCGTAGGATGGGGAGGACGGATAATGATACCGAGATGTCCCTCTTGAATCGAGAGATGGAGGACTTGCAGATGCGTAATGCCAACAGGCGCATCGAAGACCAAGACTTCTATGCCAGCATGAACCCTGAAGACCAACAGGCTCTTGTTGAAATAAGCACACAACAGAACATAAAGTATCGAGACCTAATCAGGATCTCGGACTCCGAATCCCCTGTAGCTAAGAAGCTGGCTGAAGAGATTGATGCATTGGGGGTTCAAAGGAACAACATAGAAAAGTTATACGAGTCGGAAGGTCCTATCGGGAAAGAGTTCGAGGGTCAAGGGGGCAACCCATTTGAAGGCACCATATACCGCCCACCTACCGACCCATCTTTCTATCAACCTATTAAGCCGATCCCCTTGAGGGGGCCGAATAAATGGTATGAGAGACTGGTTGATATGTACGAGGGCCCTAGAAAGCTTCAGCGTATGATCCAAGAGGGTAGCGAAGAAGAAGGTAGGGTGGCGATAACTCAGGATATAGACGTAGCCCTTCGGTTGGTAGAGTCTAAGACTGCGGCCAGACTAGAAAAGGCTGTCGAAGTACGTAAGGAAGCGGGGGGATTGGTCCCTATACTAAGGAATACCAAGGTCTCTAAGAATACTTCAGGGGCAGAGCTTCTACCTGAGGGGGAGAAGCCCACCACTATAGGTATGTTCGACAGGTTCATGCGTTCTAAGCACGCCGCCGAACGTAACTCTTACATCTACGGGAAGAATAAGACGGAGCTGGAAAAGCTTAAGGCTGTAAAACAAGAGGACCGAACTGCCGACCAACAGAAGCGTGTCGATAGACTTACTGAGTACACAACCAACAGGAGGGGTAGTGGAATGGGTGACGAGGAAGCCGCCGCCTACCTAGAAGCCCTTGACCCTGAGGTAAAGGCTCAATTCGAATCTGCTTTCGCGGAGGTGAAGAAGGTTCAGCAAGACACCCGTGATGCCATGCTAGAGTATGGCTTGATCGATAAAGAGCACCACGATTACTTGAGCACCAACTTCAAGGACTACGTAAACCTATCAGGACTAGCTGTTGATGAGATGGCTTTCGATTCCAACGGGAACCCAATTGTCTCTGACCGTGCGTATATGAACGTACCAGCTCGTATGATGGTTGACAATAGGATGTTGATCGAAGCTCGAGGACGTAGTACGGAGGCAGGCAATACATTGGCCAGAACCCTACAGCAGAACTCTCAGGCCCATATCATAGGTCAGAAGAACTTGGCTATGCAGAAGTTCTATAACCTCCTCGAGGCCAACCCAGACCCAACCAACTGGACCCTGTCTGACAAGGGTGACGTATCGTCCCCCAACACCATGCTTGTCAAGATCGACGGTCAAGACAGGTACATACATATGAATGACGCTAAAGTCATTCGTAACATGAAGCAGATGGATCCTGCGGGGGTAGACACCTTCCAAGAGTTTTTCTTTCAGGCGAACAGGACCTTCACGAACCTCAGGAAGTTCTTGGTCAACTACTCCCCTACGTTTGGTGCGGGTGCGCTACCTAGAGATGTACAGACAGGTATCATTCAAGCCCTTGGTCAAGCGACAAAGGAGACGGGCTATGCCTTTTCTACTGCCGATGGGACACCTGTTAACGCCGCCCGACTAATTCAAGAGATGACAGAGGCTTGGCCCAGAAGTCAGAAGATGGCGTGGGGCGATGCTTTTGGGTATGCAAGGAAACTCAGCAAGGAGGATAGGAAATTAGTAGAGGGTTTCAAATCTCGTGGTGGTCAGACGGGCATGACTATGATACAGCCACTTCTTGAGCTGCGAAAGAAACTTAATGCCGAGGTTGACGGGGATAAAAGATTAAACATTGCCCGTCAATGGACGGCGAAAAACTCTATCGGTTTAATCGAGAGCTTTAACAACGGCTTTGAAAATAGCGTTCGATTGTCTGCTTACAAAGCTGCTATCGATCAGGGGGTTCACCCCGATAAAGCCGCAGCTCTAGCGAAGTATGTTACCGTAGACTTCAACAGGCGCGGGTCTTGGGGGGGTGCTATCGGAAACTTAAAGTACTTCTACAACCCTGCCGTACAAGGTGTAGATCAAATGATCGGGACTATGACCAAGCAGAGGGAGCGTGTAGCCCCCGACGGAAGTACCCGACCATACATCGGCATTAATAAAGAAGGGGTGTACACCCTTAACAAACATACCGCAGGTGTGGGTGCTGGCGTGGTTGCATTGGGTATGACCCTTGCCGCTTTGAATGAGATGACCAGTGACGTAGACGAGACTGGTAGGTCTTACTACGATGGTGTACCCCCTCACATTAAGAAGCGCAACTATGTTATCATGATCCCTGGTACTAAAGGGGAGTACGTGAAGATGCCCAAGGCTTATGGGTATGGAACCTTTGAGGACGTAGGATATGTCATGCATCAATACTCCTCAGGTAAGATGCAGGAAGGCACTGCCGCTATGTATTTAGCAGACAGCTTTGTGGAGAATATGAGCCCCTTCTATTTCGGAGACCCAGAGCAAGAAGACGCGGGTAAGACACCTACATTGAGCCCTATTCAGGGATTTACCGACTTGGTGCTCCCAGACTGGACGAAGGGGGCTTTTCAAGTGTCAAACAACAGGACTGCGTGGGGTACACCAATCGTATACGAGCAGGAAGGCAAGAGTAGGTCTAGTTCTGCACGCAATTCCCCCGCTGCTGTTAAAGCTTTCTTCCACGAGCTAAACCGCATGGGTGGGGGAACCGAAAACGTTTCTGGAGATATAATGGGGGTGTCCACTGATTACAACCCAGACTATGGGATGTACCTGATGAACTCCTACCTCGGTGGATTAGCTATGACGGGGGTTAGAACGGGAGAGAGTGTCAGGGATTGGAGAGCTTTGTCTGCTTCCGACTGGCCCGACCTTGACGATCCTCTGAACATAGACAACATACCTCTTGCAAGAAAATTCTATAGCGACGGGAATCAGAAGGACATTTCCATCCGATACTACGACATGCAGGAAAGGATGGAGGGGTACCGAAAAGAATTCTTAGACCCATTGAAACTCGCGGAGTACGCTAAGTTGCCCAAGCCTGACCGAGACAAGAAGTTAAGTGAGTTAGAAAAAGACAGCGAGGAGTTTAGACACCTCGCGTACTTGGCCACCGAACCCCTTAAGAACCTAGTAGATCAGTTTCAAAGAAGTCCTATTGGGAAGCGTCGTAAAACTGCTGTAGCTAAGTTGGATACCATGCCGCAAGGTTTGTTTGCAACAGATGAAGAGCTGAAGGCTTACATAGATCAGCTACAAACGAAGCAGGATATGGAAGCTATCATTATGATCATGCAGGCTACTTACTTAAACATTGCTCGTGATTTCATTAGGGAATGAACCAGAAGAAACTAAAAGACACGAAGGTTGGACAATGGTTGAAGGACAAGGCCCCATCTGTTCTCGATGTGGTGGGAGATGTTCTCCCCGATCGTGGTGTGCTAGGTGTAATCAAAAACCTAGTAGACAGGGACCCGACGCTAGACAGCGAGAGCTTCAAGGCGGTGATGGATGCGGAGGTTCAGGCGCAGGAGAATGTGACAGAGCGGTGGAAGGCCGATGCATCGGGGGATGTGAAGATTGCCAAGCTCATCCGTCCATCTATGCTTGTGGCCCTCTGCCTTTTCTTTATGATCCTAACCGTATGGGACGGGATTGACCCCTCGTTTATGCCACCAGAAAACTACATCAACCTACTGGAGATACTGATGCTCACCGTATTCGGGGCATACTTCGCAGGGAGGACGATTGAAAAGGTAAGGAAATAAAAAAGGAGAGCAACGTTTTGCCCTCCTCCCTTAACCGCTAATCCAATGACGACTAGCTAAATCTACATCGATGGCAACTTTGTCTTGCCGAAGTAAAAATAAGAAAGGGGACGCAAACGCGCCCCCTTTTCTGTACCTAAATCAAGTGCCTAAGCACCACCCCCCAAACCCCTTCGGGAGACCTCTAAGATACAAACAAAACCTCTCCACTCTCAGGGTGTCTGTACCTCTTGTCATACTCTACCACCCGATAGCTTACCATGGGTTGCAGATCGCACAGGGCTAACTTGGTAATCAAGTCCTCCCTATCCTTCCTGCTGTAGCACCTCTTGTACGCCTCGTGCTTCTTTACCAGCTTACTAAAGTCCACGTTGTATCGGCAGTAATCCTTCAGCTCTACGCGCTCTACAATGACAAACCCCGAGACCTCAGGCATATCGAACGCAATAAACGTAGCCTCACCAAAGACCCACCCAGGGTTACCCTGAACGTTCTTTAGCTCCACCCAGATTTCGTCAGGGAGGTTACCCCCCTTTACATCCACTCCAAGGTCGTCATGCCAGTAGTCTACGTGCATATGGATGTCCTCCATCCTTGACGACTTCCGAGCTTCTGGGAAGCATCGTTCGTATCTAGTTGCGGACAACCCCCCTTGCCTCCAAGAGCTACTCTTCCTCTTTGCGCTTACTGTTGCTTTCTTCATCGTACTCTCTCACCACCTCTCTCATTAGATCGGCCTCCATCAGTACCACTCGCCTGCACTCCGACACTCGGTCTATCACATACTCCACCCCTACTACAGGCTCCCCTGCGTTGGTATGGACAGCTTCGTAAAGCTTTGTTATAGCCTCGTGCATCCTGTTGCAAGCTCCGCTGTATGTCTTACTCAGTTGAGCCTTTTCCATACTTCTTAATGTCCTCGATCACCTGATCCACTTGGTGCTTGTTCTTCGCAATATACACTGCGCAGTCCAAGTCGTTGTCAACGAGATGTTTAAGGAATAGCTTCCACCTCATAGGGAAGTCATGGTGAGACGGAAGGTACCCCTTGGTTTCGATAATCCAACTCCCGTCTTTAGCTACGAAGTCTGGCGTATACCTGATCGGAAGCTGCATGGCGTTAGACCTGTTGGACAGGTCTTTTTTCTTGGCCGTCATCTTCAAGTATCTGTTGGGGTACCTAAACCCTGACATCAACTCGTACGTCTTCTCTTCGTAGTAGAAATCCAATCCCGCTTGACGCAGTTGGTCGTTGCAATACTTCTCTATCCCACTCTTAAACTTCCCTAGGTTTCGCTTCTTCCTAGGCTTGGTCCCCGCTCGTGCCTTCTTCATTGTCCAGTAAGGTACTCATAAACTGCCTGTTAGGCTCTATGTTGAAGCGTAGCGTGTCCACAGGCATGGTCTGTTGGGTGGCGTCACCAAACTTTTTTGGGTCCATCAACAGCTTCTGGGTACTCCAATCTAAGAACCCTGTATGGCTAGTGTTCATAGCTAGGCGTAGCGGCTCACCGAGTGGAGTGGGTTTACCCCCTGTCTCCGTCTCCCTGACTTTACGTACATGGATCTCAGACATCATGCGCACGTGAGGGTCTGGCGCTTGCACCTTGCGGTGTATGGTCATGAAGCAGTCGGCTCGGTTTACGAACTTCCCCCCACCCTCTGTATCCTCAGCAAACGGAGCTTCAGGCAACCCATCCGCACCCTTGCGCCTTTGTGCCTCGGTTACAGCGTGCATGTTCAGCCACACCGCTGTGTTGTGGGTATTGCAGAAGGTAAGGAATGCAGTAGCCGCCCCATAGTGGTAGTCATGGGTGTTCTGCATCTCCGACCTACGTAGGTCTAGCCTCAAGGAGTTGTATGGGTCTACAAAGACTGCGTCTATCTGATGCTGTACCTTGACCTTCTCCATGAACATGAGTATGTCGAGGTAGCTGTACACCTTGTCGTTGTTGACAACATAGAAGTGCTCTTGCACCCACTCAAAACTCCTCTTGCGTTCCGCGTAGCTCATACTCCCCACACGCTTGTCCAAGTACATCTGCATGAGCTGCATCTTTACGCTGCTCGTCTTGTTCTCCGCGCTGTACAGAAGCCACTTCCACCCGTGCCTCTTGGCGCTGTTGGCAATCAAGTACAGAGCTACGGTAGTCTTACCTACGTTGCTGTGCCCGTTGATGATAACCAACTCACGCTTGTATCGGAAGTGCTGGTCGAAGAGTTCGCTACCTGTATCCAAGCCATGGGGTATGCGCCCATCCCCGTACGCCTGGATCCAACTGAAGTCGCTGTCGTCTTCACTCAGGAAAGAGAAGTCCCCGTCCTCAAGTTTAATCTTCCGTACAGCCTCTTCCTCCTCTTGAAAGGTGTCCCGTATCGGGCGCTTCTTCCCGTGTTCAATCCCCTCTTGGATGTCCTTGATGGCACGATCGACACTTTCGATATCGCGCTTCTCAATCTCTCTGCTCAAGACCCTTACGACCTCAGCTTCTTCCATCCTCCCCGCCGCAACATACCCACCACATAGCGTGGCCGCCTTAATCAAGGTGTTGTGCTTCTCCCCATCGGGGGCGCTACGCACCATCCTTGCGGCGATGTTGAGTTTGTTGTAGTCGGTATGGTTTGAGGTGATGGCTTCAGGTTTTGCCTTCGCCCCTTCTTCACTCAACAGCATGGCGAACTTCTGGCTCACCACCTTGGTCACGATGTCGGGGTCGTAGGACTCGAAGCAGGCGCGACTCTCGTTGCTCCCGCTCTCGTCAAGAGGTAGTCCATACCTTTCGTCAAAGTACCTTACCAAGGCGCGGAAGTGATCCCTGTGTCGCTCTGGATTGCTCACCTTTACTAAGGCTTTTACGCCTGTGCCTGATGGGGATACCCAACAGCTAAAGATGTAGTCGTCTGTGGCTAATGCCTTCTTGGTACTTTCGACCTCGACGTGGTCAAAGTCTAACACAATGTACCCACTGTGTTCCTGTATGTCCTCGTCGTTACGAGACGAAAACTCCCCACTGAATAGCACAGCAGGGAGCATCAACTTCTTGTCTTTTTCTCCTGACCTTATAGACTCAACTGTCGTACGTGACGCCCCCGTCTTGATTCGATGTAGAGCTTGAGCTATACCGATCTGATGAGGCTGGTCCTTCTTGAATATGGTTTGAAATATAGTGGCCTTCATCTCTGGCAATGATAAGCAGGACGAGGTACCCTGCTAAGTCGAGTAGGGTGTCCTCTGTAGCGTCGTTCAAGCCAGCGTTCTGTATGCGCTTCAACTTGTCGTCGATACGTTGTCGTATCCCATACTCGGCGTTAGCAGAAGAAAAGATGTTCAGGGGGGACAGCGCGCTGTCGCCATAAGCATCATTCTTTTCCAGTAGCAAATCTCTCACCCTATTGGTGGCCGCTACTATCTGGTCCCTTCTTTTCATCCTTCGTAAGCTGTGATTTTGAAATAAATTTTTTACTAATGACACGCTCAATGGTGACGGGCTGATACTTGGCTCTACTCTTCTTGTAGAACAACAGCTTCAGCCGCTTCATAGTCTTGACATCGTACATCATTATGTCGATGGGGTCCTCGAAGCTGGATACTACCCACGTCTTCACTGAGCGGTTCTGCTTCCGTGCCTTGTAAGACACTTCCACAATCATGTAGTAAATGTCTGCCCTATCAGAAGGGGAGATCATCGCTTACGTTAGCAGCCTGCTTTCTTTCGCGAGACTCCTTAGCCCCCTCGCTGTTCGGGTCGTAGACGCGGGCACAAGCCTTGCCTGTCTTGGACATGAACAACGTAAGGTAGACGTTGCCGCCTTCAGAGCGACCCGTGTCCTTGTTCTTGGACGTGGCCGTGAGGTATTTTTCCAGCATGTCCTCAATTTCATGCTTCTTGAGCTTGACTCTCCAGTCCATGAGCTCTTGGTTGTCGTTGTAGTTGGGTTCATCTACCCATCCGACAAGTACGCTATCGTACTTCTTCTGTGTTTCTGACATTATAAAAAGTGTAAGAGTATAAATATAGTGGTGACTACGATAAAAACGATGTCAGACTTCGAAGCGTGCGATTCCATTGAGCATATTTTCATCGGTCTGCATCCAAGCCTTGACGTTTGCTACTGCTTCATTGTACTTCATTTCCCCAGCAAACAGGGTCTTTTCCGAGCATCGGACGAGACCAGGGTAGTACGGGTCGTTCTTCTCCTGAACCAACCAATAAAATTCATCCTTGCCTGTCACCATGGTGTAGATGTAGGCTTGGATGTCATAGCAGAAGGAGTTTACGTCGTACCGAAACTTATCCATCGAGCGAGTGGACTTGCTGTCCAAGACAAAGTCTGGGTGGACGTAGTCGATGAACCCCTTCAGTGGGACCCCATCGATGTCTTCATTGAACTCCACTTGCGCCTCACCCTTGGAGAGGCACTCGTCGAGCAGACCCTCGTCACTCATGCGGTCGATCATATCCAAAGCTTTCTGCCAGTCTTCGCTGTTCACGGCTTGCTTCCCCTCGCTCTTAATCGTCTCCTCAAAGTCCTTTACCCTCTGCTTGTACTCCTTTGTAGCACGGGGGTTCCTCGCTTCGATACCTTCTATGAGCTCCTCATCATTCATCACCGCATAAATTTTCGGTGCTTCTTCAGGGGTCAATAGTAGGCAGTCGTACAGGGATCCGAAGCGCAGGGCATCGCTCTCCTTGAAGAGGGTTCCGTTCATGTACTTCTCCCATTGCCTCATATCCCCGAGTGCGTACTTCAGTGAGGAGTACGACAGGTGCGGCTTCCCGTACCTTTCTTTCAGTTGCTCTCTCATATTCATCGCACAAATTTGAAGAGCCCACTCTGTTGTGCATCGCTGAGGTTCTCACCATGCTTGGCGATAATCGCATCGAAAGCCTTGCGCTTGTCAGCCTGCCCCTTGAGGTAGTTGACGCAGTTCTCCATGAGGTCACCCTGAGGCTTCTCCACCTCCACCTTCTTGGCCACCACCTTCTTGGCAGGGGCCTTCTTGGCAGGGGCTTTCTTCGCGGGGGCCTTGGGCTTTGCAGCAGCGGGATGGGAGAAGTTCTCCTCTGTACCTGCAGCCTTGCTATCCTGCTGTGCAATTGCCGTCTCCACCTCGTTGGCTGAGGCGATACTTGCGTCGATTCCGATACCGAGCATAGCCAGAGCCCTACCTACAGCTGACGTCTCGCAGTTCTCTACGTATGACGTCTTGTTGATGTTGCTTGCGGAGCGGTTCTCGTGGGCATGACCTACGGCCACCACCATCCCATCCCTGTCGGTAATGGTGCATCGGCACAGAGCTTCTTCTGTGGTGAGCATGGGGAACTCGTTGTTGATGCCCCACCCCTTGTATTGGTTCTCCTGACGGAAGAACTTGATGCGTTCGTTGACTTCAACGTACTGCTTGCCACGGATGTTCGTGGTCTTGAACTTGTATGTACTCATGTGTCTTGGTTGTATGGTTTCAATTCTTCGCCTAAAATATTCATGGCTCTGTTGTGGAGGTGCAACTTCTTTGCGTAATTCAAGTCCCCAAAAGCGAGGAGCAGGTTTCTTCGTTTGTTTATGATCGACGATACGTTGCGCTTCGGGAAGTGGTGCGTTTGTATGTCCTTCCCGTTCAACCCACTTAAATAAAGTCGAACCACCTGTAGTACTTCGTCGGGTGACCACGGCATGTACTTCTGTCTCGTCGATTTAGTGCATCTCACATGCTCAATTACTGCCAGCTTGATAAATTCTTCTGGCAACTCTATGCACTTTACCATAGGGTCTACGACCCATTCCTTTTCTCTTATATCCATTTCAAAATCCCATTTTAATTGCTTTGTCTCTCAAGTCTACCATCTTCTTGTAGAACATAGTTTCCAACCCCATGACCTCTCTCGCTTCGTGCTCGTTAAATACATGCATGAAGTCAAAGACGATGTCCAAGGCGTTGAGGGCTTTACTCCAGTCGTTCTTCTTCCTGATGTAACTCTTCTTTTCGATGAGCCCTTGCTCCATCCGACTCAAATAATCTTCGTTGCAATTGACCACCTCTTTGAGGCATTGGTTGAACATGGCGGTGAACTCAGGGTCTGTCGCTCTCAAGGCATCACACTTGTTGACGCTATTGATTACCGTGCTATGGTCCCTGCCTATAGACCTACCTACACTGGACAGGGTACATGCGGGGTCGAGCTTGGAACACAAGTAGCAGTAGGCATGCCTTGCTAAACTTACGTGTTTCATTCTGGACCTACCTCTGATTTCAGCGGCGGTCACCCGAAACTTACTTGTCACCACCCCGATAACTTCATTCATGACCTCGTTCGCCGATTCTGTACGTAGCCTTAGGGTGGCGGCTATATTGATGATCTCTTTGCGCTCGATCTCTACGCGCTCTGCCGCAAGCATAAAGCGTTGGGCGGGGGTTAATTTTATTTCAGTCATTGTGATATGATGATGAGTTTGCCGTACGTAGACAGCCGTTGGTACTTCTTATTGTCAAGGTTGTTTCTCTTTGTGTCATGCCAGAAGGGTCTTCGCTTCGGATTGTATTGGGCGAAGTCTTTCACCTCTGGATGTGCGTTTGGTGTGGCGGGTTTTACAGAGAGGTCTTCGCACTCCACCCAAGCACAAACAGACTTGTTCGCTCCTGAGTAAATTCTCTCTGCCGCCTTTCGGCTGTTCCGTAGTGTAGCGTTTTGCATCTCCAGCATTACGTCTTCGGGGTCATAATACTTGACCTCACTATCATTCTTTACTTGCCATCGCATGTAGTTCTCACCACGGGCAAGGTGGAACCTGACTTTAGTTTTCATAGGTGTCTTTGATTTCACATATAGATGCTTTCCAGAAGTCGTGGTTCTTCTGCATCTCATTGATAAACCACACTGCATCGGCCATCGTCTCTACTGGTTCCCAGTCCTCCGTCACCCCTTCGTTTTCCGTGCCTGCCATGTAGGCTACGATGTACTTGCTTTGATTCTCTTCACTCATAGCTCTTGTTTTTTCTCCACTCCACTCGCTCAGGGAACATCTTGTCTAAGATTAGGGTGTGCCTACGATCGTACTTGGCGGCGGCGTGTTCGTCTTTCACCTCGTGCATCAGGTCGTGAACCAAGTCGAGTAGCTTATTCAAGGCTTCCTCTTGTGTCGGGGTCCACCTTACTTCACTCTTCATCGTCTTGAGTTTTATCAGGGTTAGTTGCCTTAGGCTCTTGAGGCATAGCGATGTCTACGCGCCTTCCGATTTGTGTGGAGATTACAGACTCCATCCACAGGGTAAATAAATCTTTCATGTTGTTGCGATTGCGATTAAGAAAAGGATGCACAGGAGCACCCCTGCCCATCCGAATGCGATAATGTCTTCAGTGTCCTTCATAGTCTTCCAGTACTACAGCGTCACCATCGGTGACCTTTGTCCTTGCATCTGTGTGCCATGTCCCGTCAGCATTTTTGTGTAGTGGGTAGATGGTCCATCTCCATGCGTCCTTGATGTCGTCCCACCAAATGTTGAGGTCGTGCATCCTGTCGTTCCACATGACCAACAGCCAGTCGTCCTCCCCGTATACTTTGTAGGGGTCGTAGCCTGACATATCGCCGAGGCACTTGATGTATGTGTGATCGCTCATCGCTTGAAAAAATTTAGGATGGTTTTCTCTTGGTCGTCAACAAACTTCTGCACCTGTTGCACCAACTCTAGGTCTTCCTTGTCGTTACGCCCTACTGCAGACTGCTCAAGTTCGAACAGGCAGGTTCGGATGTCTTTCTTGCCGTCAGTAATCATTGCTTTGCGCTGATTTGTACAACCTGCTCGTTCGGGTCGTCAGTAATCCACTCACCTCCTTTGTCATTGGGGACAAACTTCTTGTCACGCCACTTGCCTGGCTCGTACTCGACCATGTCCGCCTTCATCATCCATGTCGGGCTCCCCCAGTTGTTGTTGGCCTCGTTGAACTCGTACTCGGAGTTCTGTTCCTCGTACACCATCTCGCCCTTGACTTTGTCCTTCTCAGCGGCATCGGAGTCGGGGTGATGCATGATGTGTACGTTTCTTTTGAGGCCATTATCGTAAGTCGCTTCATCACGGCTACATAAAGTGAGCTTGATGATCTCACCCTTGTACATGGTCACTGCCACGGGGGGTTCTACGTCAATGGGCCATGTGGGGTGTCCACCATCCTTCACGGCCCAATGGTTGTGTCGGAAGTAGTAGATGGTTTGATGCTCCGTCTTGCGGATTCCATATCCGTTCTTGCGGGCATGTTGAATGGTCTTACCTACGCCCCAGTTGCGGCGATAGTTGTTGGCGACGACAAGTATGCCGTTGTGCTCGGGGGTTGTGTCTTCTGACATATGTGGGGTTTGTTGGGTGGTACTGTGTAAAACTACGATGTATATTTGATTATCACAAACTTTTTGACCAAGTAGATGGGAAACCTTTCATGTTGAACTCGTTCAGCCTGCGGTACAATGTTCTCTCGGTAATGCCTAATTCTTGTGCGGAGGCTTTTCGATTCCCATTGTTTCTATGCAGGGAGAGTTCAATCAATCTATGCTCATGCTCTTTGATTGTAAGTGACGGGGAGTGGTATTCTTTGTCGAGTCTAATTGCCATTTCGATTTGTTTCTTTAAGAGTCTCTATGTAATTACTATTCACTTTGTTCATAGTAATTACTTAGAGTCTCTAAGGTGTTCCTGAAGTTGCTCCGTTTTGCTTTTGATTCGAAGTCTCCGAATAGCTTTGTCTTTAATCTGCCTCACTCGCTCTCGTGTCACTTCGAACTGCAAGGCAATCTCTTCCAGTGTGTGTGGGTGTGAGGTTCCGATACCATACAGCAAGCATATCAGGCGGGACTCTCGTGGTGTCAGAAACTTCAAGGCATCGACTACGTCCTGCTGTACAGACTCGAGGTCTACGTGGCTGTCGGGCGGAGGTACGCTGTCATCTGTAATCAACTGACCGAACGTGGTGGACTGCTCTTCAGAACTTACGGGGGAGTCTAGGGATGTCGTCCTCTGAGCACTGCGCAAGCATAGCTCGATGTCTTTTGGTGACGTGTTGAGCTTCTCTGCCAACTCGTAGATAGACGGGGCTCTCTCGTGCATCTGCTCCAACTCCGATGTCGCCCGCTTGATTTTGTTGATGCTACCGATTTTGTTCAGGGGGAGTCGGATAGACCTGCTTTGGTCTGAGATGCCTTGCAGAATCATCTGCCGAATCCACCAAACAGCATAGGAGATGAACTTGAAACCCTTGGTGTGGTCGAATCTACCCGCCGCCTTGATCAGGCCAAGGTTGCCTGTGCTAATTAGATCGGGGAGGGACATACCTTGGTTCTGGTACTGCTTGGCTACGGAGACCACGAACCTGAGGTTAGAGCGAACGAGTTCGTCCTTAGCCCTTTGGTCCCCTTTCTGTATACGTATTGCAAGCTCTGCCTCTCGTTCTGCGCTTATCAGCGGTATGGGGGTGATGTCCTGTAGGTATTTCTCAAGGGACAGCTCGTCCCTACGGGTGATTTGCTTGGTTATTTTTAGTTGGCGCATGGTTGGTCGAGGAGTTTAAGTTTTGAATTGTAGTTCTCTATGCAGGCGTTCAACAGCATAGCTGTAGCCTTGCATTCAGGTTCATCGAGGAGCCTGTCGTACAGCTCGTCAATGCGAGCCTGTAGTGCGTCAAGGTGTGCTTGTGTCATCGTTCTCTGTTTGTTTTTAGGATGTCGAATACTTGTACGGGGACGTAGTCTCGGAAGGCCGTGTCTTGATTGCATAACCACTCATAGATATCGTTGGTGTGTTCATGCTTGTGGAACTTCGATGCTAACTCTCTCATGATAGGGGAGTCTATGTCCTTGCAGTATCCATAGAGCTTGTTGTCTCTCTTGAACCCCTCCTTCATGGCCCTTGCTTTGGCACGGAGGAGTGCCGATGTGTGCTTGTCGAGGTGCCTGGTGCGTGTGAAAAATTTATTCATGTCTTGGTTTTTGTTTCTACTTCTTGCGCTCGGTTCCACTGGTAGTGCTTGGTTACGGGAACCCAGTATTCGATGTCGGTCTCAGGGTCGTGCCAGAGTTCGTGGTGCTGTCCCGTGATGTCATCCTGCCATCCACTGGCATACACAAGGCGGTCAATTATTTCTTGCTTCATGCGTGGTATCTTTTGATAATTCTCTCTTTTTCCTTCTGGTAGCGTTCATACATCTCCTTCTCACCTAGTGCATCCTCGGTGTCGTACCCGTCCTCGTCCTCTTTGAAGAGGATAGGTTCATCACGCAGGAGCATGGCAAGGGAGTCCAGCCACTCGGCGTTGTTTCTATGAAGGGATATTTCCAACCGCATATCTACTATCATCTCAGCGATATCGCGCTTGTTCATGTTCTCTATGCCCTTGAGCTCGTACTGCATGAACTCGTCTTTGAAGGGCTTGTCGGGTTTGTTGTAATAGATCATGTGTTCTGTGTTTTGCTTTGTACCCACGGCAGGAATCGAACCTGCGACCGACTGCTTAGAAGGCAGTTGCTCTATCCCCTGAGCTACGTGGGTGGGGTAGGGGCCTCTCACCCCCTCGACGCACGATGTAAAAAATCAAATGGGTGGTGCGCTCTCACCCTCCTAAACCCGTGGTCCCCACCACGTTCACTTCATACCAATGATGCCAGCAACAACGCTGTATAGTTCGTTTGCTTCATCGAAACTGTAAGGGTCATCGATACACATCATCTCAAGCGCATAGCGCAAATCATCTTCGTCTTCCATTGCGGTTACCCAAACACTACGTCGTTGAACAGGATGCACTGCAACAGCACATCGCTTGTTGTGGCGTCATCATTCTCCTTCACCATATCGTTGAAGTGGCGGGGGAAAGAATCCGCCATGGTCTGCACACCTCTCTCGATATTAGCGGGGGTGATGTTGTGCCGTTCGCGGTCATCATCTTCAACCTCCACCCAAAAATCTTTGCCATGGATACAACACCATGACATGACCGCTGAGTATGTCTCCCCCAACTTCTGATGTTTCCATGGGGAAATCGAGTGCTTCCCCTGAAGGCCACCCCAATCGATGGATTTAATCCAGTAATTGCTACCCCCTTCGAAAGCCCCGACCATCAGGTCTGTTGCTCGTGAGAACTCCATGCTTGTCTTGACCACGATGGTCTTGAGTGTTGATTCGTCTGTCATGATACTCATTTGCATCTGTTAATTTGTTTGTTTATTAAGTCGAGAGCGATATCGATTCGCTTTTCTGTTTCGATTTCTCCTGCAAATTCAACGCAGTTGCTTGCCTTCAAGAGTGCGTCTTCCACCAACATGAGTTCTGCTTTTGTCATTCGTTCACGGGGTTGGGATACGTAGATGTGGTAGTTGGTCTCGGTAGCATTGAACTGCTTGATGGTTTCGTAGTTCGTATCCATCAAATCGTTCCACTCTTGGAGGTACACATCGATGTCAGTGAATGCATACGCCTCGACGTCTTCGTCGGCGTCAACAATCGTGTAGATACGCTTAGTGCTGTGAGGTTTTGTCATGGTGTGATGGTTGAATTTGTTTTGCGTAGTTGAACCTACAGGTCTTGTGTATGTACTCTGCCCATTCATTGAAAGGGGGTTTTTCTGTTGTTCGTGCTGTCCTTTTGATGTTCATTGTC
>Ga0181391_1000051_pt1 | contig 30704 bp, 14 predicted proteins | sample 14SPOviralmetaG_FD_130080 | JGI IMG/M metagenome (GOLD analysis project Ga0181391, IMG submission 130080) | Marine viral communities from the oligotrophic San Pedro Time Series (SPOT) site, San Pedro Channel, CA, USA - 14 SPOT_SRF_2010-08-11 | ecosystem: Environmental > Aquatic > Marine > Strait...
ACAAGTGAGCAACAAAAAGCAATTGATTTCTTTAATAGGTATAACAAGGAGTCAGAAGCAACTCAAAAAACAGTTAAAACAAACTCTGATATTTTTACACAGAAAACTGAACAAGTTTTCAACGACAAGTTCAAAGGTTTTGAATATAACGTCGGTGATAAAAAATACAGGTTTAATGTAAACAATGCTGAAGAGGTTAAAAACACTCAGAGCGACATAAGTAATTTCACCAAAAAGTTTTTGGATAAGAAATCTGCTTTAACAGACGCTAAGGGTTATCATAAATCTCTATATACAGCAATGAATGCAGACGCTGTTGCGAAACACTTTTACGAACAAGGGAAGGCAGACGCTATGAAAAATAGTATTGCTAAAGCCAAAAACGTTGATATGAACCCAAGACAAAATCATGGGAAAATTGAAGCGGGTGGCATGACTGTAAAAGTGCTAGGTGATAACTCTTCTGATTTTAAGTTTAAAATTAAAAACAAAAATAAATAATTAAAATTTAAAATTACAAAATTATGGCAATTACACCAGGAGGTAGTTTAAATAGTGTTCCAGCTTCACAAAGGCAAACACTATCTTCAAACTACATAGATTTTACAGCCCAAGGTACGGCTGGATGGGCACAACAATATTTACCAGACTTAATGGAAAAAGAAGCTGAGGTTTTTGGAAACAGAACAATCTCAGGATTCTTAGCACAAGTTGGAGCTGAAGAAGCAATGTCTGCTGATCAAGTTATTTGGTCAGAACAAGGTAGATTACACTTATCGTACAAAGGTACGGTTAACACTGGAACTGGAGCATTATCAATAACTCACGACATCGACGATGTTGCATTAACCACTACTCACGGTATTAGAAGAAACGATATTGTTATCGTAGCTACTGCTGAGGGTACTATCAAATGTTTAGTAACTGACGGTTTCGTTGGTACTGCTGATATCGTTACTGTTAAACCTTACGAGGTTGAAAACATTGATGACTCTTCTACATTCTCAACTGCAGCGGCTGCAGCTTGTACTGTATTAGTTATCGGTTCTGAGTGGGCGAAAGGTGTGAACGGACAAGGTAGCGCTGCTTCTGATGAAGCTAAAGCTGTTAAGCCAACACATACTTCTTTCACTAACAAACCAATCATTATGAAGGATTACTATGAGATCTCAGGGTCTGACGCTTCACAAATCGGTTGGGTTGAAATTTCTGGAGAAGACGGACAATCAGGTTACTTATGGTATTTAAAAGCTGAAGGTGATACTAGAGCTCGTTTCACTGATTACTTAGAAATGACAATGATGGAAGCTGTTAAGGGTGTTGATGTGGCTAACGACGTTGTAGAGGATTTACTTGGATCAGGTGGGGCTACTCACGGTACTGAAGGTTTATTCGCTGCTGTTGAAACAAGAGGTAACATTACTTCTGGTATCACTGGAGTTAACGCTGCTACTGATTTAGCTGAATTTGACGCTATCTTAGCTGAGTTTGACAACCAAGGTGCTATTGAAGAAAATATGATGTTTGTTAATAGAGCAACTGCTTTAGCAATGGATGACATGTTAGCTTCTATGAATTCTTACGGAGCTGGTGGTACTTCTTACGGAGTATTTGATAACTCTGAAGACATGGCGTTAAACTTAGGTTTCTCTGGATTCAGAAGAGGTTCTTATGACTTCTACAAGTCTGACATGAAATACTTAAACGACAAGTCAACTAGAGGTGGTATCAACGCTAGAAATACTGTTTCTCCAGTTAGAGGGGTAGTTATTCCAGCTGGTGTATCTTCAGTTTATGACCAAGCGTTAGGTAAAAACCTTAAACGTCCTTTCTTACACGTTAGATACAGAGCTTCTCAAATGGAAGACAGAAAGTTGAAAACATGGATTACAGGTTCAGTTGGTGGAAACGTTACATCTGACTTAGATGCAATGCAAGTAAATTACTTATCTGAAAGATGTTTAATTACTCAAGGCGCTAACAATTTCATGATGATGAAATAAGCACATTTATATTAAAGACCGGGGCTTCGGCCTCGGCCTTTTATTTTATTAATTTATATTATATTATATTATGGCAAAAAAACAAAAAACAGAAAAGGCTGTAGAGCCTTTAATAGAAAAAGACTTCGAAGAAGTTGTAGTAAAAACGCCGGTTATGGAAAAACCAACACCGGTTAAGAAAAAAAATACTTGGGAAATAAAAGATAGAACGTATTTTCTAAACGACAAAAGAAAACCTCTTTCTTATATTATTAAGTCTGCAAACGTTTATTGGTTTGACAAAGATAAAGGTTATGAGAGAGAAATAAAATACTGCGAGAACCAACAAAGTTGTTTCGTAGATGAGATGAAAGGTGACCAAAGAATGTCTCACATTATTTTTAGAGGCGGATCTTTAGTTATACCAAAAGAAAAAACGGTATTACAGAAGTTCTTATCTTTATATCACCCACATAGAAATAAACTGTATCGCGAATGGCAACCTGAAGTTAAAGCTTCTCACGAGGTTGATTTTATAGAAATGGAAATTGAAGCGTTAAACGCGGCTCAAAACCTAGATATTGATATGGCTGAAGCGGTTATGCGAGTAGAGATTGGTTCTAGAGTGACAGAGATGAGCTCTAAGGAACTTAAAAGAGATTTACTATTATATGCTAAGAGAAACCCAGGTTTGTTCTTAGAATTAGTAAACGATGATAATGTTCAGCTTAGAAACTTTGGTATCAAAGCAACTGAAATGGGGATATTAAAATTATCTTCTGATCAAAGAACTTTTTCATGGGGTTCTAACGATAGAAAGTTAATGAATGTTCCTTTTGACGAACATCCTTATTCAGCTTTAGCTGCTTGGTTTAAGACTGACGAAGGAATGGAAATCTACTCTAATATAGAGAAAAGATTAAATTAACAACAAAATAATATGGTTGCCCTTCGGGGTGACCATTTATTAAAATTTAATTTTATGACAAAGAAATCAAAGGGTTTAGGAGACTCAATAGAAAAAATTACAAAAGCAACGGGGATAAAAAAAGTTGTTGACACCGTTGCTAAAGCAACCGGTAAAGACTGCGGGTGTGGAAAAAGAAAAGATACTCTTAACAGATTGTTCCCTTATAATAAATAAAAGAAATTATGGTAAGCGTAGATACAGTATATCAAAAAGTTTTAGCGTTAGCTAATAAAGAACAAAGAGGTTATATAACACCTCAAGATTTCAATCTATTTGCTAACCAAGCACAAATGGAAATATTTGAACAATATTTCTACGACACAAATATCGCTAGAAAAGGCCAAGGTAACGACACGGTTTATGCGGACGTAGACGACATGTTGGAAGAAAAACTTCAAATATTTGAAACTGTAGATACAGCTTTTACAACACCCACTATTAATAGTTATTATCCTAATGTGCCTGACTGGATGTATAGGGTTCACGAGCTGCGTGTAAAAAAGCAAAAAGCTGAGATATTAAACACAAAAGACTTTAACAGCTGCCAGTCTAGTGGTCCTTTGTTAAGACCTACTAAGACCCGACCAGTGGCAAACATTAGGAACGGTAAGATAAGCATTGTCGATAGCGATAACACGACTGTTCTTCCTACGGAAATTTACTATTTTAGAGTTCCCGCTAGAGTTAATTGGACTTACGTTGTTATAAACAAGAACGCAATGTACGATGCAAATCCCTCGACCCAACAATTTGAACTCCACCCGTCAGAAGAAAATCAACTTGTAAATAAAATATTAATGCTAGCTGGATTAGCTAACCAACAGCCAGATATAATGAAAGCTGGTCAAGGTATGGATATGGCGACAAAACAACAACAACCTAAAATATAATAAATGGCACTACTAGACAATCAATCTTCCTACCAATATTATAATAACTCTAGTTTATACGGTGAATACCAGTTTGTTTCACTAGCTGACATTATAGCTCAATTTATGTTTATATATGTTGGTGAAGATAAAATCATATCAAAAGCCAGTAGAACAGATGTAGCTTTCCACGCTCAAAGAGGTTTAGCTGAAATGTCATTTGACACTTTTAAATCTACTAAGGCTCTAGAAATAACTGTTCCAGCAACACTACAAATGACGCTACCTCAAGATTACGTTAGTTATGTTAAGGTTAGTTGGGTTGATGGATCTGGAATTAAACATGTTATATACCCTGCTAATAAGACATCAAATCCCACAAAACCAACGCAGGCTACTGATGGCTCGTATACTTTTAATGGTGTTAATGGTAGTATGTTGACTGATTCTGAATCTACGACTTGGGCAAGTTATAACTCTGCTACGCCATCTGAAAACCAAAACGATTATCAAGATGATGCGTACTGGCCGTTAGACGGGGAAAGATATGGGTTGGACCCTCAATATGCTCAAGCTAATGGTTCTTTTTACATAGATGAGAACGCAGGAAAAATTCACTTTAGTTCTAATATATCAGGAAAAACTGTGATCTTAGATTATATAAGTGATAGCTTAGGAACTGAAGACGAAATGAAGGTTCACAAGTTTGCTGAGGAAGCGATGTATAAGTGGATTTCTTATGCTATTTTATCAGGAAAATCAAATATACCTGAATACCAGGTAAACAGATTTAAAAAAGAAAAATTTGCAGCTGTTAGAACTGCAAAACTAAGATTATCTAATTTAAAATTAGAAGAATTAACTCAAGTACTTAGAGGTAAATCTAAACAAATAAAACACTAGTACATGCCAGAGATCAAGCATAATTTTACCGGTGGTAAAATGAACAAGGATGTCGATCAAAGACTTGTTCCAAAAGGAGAATATAGAGATGCAATGAACATACAAGTGTCAACTTCAGAAGGATCTGATGTTGGTACTGTTCAGAATATATTGGGTAATCAATATGGTTGCATTGATGGTAGTCTTGATAGTATTACAAATAATTCTACTACTGTGGGGTCTGTAACGGATGAAAAAACAGACTCTTTATATTGGTTTGTATCAGGGGGACAACCCCAACCTGGTCCGAATGTCACAATGAGAGATTCTATTTGGAGACATACATCAAACGGTAATTGTAAACCTGTTTTTGTAGATAACTACGGCGTTTCACTTACAAACCCTCAAGATGACACTTTTAACAGTTCAATTTTAACAAATATAACTTCGTCTGTTTTTAATGAAATAGAAGTTGGATGGACGGTAGTAGGTGTCACTAACGATGGTGTTTATTCTAACACAGCCACCATATCTTCTTTTAACACAGCACCATATATTCCTTTCGATTTTGGCTATGACGCCACAACTAATACCGTAAATATTGAAAGCGGAGTTGCGTTAAACCCTATGATTGACGTGGCGTCTGGTATTAGTTTTGTAATGTTACAAGATATAAATGGAAATTTTTCGCAATCCACTACAAACGAAGTGTATCTAAGCGGATGGAGTGGAGGTTCTGTTAATCAGCTTGTTGGCGATACAATAGAAATCCCTGCTTATTCTGGTAACACATACGTGATAAACGCTGCTAGTACCGTTTCTTTGACGTACTTAAGTGGGTTGGGTGCGCAGGCTGTAAAGTTAATACTAGACACTAATACAGTACTATTTCAAAACCCACTGTTAGATCCTAGCGTTACCGCAGAATTAACTAACGGTATAGGATTAGTTGAATCGTGGAACGGATCTTCTATTTCCGCTTTAATAACTAGCTCGGATCAAGTAACAACTAATATTGCAAACGGAGAAATTGTATTCAATACTGTGGATTATGATGTTACAAACACTACTGTTGGAAGTGTTGTTAGCATTAGCGGTATTACGGGTGGTATTCAGGTTAGTGATTTCTGTGTTCAATCTATAAACACTTCTAACAACTCTATAGTAATAGAAGATTGTCAAACTGAAGTTATTGCACTACAAGGATTTCAAGTTGGCGGATTCTCTTATGGCGTACCTCAAGCTACGGGTGGAGCAATTCAGTTTGCAGTTAGTGGGCTAGTGGAACTTGACCAACCTTTAAATCTACAAGGAGCCTACCAATCGTTATACTTTCAAGGACCAAGAACACTTAATTTTAACGCTAACACCTTAATAACTGGGATTGATGTTGTAGATGGTATGTTGTTTTGGACCGATAATAAAACTGAGCCTAAAAAAATAAACATAGAACGTAGTATAGATGGGACGTATTCTAATGGACTACAGCATACTCGCGTTATAAATCCTGACCAAGGATTATCTATAAGTAATAATGTTATGGCGCGTGAAAAACATATAACTGTTATTCGAAAAAGCCCTATTAAATCTTTGTCACTAGAGCTTAGCGACGGAAGGGACTCTTCTTTAAACTACTCTGCAATTACAATAGTTTCAGATGACCCAACAAACACGTCAATAATTAGCTCTAGTAACCCGGCGACTACTACTGATTTTTCAGGATTATTAATTGAGGATACTATTCAAGTTTCATTTCCTTATGACTATGATATAAACAGCACATTTAGTGTTGCTTGGGCTCCTGGTGATTACTTATTATTAAAAGAAGAGATTGACTCAACAGATTTACCACCTACACCTTTGACCAACTGGACAATAAGAGGTAAAATACTAAACATTCAAAATGGTAATAATTTTGACTCAAGCAATGGTATTGTTATTGCAACTATTGAAATAGTTGGTTTAAATGGTGTTCCTCCCGAACCAGCCGCGGGACAAACAATGATGTTTGTAGCTGACTTGGAGTACTCTGACGCCCGTATATTTCAAGATAAATTTCCTAGGTTTTCTTATAGATACAAATACAGTGATGGAGAGTATTCTACGTTTGCCCCGTGGTCTGAGCCAGCTTTTATTCCAACAAACTTTAATTATGACCCTAAAAAAGGTTGGAACACCGGTATGCGTAACAACCTTCAATCAGTAAAGTTAAAAGGTTTTAACACGTTGACGTATGCGGACATTACATCTATTGATATATTATACAAAGATGACTCTTCTCCAAATGTTTACCTTGTTCAGACAATTAGTCCAATAGATATTATTTCGAGTGGACAGGTGGATCGCCCTTGGTTTTCAAATGAGTACATCGTAAGCTCAGAAAACATAAAAGGTGTAATCCCTTCTGGGCAGTTGTTACGAGCATGGGATGGAGTTCCTAAAAAAGCTCTTGCTCAAAGCATTAGCGGTAACAGAGTCGTTTACGGTAACTACGAGCAACATTATGATTTATTAATAGGTGGAGAGATTTATACCCCAGATTTTAATAACAGTTTAGTTGCGTGGGCACCCTCAACAGTTGGATCACCGCAAAAGTCAATTAAATCTTTAAGGGATTACAAATTAGGTGTTGTTTTTACGGATAAATACGGTAGAGAAACACCAGTACTTATAGGGGAGAATGGAGGTTTTAATGTTAAAAAAATTCAATCTAAAAATTATAACAGGTTGACAGCTTCTTTAAGTGGTGTTCCGCCAAGCGAAATGGCATACTACAAGTTTTATATAAAAGAAACATCTTCCGAATATTACAATGTACCCATGGACCGCTGGTACTCCGCTGAAGACGGGAATATATGGTTATCCATGCCATCTGCTGATAGAAATAAAATTGATTTAGATACTTTTTTATATTTTAAAAAGGGCGAGTCTGGCGACAAAAATGTGATAGAAAACTCTACAGAGTACAAGGTGTTAGATATAGATAACGAGGCTCCAAAATGGGTTAAAACTAAAAAAACTCGTATAGGATCAGTAAAACACAATACAGCAGCTGATTCATGTTTGTTTGGATTTGAGACTGACACAACGCACTTAGCGCCTAAAGTAGGTGAGATATCTTTTAGTTTAAACTACGCCGGTGATAATGAGTTTGATAATTTACCTTTTAAAACATCAACGTTAGCTAGCTTGCAGGACGTTGAAGAGCAATTGTATATACAGTTTGTAATGGGTGACGACTACTCGTCTCAATACGCTATAAGTGAAATTACTTCAGATTTTGATGGAGATTCGACAATTCTTAGCAACTATTTTATATCGCTAAAAAAACCTTTAGAAAACGATATAAATATTATATTTGACAACCCAGTGGCGGCGAGTGCAATCAAAGAGGATGTTAGAGTGGTATTCACTAAAGAAGTAATAGAAAATACGCCACACTTTGATGGTAGATTTTTTGTTAAAATTGAAAACGATGGTAAAATTCAATCAATGGTTTCTGAAGGTACTCAAGGTATTAATTATCAGGTAAAAGTTTCCATGCCTGTTTACGAGTTTAGATCTGAAGGGGGAGGGGATTTTGGTTTACACACGCATGCTTTTACTCGCTCTAGTACAGGTTTAAATTACGTGACGCATAACTGGTGTGGTAATGTGACTAACGGGTGTGCTAATTCCTCTTGGCTGCAGTATGGCACCACAGGCTCAACCTATCCTGGGTCTCTTGATAATCCAGGCGGAAACAATTATATGTACTCAGCGATTAGACGAAGTTTCACAAGAGATTTAAGTGGTGCTATCATGGATTATTGGGGAGGTAGCTCAGAAAACGGGGCAAGTGGGGTGTTTTTTATTAATAAATCAGCAAGGGGTTGGGAAAAACGAAATACCATTGGTTGCGATGACGATACGTTAAGTTGGCCTAACAATAATAACATGAATCATCTGTCGCCAGGGTGTAATAATATTTATTCTCCTGATTGTAGCGCTGATCCGAAGGATCCCTTTAGTGGTATTAATCCAAACGGTAAGTATATTAACATAGGTTTTGCTGGTATAAAAGCTCCAGGTAGTGATACTCTAACATCATTGTTTCACGGGGGTTATTCAGATGGAGTTGGTAACTGGCATCTTCACCATAATATCTCGTCGTTTTATGGTATTGGTACAACAAACACAAGTCACAACGACCCACTTACTAAAAGATTTGTAGAAGGTTTTGTAGCGGGATCAAAATTTAAATGGGCAGAAGACCCCACTGAAACTGTATATACAGTGTTAGACCAAACAAGTTGTAAATACGACATACGTTTTGGTAGACACTCCGATGGACTTCGTAATCATGGCAGAAGACTTATTGGCGACCCAAGTTCATATAGTAAAAACTGGGGTTTTAAAATCGATAAACCTTTAGCGTGGAACCCGTCTAGTGATGATTGGTTTATCGATGGTGGTCTTCACCTTGGTGACGCAACTGGACCCGCTGATTTCACACGCAACGTTACTACTGATGGTGGTTTAACTCTAACCCTAGCAGACGTGTCTGGAATACAAGTAGGCATGGCTGTAAGACACGCAAATATACCTTTAGAGTGTAATGTCGTGACTGTTACTGGAAACTTAGTTGCGATCAGCGTAGCGTCTACAAGCACTGGAGTTGGAGGTGAAGACGTAAGCTTTGGTTTTATAATACGTGTTAAGGGTGGATCAATTAAAGGTGTTACTATTGACGGAGTTACTGGAATTGACCCTAAGGAAAACTATCTTTTGGTAGACCGCATCAGCACACAATGTAGTAATGGAAATAACTTAAAACCTATGTACGAGCTACAACCTGGAATGGCTCTTGACTTTTGCAACAGCGATCCGGGTGATTATTTTTATGGTGTTTGTATCAAAAGTGTAGGAGAAAAAGACAGCAATGGGCATTATAGAATAGATTTAGGTGGTAGGTTTTATCCACTTCACACGGAGGAACAATTTTATTTTGCTGCTGGTGGTCTTTCTGATGATATAGTCCTTAACAAAGCTCTAGCAGTTAAGCAAGTTCCTATGAATGGAGCTAGTAATTTTTCTGAAGCTAACACGGATTACAGTTTAGACGACTACCCAATGATACCTCCTAATTCGAATGGACTTGTTGGACCCATAGTAGCGGTAGGTTATACATTACAATTTCTTGAAGAATATGATACGTATACCGACGGAAATTTTATGCCACAAGATCCCTTTATTTGGGAGACAAAGCCAAAAAACGATGAGGGTATAGATGTTTATTACGAAATTAGTGATAGATATTCTATTGAATTGAACCCAAATACAATCTCACAGACAATACCTTTAGGATCACAGGTAACCAGTGTGCTTAACGAGGGGGGAATCGATGTAGTGCAACCTGTTGTACTAGCTGTAGGAGGTCCTGGTGGGGATGAAATAACTATACAAAGTAGTATCGCTGGTGGTTTACCAGGGGCTTGGGTTGGACCCGGGCCAACAAGTATAGGTATAAACCCTATTGTAGTTGGAAGTACTTTAATAATAACTAAACCCAATGGAGAGTCGTTTAACGTTGTGGTTGAAGAGATTATGAATCAAACAGCGTTTGGATCAGGTTATCTTTCCAACAAGTTTCGTCTTCAAAAAAATCTATATGGAAGCGAGCATACTTTAAATTGGCACAACTGTTATTCTTTTGGAAACGGTGTAGAATCAAATAGATCAAAAGACGTGTACAATGCTAGCTTCATGGGCAATGGCGTTAAAGTTTCATCTGTTTTTGAAGAGTATGCGAAAGAACGTCGTTATAGTGGATTAGTATATTCTGGTATATATAACTCTACATCAGGGGTAAATAATTTAAACCAATTCTCTTTTGCAGAAAAAATTACAAAAGACATAAACCCTATTTATGGTAGTATTCAAAAGTTACATGCTGGATGGGGACAAGGTGGTGATTTAGTCGCGCTATGCGAAGATAGAGTACTAAAGATACTAGCCAACAAAGACGCTCTGTTTAATGCTGATGGAAATTCAAATGTAACTTCAACTAACAATGTTTTGGGTCAAGCTATTCCTTACTCTGGCGAGTATGGTATGTCTAAAAATCCAGAGTCATTTGCATCAGAAGCCTATAGAATCTACTTCACAGATAAAGTTAGAGGTACCGTTATGAGGTTGTCTATGGACGGGTTAACACCTATATCGAACCATGGTATGAAAGATTGGTTTAGAGATAATTTAAAATTAGGTGATAAATTAATTGGTAGTTACGACGATAGAAAAGACGAGTACAATATCACCATAAAAGGTAATACTATTGCTAAAACGGTTACATTTAAAGAGGACGTAAAAGGTTGGGTGAGTTTCAAATCATTTACACCTGAAAATGCTATTAGCTGTGCTAATGAATATTACACGTTTAAAGATGGTAATATATGGAAACATCATGATGAACTTGTTGATAGAAACACTTTTTATGGGGTAGGACCAGCAAATCAAGATCCTAATACTTATTCAAGTGTAGAAGTTATATTCAACGAAGTACCTGGAAGCGTTAAATCTTTTAAAACTGTAAACTACGAAGGCTCACAAGCTAAAGTAACTTCAAAAGATGAAAATGGTGTCACGCTTGTGGATGGCGAGTACTTTAACTTGTCAGACGTAGATGGTTGGCATGTCATCGCTAAAGACGGTATTCAAGGTGGGGTTGTTACTAATTTAGAGCGAGGTGGTATAACTGAGTTTGTAAAGAAAGAAGGTAAATGGTTTGGGTATGTTATAGGTAACGACGTTATTATATCTGAAGTTGGTAACACATCAGAAAACTATAATACTGAGGATTCTAGTATACAAGGTATAGGTAGAACAGCTAGCACAACAAACAGTATTGTATTTGGTTGCGTGGACGATACAATGTTTAATTATAATGATGCTGCAACTAATGATGATGGTTCTTGTATTAATTTTAGTCATGGATGTATAGATCCTAATGCTGACAACTTCCAATTTAGTGCCAATACAGATGATGGAAGTTGTTACTACTTAGGTTGCACAACGGGACCTTTAGCTGATCAAGAACAGTTTGGTGGATCAATAAATTATGACCCTAACGCGACAGTTGATGATGGAAGTTGTATCCCAGCTGTTTGGGGGTGTACTCTTTTAGGTTATTTTAATTCTAATCCATTAGCAAACATGCCAAGTAATTACTGTATTCCGATTAATGTTGGCTGTACAGATTCTAGCGCTAACAACTATGTTGCTCTTGTTGACGAAATGACAGATGTTAATACTGACGATGGAAGTTGTGAATATTTAGGATGTACCGATCCTATAGCTACAAACTATAGCTTTACAAGTAGTTTACCGATTGTTGATGGTCCTAATGGAAATCTAACTTATCTAAACGGTACCGCGGTTGATGATGGTTCATGTACTTATATTGGTGGTTGTATGGACGCTACAGCGTGTAACTTTGATGCTACAGCTACGGTTGACAACGGTTTATGTAACTATTGTGGAGATAATTCAGCTAGTGTAGTTAATTTTGATAATGCTGACTCAAGCTGTACAACTGGTTGTGAGTATTGTTATGGACCTACAAATCTTCAAATAATTTCCCAAACAACAGCTGACGCTGGAATGAGTAATGGAACTGTTACTATAGAGTGGACAGAATCTACTTCTCCGTCAATAAATTACTATGATATAACATTTGGCGCTAGTTTTGTAACCGTTGTTGATTCTGGAACTGGTACAGGAACATATACAATAACAGGTTTGCCTGCTGGAACCATAAACATAGGTATTGATGGTTTTTGTGATAAAGTTCTTGGTAATTACGCTATTGGATTTGGACCTAACACAAACGTAACAATTACAGCAACTCCAATACCTGGCTGTACAGATGGCACTGGGGCAAATAATAACGTTGGTGGAACTTGGGGCGCTTGTAACTACGACGCTTCAGCTACTGTTGATGATGGTTCTTGTGAGTACGTAACGTGTACTGGTTGTGATGATAGTGCTTACTTAGAGTATTGTAGTGATTGTTGGGATGCTGTTAACCAAGTTAATGGACCAGAAGGAAGTGGTTATGGCCCTTGGGTTGCTGATACAATTCCTACTAGTTGTTTGACTCTTATAGTTCCTGGATGTATGGATGCAACTGCATTTAATTATGATCCTAATGCTAATGTAGATGATGGAAGTTGTGTAGCTATTGTTTTAGGTTGTACAGATGATACGCTAAATAATGATGGAAGTTATGCTGCTTCAAACTATAATGCGCTCGCTAATACAAATGATGGTAGCTGTAACCCTTATAATTGCCCTATAGTTACCACAACACTATTATCTAATAATAGCTTCTTTATAGAAGTAGATGTTAACGCAACTACTTATCCATACGGTAATAGCGGTGGTTTTATAAACAACACGTATACTAGTGTTAATAACGGTTTTGTTGGAACCTTAAACTCATCAACAAACCAGTGGAACGCTTCAAGCGGTATTTACTATGGAAACGTTTCGACTAACAACTTGTTCACAAGTGGTCAAGACACTTTACTACAGGTTGATATCGACCTTTCTTTTGGAACGAACCAAGAATGTCCACAAACACTACAAGTGCAATTTACTATTGGTTGTACTGACAACTCTGCGGATAACGCTAGTGGCTTTGATATAACTGATGATACGCAATGTGTTTATGGAGGGTGTACGGATAACACCGCATCTAATTATGATCCTTTAGCTAGTGCTGATGATGGTTCTTGTGTTTACGCTGGATGTACTGATCCAGATGCAAATAATTATGATCCAACTGCAAGTCCTGATGATGGTTCATGTATTTACACCGGCTGTATGGATGCTACATTAAATGCTGATGGTAGTGGTAATTACGCGGCAGATAATTATAATCCTGACGCTACCACACCTTGTAACGATGGAACTGGTGATAATAGTTGTTGTACTTACACTGGAACGCCGCTTGTGAGCGAACTACAAGGGTTTTTTACTGGGGGAAGCACCGCTTACCAACGTATTAGAGCTATTGGAAAAAACACTGATACGGCTTATGGCTTTGGATTGGTTACAACTATAGATCTTGGAGTTGCAAGTAATACGAATACAATTTCTGCTCCTCAACCGTCAATATACGTGGGGCAAGTTAGCCCTCCTGTTCCATCATTTAGTGGTGGTACGCAAGCATTCTCGGGTCTTGTTCAGCAAGCCGATTGGGTACCAAGTGTTGATGTTAACGGAGCTTATGGCGCTAACAGTGGTGATTTAACTATAACATATAATGTTGAATGGATTAGAATAATAGACAATCCTTCTATGAATAATGTAATAGCAACTAATACTTCAAATACCTTCGTGCTTTCAGCAGGTTGTAAAACGGATACTTCAGCTATGAACTACGATCCAAGTTTAGATCTTCATATTGATGGTAGTTGTGTTGCTCCAAATTTTGGATGTATGGATTCTACAGCAACTAACTATGACGCTGCATTTAATCAAGATTGTACTGGGTTAGGTAGCGCAAACCCTAACGATTGCTGTTGTTATACTTGTGACGTTCCTAGTTGGGACACACCCAACTACGTTGTCAACACTTGGGATGATCCAGCCAACCCGCAATACGCAACGCAAATTACATTTAGCTGGACTGCCGTGTCCACAGCGGCTTATTATCAAATTATAGTAAAAAATTCAGATACTCAGGATTTTATCTGGCTTGGTAGTAATGTTTCTGGCATTAATCCTTTTCCTGTTATAATGCCTGGATCATTAACTATAAATAATGGTATTGCTAGCTATGTTCATAATAATACCGTGGCAAACTGGTTTATAAACCAAGCAGCTATTAGCAACCCGCTTCTACCAGATACTTACGAAATCGCTATAGTAGTATACTGCGAGAATCACGATGGTGATGATTGTGGAAGTAGTAGCGTTCCTTATCAACCAATTCAATTTACCGTTTAAACTATGGCATACGTACAAACATTAACTTTTAATCACGATATAAACGTTTCTCTACAAGTTGGAGATCAGGTTTACATGACGAGCACATCGGATTTCGGTGGTTTTCAACAAAATTCTAGCGCAGTACCGATACATGTTGGTAAAGTTCATAGTATTATTTCTTCTACAGAGATACAGGTTTATAGTGAATATGTTGATCCGAATACTGGGCTGCCTTTACCTTACAACCTATTAGATTCAAATGGAGGCGACTATATATCCTTCTCTAAAAATAGAGTTGTAAATAACAACGATTTATTAGGATATTACGCCTCTGTTCATTTTGTGAATAATTCAACTACGGACGCTAAGTTGTGGTCGGTAGGTAGTGGTGTAACTGAAAACAGTAAATAATAAATAATAACTATGTCATATCATAATCTACCCAACAGCACAAGCCTAAGAACAACTAATGACCAAGGACAAGTGGCTCCACCTGGGTATCACTACATGCCAGATGGTAGTTTAATGCTTGATTCTGAAATGACAGTGCAGGGAAAGGTTATCAGATCTTTTGACTTAGATTTATCAGACTTACCAGCTACTAGCGAGCGTAGGGTGTTTACAATATCTGGAGATAAAGGAGCAGAGTTTAAATTAGAAATTAAAGATAAAGACACTGGTAAGTATTACAACTTTGTAACAAATCTTTTTCAAACAACCGCTTCTAGTTTAGAAGAGATGATATCTAGAAACTCTTATAAAGGAAGTATAACTTTTCCAGCAGTTACCGGTGGTGATGATCAATATGATATTTCTCTTTATGCAAAACCAGGCACAAAGCATGCCGCTTACAATGAAGTTAGATTTGGTGATGGCTCATTAGATATCAACAGCTCTACAGGATCTAACTCTTTAATGATGCAAAAAGTTATATACCAGTACGCAGCTTTAACACTAACGTTAAACGGTTATTCGATTGGTGGTACGGTGGCAGGTACGTTTAGCACCGATACCGTGTCTATAAATAGAGGTAAAAGTAAAGCTAAAATACCTTTTTCTTTTACAACTACGGCTCTAACAACAGCAGCTTATAGAATTTTAAAACAACCGTCAGCTAACGATGTTATAGCTTTTATTGAACCAGTAGTTGGATCTGCACCAATTGATTTACCAGGAGAAAATATATATCCAACAGCTACAACTGCTTTTACGGGTGATGACGTTAATGGCGCGGTAACCAGTGGTACTAACGTTAGAATGGATGCTGTTGATATATCTGCCAATATTACGGGTGGTAGTAAAATAACATCACCAGTAACCACAGATACTGTTAATATGGCAGGTGGTAGAAGTGCTTCTGCTACAGCTATAACAATGGACGCTGCTGTCGCAACAAAAATGGCTGTTGGAGATAGAGTTACGGGTAATGCGGCTCTTGACGCTGGCGTGTTTACAGTTGCTTCTTTAGATTCTACAAATATTTTTTCCATATCTTCTGGTGTTGCAATTGATGATGGAACTACCTTAACTTTTAGCTCTAAAGTAAATAGAAGTTTAACAACGGTCCTTCCTGTATTTCCTGCTACTGCTACTGATTTTGCGTTGTCACAAGCTATTCAATTTAGAGATAATCAACCTTTGACTTTTACTCCTAGAATGAATTATAGTTGGCCTATCAATAAATATGCTGATGTACTTAAGGAGGGTATGATAATTGTGCCTAGCACAGTTATTACAAAAGGCACTTCTATAGGTACGTATAGAGATACTGTAACTTTATTTGCAGGTACAAAGAAAGAGGAAAAAATAATAAAAAACAAGCAACAAGCGGTAAGTACTTTAGGTAAAAAACCAACTGTAGTAAAAGGTTTGGTTACTGTTCAAGAAGGTCAAGTTGTTTTTGATAAGCAACAAGTTTTAGCTTTAGCTGGAGAAACTTTAAAAGTTGGTGGTTATGGAGAAAGTGAAATACTAAGAGTTTATGGGTGGGAAGTTAAATTTACAGATTTAGCTATTGCTTTAACTGCCCCAACCACAACAACTACCGCCGCGTCTGCTGGTGGTAGTTCTGCTAATGTAGTTGTCACGTCTAAAGAAGGTGTTATTAATAACGTGTCTAGAGTTGGTGGTGTAGGTATTAATCCGGCGTTACAAAATCCACTTATCACATCCGGCGGAGGGGCAACTGGTGGTGGAACTTGGGTTGTGGACGCTGTTCAAACATTAGAAAGCGGTATTACTTTAACTGTAGAAAACACGGGTAGAGTAGCTACTATAACTGGTAATATAGAAATTGTAAAAGCAGGTACTGCTAGTCAAATACTAAGATTTGATCTTAACAAACTACTTTCTACATCAGCTCCATAGTAAAAAAACACACAAAACTGTGACTATTTAGATATAAATTAAATTAAATTATGCCTAAAAATGAATTACAGAAGATATTCGATAATACTCCTGCTAAATCCTATAAAGATAAGGTAAAACAGATTGAAAATTACTTTGTGAGTATTGCTGATGGAGATAATATTATAGGTACTGGAAAAGAAATAATATATCCAGAACATTTATGGAAATATAAGCATTCTTTTGCTGATGGGATTTATATTAGAGAGATGAGAATGAAGAAGGGTCAACTGGGTTTTTCAGCAATACATAAACACAGTTATGGGTTTTTTTTGTTATCAGGAACACTAGCATCGTCAAAAGAAGATGGTGTTGAAGAGTTTATAGCACCTTGTTATATTATATCACCACAAGGAGCAAAAAGAATTGTGTATGCGGTAGAAGATTGTGTTATAACAACTGTACATGCAAATCCCACTAACACGGAAGATTTAGATGAATTAGCAAAAATAAATGTAGTGTTCAATTGGGATGAGTACGAAGAATATTTAAAAGAAAATAAATTATGATAAATTTAACAGGCATAATGTCGCCATATAACCACATGGATAGAACATGGGGCGCAATTGTCGTTGGTGCTGTTAGCGCGACCGCTAGTTATATAAACGCTAAAAACAACAGGGAAACCGCCGAGGGTATAGCTGGTGAGGCTGAAACTAGACGTTTAGCTGAACAAGAAAAGCTAGACAAGCAAAAAGCTGAATATAAAAGTATGAAGTTTGAAAATCCTTTTGCTAACATGGAAAATACGTTTGAAGATCTAACTGTAAACCAACAACAAGCTCAATTTCAAGCTCAACAAGGTTCTCAGCAAAGAGCTAACATAATGCAAAACATGAAAGGCGCTGCGGGAGGTAGTGGTATAGCAGGTTTAGCTCAAGCACTAGCAAATCAAGGTTCGTTACAAACTCAACAAATATCAGCTTCAATCGGCAAACAAGAATCAAGAAATCAAGTGGCAGCAGCTAAAGGTGCCGCGGCTATTCAAACTTACGATAGACAAGGTCAACAGTGGGTTCAACAAGCTGAAATGGATAGACAAGCTACTTTACTTGGAATGCAAATGGGTGAGACTACAGGTGCTAACTTAGCACAGCAACAAGCTCAAGCAAATCAAATGAACGCTCAAATCGCTCAGAATGACGCTATGACAGGTTTATTTGAAGTGGGTGCTCAAGCGGCTGGTCAGGTAAATTTTGGTGGGATGTTGAATGGAAAAGTTAGCGTAAATAGCAAAAAATATCGACAAAGTATCTCGCAAGCTGGGCGCGACTACTTGGATCAAGGTGAAGGTGGTATGGATGGTGATCCATCTACGTGGTATTAAAAGAATTTAAACAAATATAAAATATGGCAGCAGATAGAACATTAGTAGACGCGGCGTTTAAAGAAGCTACATCAAAAGCTGGAGTAGACGTTCCAAATCTAAAACCTTTATACGATAGTAATACAGAGAACATGAAATCTTATTTAGGTATCGTGACTGGAGCTGTCGATGCGTTTAAGAAGGACGAAGAGACTCTCAGAATTGGTAGAGAAAAACAACTCTCTGGATTTAAAGAGATAATGAATAATAACTACAAAAATCTTTTTACAGAGGGACAGAACATGCCGCAAGAGGTTGTTAACGCTGTAGATGAGGTGGTTAGAAGATTACAAGATGAATTTGAAGCTGTTAATACTTATGGTAAAAACGACAATGTTGAAAACGAAAGAGCTAGAACTAGGATTAACGCTGAGCTTAAGAAAGTAATTAATCAAGCTGTGAATGCTAGAGCTACATTTGGTATATTAGGTGAAGATACAAAATCGTGGAACGATGGCGCTGTTAAAGGGGACGTGGAGGCTATGAAAAGAATGTTTAACTTAGATGCTGTAGACAAAGATGACAACGTATCTGTTTACTTTGATGAAAATCTCAAGTTAACGTTTAGAGTTGTTGATCACATGACAAGGGGTGGTTTTGGTGCAGATGGATTCTATAAAGAGACCTATGGAGATGTTAGTTACAACATAGACCAACTAAGAAAAAATATACCAGAAGCTAACTTAGAAGCTGACGGATTGATTTTTGATACTCTTACCTCAGTAGAAAAACAAGCTAAAACCGCGGGTACAAAAGGAGTTAACAATTTTAGTAAAGAAGAAGTTAATAGTATATTTGCAAAACAAATTCAAACAAAAGAGGATTTTACAAATCTAGCGTTTAGAAGAATAGACGATGTTCACGAGCAATCTTTTAGAACTAACTTGTTAGAAAATATGGACGTAGCTATTAACACTATGGACGCAACGTTTCAAGGCATGTTTGAGAGCATGGATGTGGTTAAAGACGGTAACATAGACAGTAAAGATATCGCTGGTTTATCAGAAGCAGATTTAGCTATCTTTAAAAGCAACTACAAAAAAATGATTGATGTCTTAACAGATGTTGATAATAATGATTTTGTTTTAGACAGGTCTAAGAATTTATTAGCAGAATACTTTACTGGTTTTGCCGAACAAAAGTATAACAAAGCTTACGGTGATTCGTACAAAAAAACTTTTAAACCAGAAAATATTGATGACCAACAAGACGTTATGGCTGGGGTTAACGGTTACATGTTCAACCCGGCTTCAGGAAAGGATGATTGGGTTGGTAGAAGGCGTGAAAAAGGAAAGTTAACAGAGTATGGTGCTTATGATTATGATGCTAACTACGCGCTACTACAGGCGAGTAAACCGTTCTCAGATATGTTTGGAAACATTTACGAGCCAGCGGTGGTTGACAAGAGAAGTGGTAGGGTTATACAGTGGAAGGTAAAGAAAGCTGGGAGTGGTACATATGTAATGGGTGACGATGGTAAAAAAGAAAAACTTTATTCTGAAAAAATTGCTATTAAAAACGCTTTCGGAGGAACATATACTCCGTCAACTTCAGGTAACATAGGTTAAAATAAAATATAAATATGAACGAAGAAATATTAAATAATATTTGGAATATACTATCCAGTGATTCTAGTCTAAATATTAAAGCCGCAAACTTTGACGAGTGGAAAAACACTTTTACCCAAGACAAAAACATACAAACTAATGTGTATAATTATCTAAAACAAAATCACACCCTACAAGCCGCTAACCAAGAAGAGTGGACAACTAGTGTAATGGGAAAGACAAACGGCTCTGCGAATGCGACTCCAGGAGTAGAGCCAATCGTTACGGAGTCAGGTTTGGACGTTGGCACTTTGGGTTTACCAGAGACGTCTGAGGGACTTAACACGACTTTACTTGCTATTTCTAACGGTGTTACAAAAAACCACATTAAAGTTAAAAGTAGGTTAGCTGAAGAGTATTTTAGCTTAGATAACTTTAAGCAATCACGAATGAAAGTTGGAAGTGGACTTTCTTTCCAAGGATACGCTAGATCAGAAGAAGATGATTTAAAAAGTTGGTTTGGAGAAGAAAAATATGAGCAGTATTTACAATACAAACAAAGCGAAGTTTTTGATTCAAAATGGGTGGATGATGAAATAGTTAAGCAAATTGTTGGTGTTGTTAAGCAAGAGGAGGTTGAGCAGTATATTGGAAGGCTTGATATAGGTGATATTAAACCTGATTTCAAGGGACATAAAGATATGGTTGCAGATGCTAGAAAAGCAGTTCAAGAGGGTATATTTAACATATTTGATCCTGAAGACGCTAGTGTTACTGGCGATGGTCAAAATTGGTTACAACAGTATATAGATGCGTTAGCTATAGACAAGGCTAAAGAGACTAAACAGAAAGAGCTAGGTAAAACTAGTGTTTTTTTTGGAGATAGAGCTACTGATGAGGAGATTATGAAACTTAGGGTTCAAGACAGTGCGGCTGAAAAAGTTTTAGCAAATTACTTTAACCACAAGTTTACTGGGTACAAAAAAAAATCAAAAGATTGGAATAGTAAGTACAATGACTATATTGAAGTTAACAAGACGTATGAGCCACAATTCATTCGCATAAGTACTTCTTTAAACGCTCTTGGAAAGGTTGATGAGTATTCATCTAAAGAAAAAATAGAACAATATAACAATTTAGTTGCAGAGGGTAACAATTTATCAGCAGAATATAAGAAAGCTTTATCAGATCAAAATCTTAATTTTGAAGATATAACTAGCGAGGCCGCAAGCCTTCAATCTGGCTTTGATAAAATAGTAGATAACTTTGATAAAGTTAGTGAGGTGACTACTATAGCAAAAGCTTTGGCTTTAGATTACGGTTGGCTAAACGCAACTAGCTTAAGCTTTGAAAGTGGAATGGCTGAAATGGGAGCTTGGATTTCATCAGCGCTTAAAGGTTTTGCTTACGCAGCTGATAAAGTAGAAGGAGTTGGCTCTGCCTTTGCTGACCCAACAAAATTAAAGCAGATAATGGTAAATCCTCAAGACTTTCTTTCAGAGGATCAAAACACTGCTCACATGGATCGTTGGAGGGGTTTAAACGCTAGTGTGATAAGCTATAACGAAAGCGTGCAGAACTACAAGCAAGCCTCTCTTCCTTTAGATATCGATTGGGATGATGTTGGTTGGGATAACATCGGGCAGTGGTCGTCTCAAGCTTTGAGTAATAACGCTTTTAGTATCTCGACAGCGCTGGCTTATGGTGGTGCTATTAGGGCTGGAATGAATGTTCCAAAAGCTACTAAAATTTTAAGCGGTACTTTTTTTGGTCTTGAGGGTGGTGCAAAGTACACTCACATGGAGATTGATCAAAAAAACGCTGGTAAATACATTGCTGGTTTACAAGAGTCTCTTAAGTCTGCTACAACTAAAGGTGAAAGAGTTCAAATATTAGACCAAATAGATTATTATGAAAAAGCGCTAAATGCCACTGAGATGGAAAAAGCGTTTTCGTCAATAGCTTATGGTAGTATCGCTATGTATGCTGAGCGTTTAGGTACGATGCGTACTCTGAGAAACTTAAATAGAATTTCACCTACAAACAACAGGCTTACTATTGCAAATACTATGAAGTCAACATGGCAAGTAGGAAAAGGCGTTGGTATTGAGTATGTAGAGGAATTTGCTACTCAAGTTGGTCACAACTTGGTTGACATGACTGTATTGGATCAAAACAAGAGTTTACTTGATGGTATTGATAACAATTTTAATGCTAATATAATATTTTCAACACTAGCTATCCAAGGCCCTTCTGTAAGCATGAATGTATTTAATAGTATTAGAGGTGAAGTTATTACACAGGGAGAGATATTAGAAAATAGAAAGCGGACAAATCAAATTATTGAAATTAACGGTGCTTTACAAGCAGATCAAGAATCTGGTTTTAAACTATTAGATGCCGGAACTAGAGAGTTTATGGAAAGCGAAAACCGTAGACTAATAAGAGAAGCAGGTATGAAAGACGCAGAGATGTTTGCTAACGTCGCTAATATGACAGCTGCTGAAGTCAAGCAAATGTTTGCTGTTAACCAAAAGAAAAGAGATAAGCTTAAACAAATTCAAAACTTAGGAGCGTCTAGTGCTTATGAAAAAGCTGGAAGTAACTATATAGAAAAACAAAAAGAAAAACTCGTTAATGATATTAAAAATTTAAACGGGCAGAGAGATCAACTAAGAGGTAAACCTGGTGCTAGAAGAAAACAAATTATTGAAGCTACTTTAAAAAATGATAAAATTCAAGTAGAAACAGAGTTTTATTTAGGTAAAGCTTATGCGGCTAAAAACATAGTAAAAGGATTGGGTAACGTAAAAGAGTTTGGTAAGATAAACGAAGACGGTACGATTGATCTGACTGACTTAGAAACATACTTAGATAAAAAAGTTAAAAAAGGAAACATAACAGAAAAACAAAAGAAAGGATACTTAAAAGGATTTAGGCAAGGTCATAATGCTAGTTTTGTGGGTAATGATGTTATCTTAGTAGAAAGTAATATTATACGTAACATAAACGGTGCTGAGACTGCTTTAGAGAAGTCTATACACGCTTACTCTGTTATTCATGAGTTACAGCATATAAACGACGTTAACGTTGGTTTAGTGCAAGATTTAGACGTTGTTGAATCTTCTAAGGTGGCGGTTAAAGGAATTCAAAATGAAGTTGAAACTTTATACAAGCAAGGTAAGATAAAAGAAAAAGATTATGTAACTTTTTTAAAAAGAGTTGGAGGTTATACTAGAGACAATATAGTAGAAGGAAAAGAAACTGTAGACTTAATGGAGCTTTTAACTATAGCTGGTGAATTAAAAAACGCTGGAGTACTAAGTGAAAACTCTACTGATCCTTTATTATCTTTAAAGTTAATGATCAATCAATTTTCTAACAAGTACTTTAAGAAAGGAGAAATGTTCTTTAAACTTAACAATACTCAAGACGTACTTGGATACATCGATAGTTTCCAACGTAGCACTAGAAATCAAACGTTAGTTTTAGGTCCTGAAGAAGAGGTTAAAAAACCTAAGTTTTCTCAAACGACAGCAGAAAAAGCCGCAAAAGAAAAAGCTGTAAATGATTTAGGTAAAATGGGTTGGACTGATAAGACATGGAAAGAATCAGGCGCTAAGTTTGCTATTGAAACAATAAAAGATGAAAAACTTATAGATGGTTTAGTTTATGCTCAATACAAAGTAGAGGATGTACCAGTTAATTTTGTTAATGATGTTATAACGGAATTATCAGCCGACATAAAGAAATTCAACTCTTCTTATACTAAAAAGAACGGAGAGAAAGTTAAAGCTAAATGGGGTACAGAGCAAGAGAACGATAGTTTATTTGGATACTTGCAAGGTTTAATTAAGTTTAGAGCTGGTGATGTATATAAAAAACTATATAAAAGTGATGACGCCATTAAAGGTGCTAAAAATATAGGTGAGACAACAAAAGAAGGTGAAGTAAAGGTTCAGGTTGCAGCGGAAACAGATACAGCTATGGAAGCTCTTGAAACAGAAGATTTATCACCAGCGGCTCAAGCTAAAAAGAAAGCTGATAAAGCTAAAGGTAAAGAAAAAGTAGAGTCTGAGTTTAGAAGAAAAATAGGCATTGAAACTGGTAGTGAGTTGTACAACAAAGTTTTAGAATCTGCCCGTAAAGCTTTGTTAAAGGCTTATGAAGTAGGTACAGCGGCTAGAAATATACAAAGAAAATTAAGAGACGAAGCTAATGTTTATTTGTTTAAATCAGTTAAAAACTTTTTAGGAACTAAAGACTACATTAAAAATTTAAAGAAATTTAGAGAACCTATAGTCAAAGCTTTGTTTACAGCTGATCTAGTGCAGTTAGAACGTAATGTACCTGACAACGAAAGAATACTTACTACATTTGTTAAAAAATTAACTTCAAAACAAGAAGTTCAAGATGCTGTTAATCAAAACTTATTACCTAAGTCAGCTTTAAACATTATAGATAAAGGTACGGCTGTAAGTTTGTATAAAAAGAAAATACCTACTGAAGAACAGTTTTTAAAGTTTTTTTATCCACCGTTAGTAAACCCTGTAACGGGTTCAAGATCTGGATTAAGAGGTACTAGAAAAGATGCTTTGGCAAAAGGAATGGCTGGCGCTTTGGCTTATGACGCAACTTTAGAGGTTGCTCAAGAGCAAGAGATTATAGATAAAAGAGCTACGTTAGCTGAAATAAACGGTACAGAAATACTTAAAGACGATATTCAAAGATTAGGAGACGTTATTAATAGAAGCCCTGACGTTAAGTTTTCAGAAAAAACAAACAAAACAACGTATAAGCAGAAAGCTATTAAAATTGTTGGTAACAAGGTGGTTGTAGACTTTACACAAGCAGAGGTAGTTTTAGATGATATTTTTTATGATAATTCTAAAGTTAACTTTTACCAAAACATATCAGAAAAAGAAGCTGAAAAATATGGTGGTAAATTTATTGTAAATGCTATAATAGATGCTTATCATGATAGAGGTATTGAGCGTTTAGACAGCAAGGTTTTAATTAAGTTTATAAAAGAAAATAAAAGGCCAAGAGATAAAATTAGTACTGTTTATGAGCAGTTTTTTATTAGTTCCGCGGCTTTAGCTTTAGAAAAAATATCTGGAAAAAAAGCTAAGGTTAACCTAGTTGTTAGAGAGGGAGGAAGACCTGATGTTCACTTTGAGCTAGATGGTCAGTCTATAGGTTTAGAAATAAAAATGGATAGCGCTAGAGGTGTTTCTAGAACTTGGAGATTTGATGAAACCTCAACAAACGAAAACCCTATAGATGTAGATGCTACTAACCGTTTGATTGATAAAATAAAAAACACCGCAAAAGATTCTAGATTTAAAGGTATTGATTTTGCAAAGGGCGTTACAGTGGCTCAAGCTAAAGATCTTCGTATATATAAACATCGTTTTAATCATTCTGAAAAAGTTACAGCAGCGTATTTAGCACATCATTACACTAGCAAAGCTATACCTGAGTATTTTATAAATATTGGGGATGCTGGAGTATATTACATGTTAAGTTCTGATAAAAGTTCAGCTATAAACTCTGAAATACTAAGAATAGCAAACGAGCTTAATATACCACAGCTAAATGGAACTTTTGATTTAATATCAAGAATGAGTATAGGTTCTATTAGAACAAATGGAACCAGAGCAACTACTATTAGAATTGAACCAATGATTGATTCAAAGTCTGAAGAGAACTTTCCTATTAGATCAACTGTAAACTTATCAAACAAGAAAGACATGAACTCTTTTGTTAAAGAGGTAAACAAATCTTTAGTTCCTTTTAGTAAAGTTATAAACGGTAAAAAACTAAACAAAGCTATAGCTTTTTCTCGTTCAACTAACAACCCAGCAAAAGGCATTACTGTTTTAGATTTTGATGATACATTGGCAACAAGCAAATCTTTAATTAGATTTACTAGACCAGATGGCACCACTGGCACTTTAAATGCAGAGCAATACGCTAGCACTTACGAAGAGTTGTCTGACTTAGGTTATAAATTTGATTTCTCAGAGTTTAGTAAAGTTGTTAAAGGTAAAACTGCACCACTATTTAACAAAGCAATGAAATTGCAAGGTAAGTTTGGGTCTGAGAATATGTTTGTGTTAACAGCAAGACCTGCTGATTCTGCTCCAGCTATATTTGAATTTTTAAAAGCTAATGGTTTAAATATACCTTTAAAAAATATTACTGGTTTAGCTAATTCTACGTCAGAAGCTAAAGCACTTTGGATGGCTGAAAAAGTTGGTGAAGGTTATAATGACTTCTATTTTGCTGATGACGCTTTACAAAACGTGCAAGCTGTAGATAACATGCTAAAGCAATTTGACGTTAAGCGTAAAATTCAACAAGCTAAAGTTAAGTTTAGCAAATCTGAATATAATACAAATAAAGATCCATATAGTTTTGTTAATTTTAAAACAGTACCTAAAGAGATAGTAAATTCAAAAAGTTATAAAAAATGGATAAAAAGCTTAGAAGGTATGAAGCTATTCCATGGTACTACTACGGATCCCAATAAAATATCAGAACTAGGAACAAATCACTCATTAAACTGGTTTATAGTTGGTGGTAACGATAACCAAAGAGCGCTAAATTTAACTAAAGACATTGAAAGAGAGTTTGACGGTGAGGCAGAAAATAGCGTTTTATCTATTGATGCTAGCGAGCTGGCTGGAAGAATCTTACCGGACGCTGATTTTATAGGTCCTTCTGATAATATGTCAATTTCAAAAGACAAAACTTTTCAAAATAAAATTAAAGCGCTTGAAGATAAATACAAGACTACTGCTCGAGTGCAGCCTATGATAAGAAAACCAGAGATGTATGCTGAGTTTTTAGACATTATAACTGAGCACAATCCTATGAGTGGATATTCTCAGGTTTTGTTTGATAAAAACGGTAAGCTCAACGTTAACTCTGCTGTTGTTATTGTTGGTGGTTTAAAACCAAATCAACTAAAAGTAGAATCAATATCGGATCCTACAACTGCAATTGCACCAAAATTTTCTAAAAGCTCTTTGCGTGGCAACAAAGCTGTTAAAAACATGCTAGATCAATTCGATGTTAAATCTAAAGTTCAACAAGCTAGGGTTAAGTTTAGTAAAAATATGGATACTGAGTTTAACGATATACTAGAAAACATAACTGGTATTGAGTCTAAAAAAAGATTTTCTATTATTAAAGGTAGAAAGCGTGGTGAGAGTAAAGGTAAGTTTAGATTTTTTATACCACCATCTCACGAAGATTTTGTAGGTTTATTATATAACTTTATGGGTAAAGGTAAAGAAGGTAACGCTCATAGAGACTTTTTTGAACAAGCTTTAGTTAGACCGTTAAACAGAGGTTATAGAGAAATAGATACAGCCAAACAAGCTATAGCAAACGATTACAAATCCTTAAACAAACAGTTTACAGAAGTTAAAGATAAGTTAGTAAAAAACACCCCTGATGGTGATTTTACCTTTCAAGATGCTATAAGAGTTTACCTGTGGGATAAACACGGTCACAAAATTCCTGGCTTAACAGAGACTGATCAAAAGAAACTAGCAGAGTTAGTAATGTCTGACTCACAGCTTCAAGCTTATGCCGAAACTTTAAACATAATATCTAAGCAAGAAAATTACGTAGCGCCAGGTCAAGCTTGGGAAACAGCTAACATAAGAATTGATTTAGTTGATGCTACAGGTAGGGTTGGTAGAGCTGATTACTTTACTGAGTTTAATGAAAATGCTGAGGTAATATTTTCTGAAGAAAACTTAAATAAGATTGAAGCTGCTTATGGTAGAAGCGCTAGAGAAGCTATTGAGGACATGCTCCATAGAATTAAAACAGGCGTTAATAGACCAAAAGGTACTAATGGTAAACCAAACATGTTTATGAATTGGTTAAACGCTTCAGTTTCAGGTGTAATGTTTTTTAACACTAGATCCGCGCTACTACAGCAATTATCTAACGTAAACTTTTTAAACTTTGCTGATAATAACATATTTAAAGCTGGTTTAGCTTTTGCTAACCAACCTCAGTATTGGAAAGATTTTGCAATGATATTTAACTCTGATATGTTAAAACAAAGACGTGGTGGTCTTGGTACTGATATAAATGGAGCTGAACTTGCTGAATCTATTAAGAAAGCTAGACCAGATAACATGTTTGATCAAGTATCAATCGTTGTTGGTAAAGCACTTAAGCTAGGATTTTTACCTACACAAATTGGTGATAACATTGCGATCGCAACTGGTGGCGCTGCTTTTTATAGAAATAGAGTAAACAAGTATGTGAAAGACGGTTTGTCGGTTAAAGAAGCTGAAACTAAAGCTTTTACAGATTTACAAAACATAACTCAATCAACTCAGCAGTCAGCAAGGCCTGATATGGTTTCTCAGCAGCAAGCTAGTTGGATAGGTAAGTTAGTATTAAACTTTTTAAACACTCCTTCTCAATACAATAGAATAATTAAAAAAGCCGCATTAGATATTAAAAATAGAAGAATAACAGGACCTAATACTACACAGCTGCAAAGTGATATGTCTAACATGTCAAGAATATTATACTACGGAGCTGCTCAGAATTTAATATTCTATGGTTTACAAACAGCCTTGTTTGCGGTTATGTTTGATGACGATGGCGAAGAAAGCGAGGCTTTTTTAAAGAAAAAAGAAAGAGTTATAAATGGCTCTATAGATACTATATTAAGAGGATCTGGTATATATGGTGTTGGAATATCTACTTTAAAAAATATGATGATTAAGTTTTTAGAGCAAAGAGAAAAAGGTTATAACAAAGATGAAAGTGCTGTTATAATGGAAATGTTAAACTTCTCACCAGTTGTAGGTATTAAAGCTAGAAAAATAGTTAACGCTGAAAAAACTCTTAACTATAACAAAAAAGTTATAGATGAAATGGAAACATTTGATATTGATAATCCTCAGTGGTCAGCTGTTACAAACTATGTAGAATCTATAACAACAGCACCGGTAAATAGATTATACCAAAAAACAATAAACCTTAGAAACGCGGCGGACAATCAATATACAGCTTTACAAAGAGCTTTATTCTTTAGTGGTTACACAACTTGGAGTTTGGATCTTGGTGATACCAAAAAGATGAAAGAAATTAAAGAGACTGTTAAAATTAAAAGTAAGGAAGAGTCTAAGCAGAAATCTAAGGAGAAAAGGAAAAACAAAAAACCACTAACAAGAGAGCAAATTAGAATTAAAAATAGATCAAAAAGTAGAAGGTAAATAAAGTAAACAATTCAAAAAATAAGTGATAATAAAAAGATGGTAAGAAAACTAATAATACTGCTACTACTTATATCTAATATAACGGTAGCACAAACACTTGGAAACATTGATGTTAAAAGCTTGTTGAAGTACTCTACTTTTTACACAGCTGTTAACGGTGGAACATCACTTTCTGATGTTGATGTATTCTCTGTAGATAATGGATTATCTACGCAGACTATATCAACTCCTTATGATTATAATTTTACCATAGGATTACGTAAGATCGCAAGGTTTGGGTATGAAAACAAAGCTCAAACGTTTTATGACGGTACGGAATCTAATTACAGTGATGCGGCCACTGTCGGTAAAGTTAAAGGAGTTGAGTACTTGTTTGAGGTTGATTACAAGAGACAAGAAGGTGTTGACTATATGGATCAACATCACTTTATTAGATTTAGCTCTGATGATGGTTGTCCAGATGAATTGTGTATAAACTTCTTTGCTTTAAAACTAGAGTATTTAGAAGACGGTTTCGCTGATATTAAATACTTCGAAGCATCGGAAAGATACAGGCAACGTAAAAGTAAAAATTTATCTTGGAACATTGGGTTAACACATAGACTTGCTGAGCCTTATGGCTATAACGCTTTAGACGAGTGGATGTTAGATAACGGTGATTTACATTATACATATTTAGCTTTACAAGAGGGTTATACGGTAGATGTGTATAGCAACGAATACTTTAGTCCTTCTGGAGAACTCGTAGCTACTAGCGCTGAGGTTTGGGAGGCTGTTGTAATACCTGAGGTATTAGCTGATTACACTGAAAAGAAAAGAAACGAATTAAAGAAAACTATACAACACTCGTTTGTTGTTGGTTTTGATTACTATAAATACTCTAAGAAAACGTGGATGCATGCTTGGGGAAGTTTAATGCCCTATCATTATGATGATGGCAGTGAGTTCTCTTATCACAATTACGTAGACGGACAATGGTACGATTATTCTGGTGGATTAATATACGGAATAAAAGTAAACAAAAACTTAGGATACTTTGTAGAAGGAAAATACAATAAGTACTGGAATAGAGAATGGTACGATTTTAAATTAGGATTAAACTACACGATTTTTTAAATGGCAAAAGAGTTAAACGAAGACACGGGTTTTGTACTGAGTGTAAAAACATTAATAGCTATAGGATTCGCTATGGCAACTTTAATTAGTATGTGGTTTATGCTACAAGCAGATATTGCCGAGGCAAAAGAACTACCAGTTATACCACCAGACGAAGTAACTCGTATGGAGTTTAACATGAAAGATCAAATGATCCGTAACACTATTATAGACACACAAAAAGATGTGCAAGAAATAAAACAGTCTCTTGAAAAAATAGAAGACAAATTATATAATAGATAATGGAAGAGAATGTTACTTGGAGAATATTTAGTGCGTACATGTTAATAAT
>Ga0181391_1000052_pt1 | contig 30685 bp, 14 predicted proteins | sample 14SPOviralmetaG_FD_130080 | JGI IMG/M metagenome (GOLD analysis project Ga0181391, IMG submission 130080) | Marine viral communities from the oligotrophic San Pedro Time Series (SPOT) site, San Pedro Channel, CA, USA - 14 SPOT_SRF_2010-08-11 | ecosystem: Environmental > Aquatic > Marine > Strait...
CTTTATAGGTACACTACAAGCTGGTTACACTGACTTTCATTATTTAAGAGATGTATGGAGAGATACGACAGAGAAGGACGCCCTTATCGGTGTGTCAATGACAGGAATCGCGAGTGCCGCTGTGCTGCCGTTGGATATGAAGGCCGCTGCAAGTATAGTAAAAAGAGAGAACGCAAAGACAGCTAAAGCTATTGGTATTAATCCAGCAGCTAGATGTACAACCGTAAAGCCTGCTGGGACAACATCTCTGGCATTAGGAACTTCATCTGGTATTCACGCATGGCATGCTGATTATTATACGCGTAGAATAAGAGTTGGTAAAAATGAATCTATGTATAAATATTTATCTGCTAATCACCCTGAGTTAGTTGAAGATGAGTTTTTTAGACCTCATGATACTGCTGTGATTAGTATACCACAGAAAGCACCTAAAGGTTCTATATTGAGAGATGAATCTCCATTTGATTTGCTTGAGCGTATAAAAAAAGTAGCTACTGAATGGGTAAAACCTGGTCACAGGAAAGGATCTAACACTCATAATGTTTCAGCTACGGTTAGTTTAAAACAAGAAGAGTGGGATGCTGCAGGTAAATGGATGTGGGAAAATAGAGATCATTACAATGGATTATCTGTACTTCCTTATGATGGCGGTACGTATACTCAAGCTCCATTTGAAGACATAAGTAAAGTAAAATATGATATGGCTATGGCTCATCTTAAAGATATTGATCTTAGCAAGATTGTAGAAACAGATGATGAAACAGATCTTTCAGGTGAATTAGCATGCGCAGGAGGCGCTTGTGAAATAACATGACAAAGAAATTAGCAATAATCGGAGGTATTTCATTAATGTCTTTCGGTGCAGGTAATATGCTATGGCATAAACAAAAACTAAAGCTAGGACCAAACGAGTTAGCATTAGCTAGCGGAGCTTTGGTTCTATCTTTTGGAATAACTATTAAATTCTAAAAAATTAAAACATGTGCGGATTATGTCTAGGCGGTATTTGTGAATACTGCAACAGTTAAAATAATAAAAGGGGAGGTCATTACGACTTCCCCTTTTTTGGTTACAGGAACTTTTGGGTATGGTGCCCAGTTTTTTATTGTTCCTATTTTATTTTAATTTTCTTTTTTCTAAATGTTATTCCACCTTTTATTTTTAAATTACCTTTTTTATTATTTTTACTAGATGAACTTTGTTTTTTATTTTTAGTTTCTAATTGCCACTTTGGCCAACCTCCTAACATAGCTATTCTTTGCCATAAGTCATTGTCTTCATTTAAAGCTCCTTCAATATTTTCCATTTTTAAAAGAACTCTATCTAAAGGAACATTAGTAGTAGCCGAAATCACTTTTGCGCCAGCTTCATAGGCTGGATTGTCTAATGCAAAACCTTTATTAAATATTTTTTCTCTACGAGCCTTACTATCAAAATGCCAAGCAGCTTGTTTAAGTTTTGATATTTTAGAATTTATTGGTGGTGAAAATTGAGTTAACTTCCAAACAGAATCTACATACTCTGGCCTGTCTCTTCCGGATCTTTCGTATAGATCTAGTAAAAAGTTCTTACCTACTGACACAGCTTGTCCTGCTATTCCTAATCCTCTTAATAAAGAATCTAACATACCGTTAGCAATACTCAAATACTTTTTTTCTTTAACTTCATCATCTACATCATCACCAAATCCTATAGCGTAAGCCGCTTGTTGTAGAGCATTAAATATTATATTCTGAACAAAGCCGTAATATATTATTTTACTAATATTAGACTTAGCATCTCCTCTACCGTTTATCAAGTCTTGTATTGCTCTTTTTTGTATTCTAGCATACTGCATTGGTGTATTAGCAAAAGCTAATATTACTCTACCAACATTGCTAGATTGTTGACTTGAAATTTTACTAGGATCAGAAGACTGCTGAGACTCTTCAGCTATTTGTCTCCACTCTATTAAAGCTTGTGCAGAAGCATCAGCTTCAGACATGTTTTGATTTTTCATTAAATCGTTTATTCTATTACGATAAAAAGTAGCACCACCAGAAGCAATAGCAAAGCTATCAGCAAATTGAGTAGGTAAATAACCTTTTTGTAGTATATAGTTTAAAACAGCTTTAGTTTTATTTTTGCTAGTTGAAGCAGCATCCGCTATTTCAGATTCAGATATGTTAAGCTTTAGACCATTACGCCTGTCTTTTAAATAATCTGAGTTCATTAATAACTTAAAATCTTTCCAAAATTGCGGTTGATTAGCAAAAGCTTTACCAGCAAGTAAAGGATTATTAAAATTCCAATTAATGAAATTTATAGAAGATATAGTTTGGAGCAATGCAGATCTAGTATTAAAAAACATTATAGTTCCTACAGATCCGTTTATGTAATCTAAAATTTGATTACTTAATCTATTTCCAGTGTCTAACCTATTTCTACCTGATTTCATTCTAGCTAAAATACCTTTCAAAGACTCTACGTATTTAGTACCATAAGCTGCTTCTAGCTTGTTTAAATTTTCTTTAGAATAAATAGCATCTGCATTTTGCTGCCATTCTGCTAAGTATTTAGATCTCTTTTCTGTATTTATTAAATCAATTAAATCAGTTGTTATAGTTCCACTAAGCCAGTTTTCACCAGGTTTAGTATATCCATCACCTTTAGTTATGCTTAATATTTGATCTGCGAATAAACTTAACTTAGGGTCATTACTAATCAAAGACTTTAGCTCTTTTAAATCTGATTTAGATATACCTGGAACATCATAACCTTGCTTATCCCAAAGGTAAACTCTTACAGCTTGCTCGTTAGAAAATCCACTTTTATTTTTCTTTTTTAAATCAGCTGGCACATCTAAAGATTTTTTAAGCTGTTTAAAATCTTGCATTAAATTAACTCTAGCCATTGACAAGTTGTCTTGTGCTTTAGTATATGGATTTAAAAGATTTTCTTTATACCAAGCCATTTGAGCATCTCCTTTACTACCTTTAGCCAACGTAGGATATATTAATCCTAAGAAATCTTCAGCTGAGTAAGGTATAAAAAATTTAAATTTACCTTTACTAGCACCAATAGTTTTAGCTTTAGCTGCTGAATATTCTTTAAAATACTCTATACCTGTAGCTTCTTCTATTAACTTATTAAACTGTTCGCTAAGTATTTCTGAACTTTTTATTCTAGCTTTTTGAGTTTCAGATTTTACATCTACAACATTTAATACTTTTTCAACTGAAGTTACTTGCTTTTTCCTAGGTTTTACTAGTTCAAAATCATAACTACTGTCTTCTGGTGTAATAAAATCATTACTTTCCCATATATCTGTTTTCCAGCCTAGTTTTTTACCAAGCCTATCCATCAATGTAGTGTATAATTTAACTCTACTTTGCTCAGATTTACGTGAAGAAAATTCAATTTTATTTATGCTTTTATTTTGGTCAATTATGTTTAATAAACCATTGTAAACAGTTTTAATAACTTTAACTGAATCTCCTGTACCGGTAATGTCTTTTCTACCATTAAGATCAAATTCTAAATCAAAACTTCCTTGATCATCTCTTGAGTCTAAGTTAATGTTGTATTTTTTGTCACCTATATTAAAAGTAGTTTTTATATTATTAGCTTCGTCTGTTTTCCAGTTTAGCTTTTTTATAGTGCTAGTTTCGCTAAATTTAATTTTATTTTCTTTTGCTAATTGAATTTTAGATTTAACACCTAATAAATTCATAGACTCTTTAACTGCTGAAACGTTTTGTGCGGCATCATCAGCAAAATAAAAATCATTATATCCTTCTGCAGCTTTACCTACTAACCACTGCGCTTTAGCTTCTCCAGTAGAATTACCTAGTCCAATTATATTTTCTTTTTTAAACTCTAAACCTTCTTCTTTTAAAAACTCGTATATAGCTTCTCTTGATTCAGGAGCTCTAGCTGTTAATACAAATAGGTCTTCATTGCCTCTAGCATTTTTAATTTTTTCAGCAACTTTAAATAAAGGACCACGTCCTCCGTCAGTTACTTTGTTGAAATCTGAAAAGTCCATGTCCCAACCATCTTCTTTAAGCTCTAAACCTTTCTTAGCAAAATCTTCCGCGTTTAATTTTATAGTCTTGCCGTCTTTAGTAGCTATTACAATGTTCTTACTAGTGGCTAAAGTATCGTCAAAATCGAATACTCTTATCTTTTTAATAGGCTTATTTAAAGAGTTAGCATTTTCTAAAGCTTTATCTAATGTTTTAGTTTTATTTATAACATCGTTAGATCCCATGTTCTCTGAATTTTTCATATTCATAACTTCGGAACTTCTAACTAAAGGAACATTAACTTTATTTTTAGCGTTGGTTTCAGCTAGTAAAACAGGAATAGCTTCATCTAACATGTCTTGAGCTTTTTTAGGTGTCATTGCATTATCACCTATTAGCTCGCCGGATTTAGTTAGAATTTGTTTATATATAAGATCGCCTGCAAATTTAGCTATATCTGTATTTGATTTTAAAGCATCATCAATTTTTAAACCGTATTTCTCAGCAAATGTATTACCATCTAATCTTAAAGTAAAAGGATTTAAAGAGAAATACTCGTTAAAAAACCTTATTTCAGAAGGTGGAACCTTACTAAAGTCTCCAGTTTTAAAAGCTTCATCTAGCTTTTGTTTTAATAATGGGTGTTCTCCAGATTGAGCTTCCCACAATACACCGTCTTTAACATACTTTTTATCAACAATGTTTTGATAATCCATTATTGTAGGATCTACAGGTATGAAAACAGTTCCCATACTTAAAGCTTTTGTTTGATAAGGACTACCCATCATAAGTGTTTTTCTATCGAAAACTGTTTGATAGTAATTATCTCTTTGCCATTTTAACCAGCCATTATATACATCTTTATTTTTACTTTTAATAGCTTGACCAGTTCTTAAAGCCCAGTTTCCAAACTGATAAGTATGTTCTTCGTATTTTTTATCTCCTTTTAAAATACCATCTATAGTAGACCTAACTAACGCAGCGTTTTTACCCCACATTCTGCTAGCTAAAGGATTGTATAAGAATTCTTTTATTACAGGTAGTAAACTATTGTCTGAATCATAAGCTTTTTTAAAAGCTTTTATAACAACTTCAACATCTTTCTGGTTTTGAGTTAAATTGTTTAAGTTGTCTTCAAGTTTGCTTAGGTCTTGTTTGGCTAGAATTTTACTTGTATTTGTTTTTTGTTCACCTTTTTTTATACCTGACGAAGCTTCTACATCTGCTACTAAATCTTTTAAGGTTCCTAAAACTCCTTGAGCTACTAAAGTTTTATTTATATCTACAGTCTCATTGTATAGATCTATATTTTTTTTGCTCATAGGAAAAACATCTCCCATAAACAATCCTCTTCCAACGTTTTTAAACCATCTGTTACCTATAGGAGCAAGATTATTTGAATCTATTAAATTATATACGTCACCGCCTAATATAGGTGCTAACACATCAATAACAAAATCTCTAACTTTATTAACACTTTTAGCAGCTTCCTTATAATTACCTGCATCAAAATACTCTAACTGTCCGCCGTATGCTTTTCTTATATCATTATGAACTTCACTAAACTTAATTCTAGGATCTACTTGTAGCTTTCTACTTATTTCTGCTATTTCTTTAGGTGTTTTACCTACTGCTTCAGCTGAAGAAGGAGACACATCTCTACCTAGTCTATCTGTTAAACCTTCTGCAAATGTAGTTTTTCTATTACCTCTAAGTCCACTTCTTACTTCTTTACCTGTTTTAGCACTTGTTATTTTTAAAGGAGGTAATAAATAATCAATAAGCTCTTTTGGTTTAAAATCTTTAAACTCATATACATTAACTCCTTGAGCTATATTTTCTGCATATACTTTTTCGTCTAAAATAGCGGCGTCAATTTCAGTCTGCTTAGTCAAACGCGTTGGAGGTTTAGTAAATATTCTATCTTCAGGTTTTGTTTGAGATTCTAATCTAACAAACCATTGTATAGGTAAAAGATCCTTCATCATAGGAGCCATTTTTTTAACTACAAAACTGTAGTTTTTTCCAGTTCCTAGTTTATCTTTTACTTTTTTAGTTAGTTTACCTCTAAAAAGTTCAGTAATAACAGATTTAAATTCTTTTTTAGATATATCTGGAATATCACTTTCGTATATTTCTAGTCCAGCTGTTTCAAACTCTTTTTTAATTTCTTTATCAAATACTTCTGGAAACTCTTTAGGTATTTTTGATTTAGGAGTTACTTTGTCTTTAGCTGTATTAACAGGAGTAGTGTCATCTTTAGCAGCTACCTGTTTTGCTTCTTCACTATCTATTCTGTCTTCTTGTTTCTTCTTCTCTGCTTCTTTAGCTAGCTTTTTTCTAGCGTCCATTGAGGCAAATCTAGTATCAGAAAATATTCTTTCACCAAAAGCTTCAGGACCTACTATACTGCCGTCTGCTCTAGTTTCTTCAGGGTTAAAATTAAACAACCTAAACAACGTGTTTTGTATCATCTCGTTGCCTTCTTCTGGACTAACCTGTTTAGATCTTATATAATTATTTATAGCTCCACCTGGCTTGTTTAACGCGTCTACAACTGGCTTTGCTTTTCTTTCATCTCTTATAAAGTTATCATACTTTTCTTTAGTATCTATATCTTCAGGTAGTAAGTTGTTAATGGCTTCAAGTAGAGTAGTTTCAGAAGAACTAACACTAGCTTCGCTAGCTGCAAGCTTAGAAGTTTGATCAGTTATTGGAATTACTTTTCCAGTTTCTAAATCTATATCTAATGCACCAGCTAATAGATCAGTATATTTACCAACTGTAACATCACCGTTTGTTAAAGCTTTACCAAGGCCAATAAACCAATTAACAATATCATCTTGTCCATTAAAAGGTATATTGTATTCTCCTTCACTAGCATTATTTAAACTTTTATTAAACAAAAAACCTAGTAAAGCAGGTACATTACCATTTTTATTCATTTTTATTTTGTCAGCTCCTACTAGTTCTATAAATGTAGCTATTACTTCTTCAGGATCGTACTTACCGTCTTTAAATAAATTAGCATTAACTTGTTTTGCGTACTCTAAAAGCTCTGCATGATCAGTCTCCATAAAAGAAACTAGTTGATCAGCAAAACCTTTGAAAGCTTGTGGGTTTCTTGTAATTAATTCTGCAGATGAATAGTGAGATATTTCGTGGCTTCCAGTATGGAACATACTATTTTTAACCATATTAGGTTTATAAGCAAACTCAAATTCATCTATAGTAAATCCATTTTGAGTTCCTTTTTCAAGCTTGCTTATTAAATTTTTCTTTTGATCTTCACTTAAAGTTTCACTAGAATTTATTATATTTTTAGCCTCTTCAAGTGTTCTTGCAACTTTTAGTTCTGGTCTTACTTTCTTATCTTTAGCTAATTGATCTTCTGCTATTTTATCATGATAAAGAAGTCTAGCTTCTTGTTCTATCTTTTCATTTGTCATGTTATCATTAGTAACACCAGATTCTTGTAGGTTTTGAGTGGCTTTACTAATATACTCCTTGTATTGTCTTTTAGCTTTTAAATCAAATATGCCAGCTCCTTTTAAAGCATACCAAGCATCTCCATAAGTTTTTGGATCTAAGTATTTTTCTTTAGCTTGGTCAATAGCTACATATTGCGCATTAACCTTATCAAGTAAATCTGTTTTTTGAGAAGCGGTTAAGTTGTTGTTTAGGTTTATTTCTTTAGCAGAAGACTTTAGTTTTACTAATTCATTAAGCATGAAATTATAATTAGCACTTCCAGCTGGATTTACACCTTTGTTTTTAAATAAATTATCTAGTGTTTTATAGTCAGACTTAACGTCTGTTTCTAAATTAATTTTAATATTAACGTTTTCTAGTATTTTATTCTTAAGCTCTTGAACCTTTTGCTTTGCAAACCTACCATCACTAGTGCCAGCTCTTAAAGTAGCGGCTTTCATGAATTTTTGTATGCTTTTAAAATAAGATTTATTCTGCTGTTCTATTTGGTTTATTTTCCAAGTGTTTTCATTTATGCTTTGTTTTAAGTTTCCACCTATGAAATCTTTAGTGGTTAAAGCATAGTATGTTGGGGACAGAGTGCTAACAGGACCAGTCATCAATATGCTTGTAGCTGCTATTTCGCCTAAGCCTTGAGTGCTAGGTCTTCCAGCTAGTAAATTTTGAACAACACCATTCACAACTTCAAAACCAGCATCTACAGAAGTATCTTTAATAATTCCAGGTACTTGAGCTCTTAAATAATCTTTACCTCCTTTAAAAAACTTTGATGTAGCATCACCGCCTAAACCAGAAACTAAACTCTTACCTTTATTAAGAATTTTCCAAGTAGGTAAACCTGCAAACAAAGCTTCAGAGCCACCTGATAATACAGCTCTCCACATTATTCCAAATTCATTGTAATCTTTTGTACCACTTATAACTTCTCTTCTAAAATCTAAATCAGTAGAACCAGTAGCAGAAGCACCCATGAATATAAGAGGCAAAGAAGCGCTACCACCGCTAAATAGCATGGTTGCATATTGAGGAACTTGAGTCCCTGCCATGTTAAAAAACCAACTTCCAAATTCAGCTGCAGTTTTAAACTTTCCAAATTCAGGAGGGGCATTGTAATAAGACCTTTGTTTATCTCCATAATCTTTAAAACCTAACATTAAATCTGTAAGAGGATCTTGCACTCCAGCTTTAGCTGATAAAGCGGTCATGGCCCATCCAAAAGGTGATAAGTATTTAACGCCTCCATACAATGCTGAGTTTAAAAAATCACCTGTTGATAGTGCAAAGTTTTGAAGATTAGCCTCTGTATCACTATAGTTTAACCTATATATATCCCATTTATCTTCAGCTTTTTCTGAAACATCAATAAGTTTACTTTGTGCTTCGTTGTTTTCTTTATACGCTTCAATTGAAGATAAAAAGTTAGTAGTCTCTAGCTTAGCGTTATCAAAAATCCACTTAGGTGCTAAAACTTTTTCACCATAATTAGTCTCTACTTCAACAATATCTTCTCCTTCTCTCATTTCTACTTCATATCCTGGAATATTTAAAATTGCTTGTGCAGTTTCTACATTATAAAAAGTAGTATTTTTTAATTTATTTTCAAGAGTTTTTTGAATATACTTAGTAGAAGCTATTTCGTTTTTAACTTTTTTGTTTACATTTATATTTGCTAATATAATTTTAGCTTGCTTATTTAAATCTTGATCTCCTAAGAAATCCATACCTATAGCTTTTTCAAAAACAGATTTTTCTTCTTCAATTAAATCTTGAGGTACTATTATTTCATTTACAGCTTTTCTACTTATAAATTCAGTAAAGTTTTTACCATCGTTTTCTTCACTCCATTTTTTAGTATCAAACAAAACTTTCTCACCATTTGATTTGTCATAATAAAACAGTGCTTCTTTGTTTTGTTTAGAATATTCTATTATTTGCTTTTCTTTTGGACTAGATGTTGGGCTAGCTTGATAAGTACTAGGTATCTCTGTGTAAGAATCAATTGGCATTTTTTGATCCATGAGCTTATTGGTAGTTTTCAAACTTTGCTCATAAGTAGGCATAGTAGAATAGTTTATTTCTCCTGACACACCTATTGGTTTACCATTTGAAGAAACAGTCTGTATAAAAGCATTAAAAGATGCTTGTTGAGCTTTTCTCTGCCTGTCTGGCGTAGTAACTTCTTCTTGCACTTTCATACCAGTGATAGTACCCATAGCCTGTCTACTATAAGCAGGAGTTTTTTTAACAGCAAACAATGACATGTCTACACTAAAGTCATTTAAATCAGAGACAGGGCTCGCAGAATACTCACTAGTAAAAGGTAATCTTTTTGATTCTACATTTAAACCTCCAGTTAAATCTCCATTTGCATCATACGCAGACTCAGACTGAGCTTTTAGTAAAAACTTATTGAGATCCTCTTTTCTTTTATTTGTTAAGTCTATGTCTTCATTAGTTGTGTTAGCGGCTAACCAACCAGCTAGTTCACTAGATTGACTTTTAGCTATAGCTTTTTTACCATCAGCAAACACATCAATAACATAAGATTCATCTGTCTTGGTATTAGTTATAGATATTTGGTTTTTTAAAGGATTATAAGGACTTACATCAAAAGTTTCTGGTAGTAAATTTTTTAATATTCTAGCAGCAGTATTATCGTCAAAATCGTTGAATATAGCTTGAGCAGGTCCAGAAAATTCATTATTCCAATAATCTACACGATTGTTAATATCAGATTTTTTAGTGGTTGTTTCTACAACAAGTTCAGGTAGTAAATTTTCTTTTCTAGACTCTACCATATATCCTTGACCCCAGTTCTTCCACTTGTTATATTGCTCTACGTAGTCTTCTACGCTGTCATAAGATGGCAATACGTTAGATGTTTTTTTATACTCTTTCCTTGTTTTGTTTTCGTTTCCTGGTATACTTACATATTCTTCGTATTTAAGTCTCTTAGGAGCTACGTATGTTTGATATATACTATCATAATTGTGTATACCTAAGAGCTCACCATCTTTATTGTATCTAAAGTATAATTTCTTTTCAAAATCTATAAGATCTTGTTTGCCTTTCTCTGTGTCTACTAATAGCTGGTCTAGTTGTTTTCTAGATTCTTCACCTAAAAAAGAGTTGTATCTTTCAACGTAGTCATTTAACTTGTCTTTACTATATGTAGTGTTTATGTTTTCTATTTCTTTTTTGTATTTTTCAACAGCGCTATTATAAGCGTCTCTTTCTAAAAGATTAAAATTAAGGTATTCTGTACCGTCTTCATTTACAGCTTTATATTTGTCTATGCCTTCTGAAAAGTACTTGTCTAATTCATTTTTAAAGTTTTGATCTGCTTTTAAAACATCTGCGTCTACAGCTTTTTGAATGTTTTTATACTTGACGTTGTATTCTTTTTCAAAAGCTTTTTCAAGTTCTTTAGTATTGGTAGCTTCAGGATATATTAAATTATCAACTTTAGGCTTTTCCTCTACTTTTACAGGTTCAACTTTTTTATTCTTTTCTAATTCCAATGAAGTATCTTCCGGCTTGGAAACCCCATCGCTTTTTATCTCTGTCGCAGCTGGGGCAATCTCGACAGGCGCAGGCTTTTCCACTTCAACTTCCTTTCCTAAGTCAAGAGGTTCTAATACATCGTCTTCTTTCTCATTTATAATTTCTATTTGAGGGTTTTTAGATATTAACTCATCTAAAGTGTAGCCTTTTACACCAGCTACTTCGCTCATTTGGTCTTCAGTATAATCTGTTCCTTTAAATCTATAATTCATATTACGCAAATTGGTCAGCTATTTCTATTACATTAAATTGTTCTTCATCACCTTTTTTAACTTCTGATGTTTCATCAATAGGTGTTTCAGTATTTATTTTTTTTATTGCCTTTTCGTGAACTGATTTTTTTGTTCCTCTAGCATTTTTAACTTCGTTTATTAAAGAAGGAAAATCGGTTACGTTTAGTTCTAGATAAGTATTATTATTACCTATGTCTACATATAATTTACTAGGGTCTGCTTGCATTACAGGATTACCGTTTTCGTCTAAAAGTTTGTAATTATTATCTTTAACAAGCTGTGTATTCATATCAGCTCCAGATCTGTAAGTTTTTTTATTACTTGTGTCTAGATCAGTTAACATAGCTGCAGCTCCTCTAAAACCATTGTTTGATAAAGTTTTGTAATTATCTCTTATATCCTGATAACCATATTCAGCTTTGTTATTATTATCTAATGAATTTTTAGATTTAAAATACTTTTCAGATATTTCAGCATCTAATAGTAAACCTTCTGTCAATATAGCAGTAGATTCTTGTTCTTGTTCATTGTTGTATTCTTTATTGGTTATATTGTAGCTAGTTATGTTAGTTTCGTTAGCGTACTCTCTTTTGATGTTTTCCGTTAATAAAGTAGCTAATCTTTTCTTTTGCTCATCACTATTGTTCCAGACCCTCATCTCTTCACTACCATCTGGACCACCTGACATTTGCCAAAAGTTTTGTGCGTAATTGTATCCAGGTATTTTGCCTTCAACATTGTTCATACCACCGTTGTACACAAAGTCAGTTATTGATGCTTCTAAGTTAGCGTTAGCGTTATCAAAGCTTTGTACAGTCTCTCTAATAGTAACTTTTCTATCTCCTTGATTTTGAGTAGACGTATTAATACTTTTATCTGATAACTTTTTATAAGCATTCTTATTTTGATCCCATATTTTTTTAATTGCTTTATTGTACGGCTCACCATTTGTAGTGCCTATTAAGCCACCGCCATCTTCAACTAACTTTTTATATTCATCATAACCTATTTTAAGTGTCTCACCATTTTCTGCTGTATATAGTATATATGAAGATCCTGAAAACTGACCTTGCTTAGTAGGTTGATTACCTACTGATTCATAAGAAAATCTACCTTGTTTAGTTCCGAATATAATGTGTTTGCTAACTTCTGCTCTTAACTCAAAGTTAGGGGCTCCATCATCTAGTAATATTCCATTTATACCTCTTTCAGGTTTGAGTAATTCGCCATTCAAGTTGTAAGCAGAAGCGTTATTTTCTGTTGTCTTGTTAAGTAGACTTACTAAAACAGGAGCTTCATCTAAAACTTGCTCTATTAATCCTACAGTAAACTCATACTCAGCACTGTTTGGCTCGTGTTGTGCAAGCTGCTTGTATAAATAATTTAAATCTTCTTCTATACCAAATTGTATGCCACCAAAATCGTCTTCGTTAATATCAAAACTCATTACATCAAAACCAGTTTCTTCATCTAGTTTAAGTAACTCTTCTCTAATTTTTTTTTGCTCTTCTTTATCAGTTGTATTTTTACTTTTCTCTCTTAATTCTTGAGCTTTTACTACATTTGATCTTTTAACTTTTACAATGTTACCATTTATTCTTATGTTTGAGTAGCCTTCTTCTTCACCAACAACCGCGCCTTCTACTGAATGAACTACGTTTATTCCAGCATCTCTTTCTTCTCCTTTTAGGCGGTTAAGATCTTTTTGTCTTTTTAAGTCTAGTTTTGATCTCTCTATTCTTTGTTTTTCTAAAAGTTTTTGATCTTCTATAGCTTGTAATCTATTAGCTTTTAATTTATTAGCTATATCTGTTTCTATTTGAGCAAAACCTTTATTTATGTTCGAATGTGTTTCGTCTAGCACTTGACTAGGTTGTGTGTATGATCCCATAATTAATTATTTAAATTATACTTTTATCCAAAAGTACCTGCAGGCGCCATGCCAAAAGATGTTAAACTACTAGCTGCACCTGAGAAAGCATTAACTGTGTCTGCTCTATATTGCATTTCTTGAGCTTTTTCATTATCGTACAACGCTTGAGCTCTATTTAACTGCTGCTCATCTCTTGCGTTTTGTTCTTTATACATAAATTCTTTTCCAGCAGCATCTAAACCTTGCATTCTTATTTTTTCATTCATTATTTGGTTTTGCAAATTAGCCTCTCCATCTGCTCTTAATTTATTGTTAGCAGCTTCTTGCTTCTGTATATCAGCTGAAATATTTCTTTTACTTTTAGAAGCGGCTTGAGCTAAAGCAGTTGCCCCACCAGATCCAAAACCACCAGCTCTTACAGCATCTAAAGTATTAGCTAGAGCAATATCAGCTTCTTCAGCTTCCATCTGTGCCGATTGAGTAGCAACGCCTATATTTGCATAAGGATTAGAAAGCATACTTGACATGTCCTTAGCATTTTCATAAGGGTTTATAATAGGTGTTCTATTATTTTCTAATGTAGTTATGTTATCTGCTAAAGTTTTAGCGTCGTTTTTTGCTTGATTAGCTTTTCCATTTGCTATAATACCGTTGGTTAACTGAGCACCGACCGCTATTATAGGGATTATTAAAGGTATTGGCATAGTATTTTTTTAAATTATTTATTTTATATTTAAGAAGATTTTACAAAATTAGCACTTACAGAAAACAATTCTTTCATGCCCCCAGGCTCTGTAACATTATCTACAGCAAACTTTGTTTCAGTAAAAAATCCTTTAATACCTGACATTTGATTGCCAAATATAACCTCTCCAGGTCTAGCTACACTGTTATTCACTATGTTTGCAACGTATTTATTTTCTTTTCTATCAAAACCAGCTTGGCCAAACGGGTGAACAACTGCTGAAGTGCCAGTGTTTACTGGATTATTTAATTCGTACCTTCCTTCTAAGTAGCTTTTAACACTATTTACAACGTCTTGATTTTCACTGAAAGATGAATTAAAATAATTCATACCTTCAAAATCTGATTTTATTGAAGAAACTTGCCATCCTGAAGATCCTTCGTAAGAAACTGTTTTAAAAGTTTTGCTTATACTAGGCGATGCATTAAATAAAAATGTTATATTAGATTCTGCAATATCATGAGTGTAAAACTTACCTCTATTATTAGCCACACTTTGATCATAATGGTAATATATACCTGATTCATAAGTAGATATAAAAACATTACGTAAACTATCCATCCATGTAGGTTTAAAACTGTAAAAACTAACCCAACCTTTAACAGTCTCATCATATGAAAGAGTTTTATAAGTATTAGTAGAGTCGTTTAATTGACCATCACCTGATATAGTAGTAGTAGAATCTGATATTAAAGCAGAATTAACTTGCATAGACATAGTGTAATTGCCATTGTGAATGTCATATCCTCCGTAAATCTTAGATTTATAATTGTTTTGTAGATAAACATATTGCCAACCTCCAGTATTAGGAACAAGAGAAAGAGTAAGTTCTGCTTTTACACCACCACCGTTAACGCTTATTATGTCTCCAGCAACATAGCCGTTTGCAAATTCTCCATTTATAACACTACCATCTCCATTAGTTGCGGTTGCAGTTACAATAGCGCCACTTCCACTACCTGTTATAGTTGTTGTTGTGTATGAAGTGCCTATTATGTAGCCAGTACCAGGAGTAGTCAAATTCCATACATAATTATATGTAGTAACTGGAGTTGGGTCTATATTAGCTAAGTTGTTACCGCTAGATAAAGTTATTCCATTAGTAGCGCAGTCTATAGATGTAACGTATATTGGCTCATTAGTATTAGTGTTTATTAATTCTATAGAAGTTCCAGGGTTACTTGGATCATCTAGAGATAATATAGAGCCAGGATTAACGTCACAACAATCAATATTTTTCAATAGGACTTCGAATAAATCAGGGCTCAAAGGATTTGGTGGTATTTCTATTTCTATTTTAATACTACCTGAATTATCTTTAGTATTATAAACAAGAAATTGATCATTTAAATTATTTAAAGAGTCTCTAAAAAAGTCTCTCATTCCGTAATTAGATATTTCAGTGTGACCGTCAAGAGATAATCTTAATACAGCTCCTTTATCTTTGTCTACAAAATATCTTCTATTAGCATAAGAAGCAAAAGACTCTGGACTTCTACCTATACCATACATGCCGGCATAAGGATCTACCTGACCTAAAACTCTATTATTATCAACTGAACCTTCTAAGTTGTTATAAGATTGGTTTTTGTTGACTAATATCTTGCTTGTTTTTAATTCTTGAAAAACTAATAAATTTGTTTCTGCAGAGTAAAGTTTTTGTATATCACCAAAAGCTGGGTCTAAAGATCTGGTTATAGGCTCAGCATTTGAAAAGACGTTAGTTTGATTAAAGTTACTCTTAGAGTTAAATATCCCAGAATAAATTAAATAATTACCCTTAAATGAGCCTAATTTGTTGTCATCTACTAAATAAGCTCTAACACCATAGTCTATTGAAGTATTATTATAACCACCTTTTATTCTAGACTCTTCTATAAACCACATTCTGCTAGAAGCTGGATATGTAGTATTATAACTCCCTGCAGTAGATGGAGCTGTTTTTGTTTGCGAGCCAAACGGGTATACTGGATAATTAGTATTAGGATAATTAGCGCTTCCATCAAACCAAGGTAAACCTGGCCATTGAGGAACATTTGGAGCATAATCACTATCTTTAACGCTTTTAGCCCAGAAACTATTATAATATGCTATGTTAATTTTCATAATATTTAACTTACTGTTACAGTGAATTCAACTTTATCTTGATACTGTGTTAGGTTAGGAAATGGCCTGTCATTTAACTCTATTGCTATTGAAAAAGGTCCAGCAGCAGCTTGTAATGCAGTTATAGTATTTAAATTTAAACTGCAAGATCCTTGAACACCTGTTCCAGTTGCTAAGTTAAAGTAATTAACTTGATTCCCAGAGGCATCTTCTTGTTTTGATATTCTCCAGTTTAAATCTTTAGTTTTATCTAAAGGTCCAGCCGCGCCATTAACCCCAGTAGGACTTACCACTACACCACCAATTAAACCTATCGTAAAGTTACTTCCACCTGCTGGAGAATTTATAACTGCAGGTAGGTTTTTAATACCTTCATTAAAACTTATACTAGCAAAAGCTCCAGTAGAAGTAGTAACTTCGAAATTGAAACTTCTAAATCTATTGCTAGGATCAGAGTATAGAAACTTATTAGTCTCAAGATTTAAATTAGGATTTGTTCCTGTTAATGTCCAATTAGATATTTCATTGTTACCAAGCTCATCGAATACAGCAACTAAGTTTACTGTTGAAACAGGTAATGCAGATCCTACACTATTTACAACTTGAAAAGGTACAAAAGCGCTTCCAGATATAGAACTGCCTTCGTTTTTAGTCATGTATGGTAAATCAAAATTAGGTCCTAGAGCTGTGTTATCAGCCATACTAAAAGGAATACCAGAAGTAAGACCTGGTGCTATTATTAGTTCGTTAAAAATCTGTATGGGAAAAGAAGAAGAAGTTTCCCAGTATATATCTAAAGAAGATTCTACAGGAGTAGTTTCATAAACAGCTAACGCTGGTATCATATTCTCAGCTTCAACTCCAGGATTATTATCTATGTTAGTAGATTGAATCTTCATTATTAATGGACTACTCGTAGCGTCTAAGAAATTATCTTTTGCTAAAGATGGTTCAGTAGAAATTTCATTTGTATTTATAGGATTAGGATCTATTTCATACAAGCCTAAGTCAGTTCCTTTGCCTATCAATACTACGCCATCAGGACCACTTATTGTATTTGATGTACTATCAATAGGAAAATATTGACTACTTGAAGTGCTAGAAGCAAAGGTATTTTTATAAAAATTGTTGACTCTTAAGTACATCTCTACTGCAGAATTGTCTTTATCAACTAAATTTAATCTACTCTGTAACCTATTTCTTTCTTTTAATATTTTTATTATTTTCTCGTCTTGAATAGAATCTTTATCTAGCGTGTTTGGATCTATGTCTTGTAAATCTGCATTGCCTAACTGAGTTTTTATATAGTTTAAATCACTTTGTAAAGAATTAGGTTTAGATGTACTAAATATTTGTTGTTCAGGACCTACTTCTATTAAACTTCTAGGAACTTTGTTTATATTGTCGCTCTGTAAAACACTGTGCAAATAAGGACTACTAAGATTAGACTCTAGTGTGTTAGGGTTTGAAATACCTCTAAGTAAGCCGGGTAGGTAAACATTGTAATACTCTTGTTGAGATTGTTTGACAACAAATTTTAAACTATACCATCCTGTAGAATTTTCATATCCTAGTGCTGTTTTATCCACTGCTTCTGTACCGTAAAACAAGCCTGGATAATTTAATTGATCTATAGAATCAGGTATTAACTCATCAAATTCAATAGCTAAACTATCACCTGGCCAAGTTTTCATGTTTCCACTTGATATGTAATTTTCATTTTTATATGGGTTGTAAACTGTAGAACCACTTTTATTTGTAACCGCCTGCACATCGTACTCTGATAATACCACGTTAGACTGTCTTCCGTATCTATCTGCTAACACCACTCCTACTTGGTAAGTTCTATTTTGTTTTAAGTTGTGATTTTGATATTCTTTTCTATAATCAGTATTCATAAAATTAAGAATATTAGAACTACCGCCACTTACAACTACTTGTTCTGACTTGTTTTCTATAGAAGCATTATACTTTATAGAAGAAGGTTCTGTTCCTTTATCTAAATAACCTCCATAAACAACTCTGTTAGATATAATTTCTTGAGAAATAGCTCTTAAAGGTGTTATATCAGAGACTCTAACTATTTCTTTAGAGTTTAAAACTTTATAAGGTTTTTTGCCTTCATAAATGTAAGAAATATACTGAAGACTATTTGTTGAAAAAACACTTTGAGGAATTGTGTCTATTACTTTTATTACTTCGCCTTGTGCTTCTTTATATAGAATATCAACTTCAGTTATTTTAAACAAATCAAAAACAGTGTTCCAACTAGCGTTATTACCAAAAGCATTACTCATAGCTTGATCTTGAAATATTGTAGCTGGAGACGGTATGTCTAATTGAATTCTATTAACTTTATTTCTCATTAAGTTTAAATCAGTAGACTTATAAGCTACTTCTTCGTCTGAATTAATGAAAAAACCATCCTGCTCAGGTATAAAAGCTATTTGAGTAAAAGGAGCTAATAAAGAATATTCTCCATCATCAAACTTAAATCTGTAACTAAATCTTATAAACCTGTCTTTCATGTATTCTTCATCTCCTTCATACGTAATGTCTTTTTCAGGATTAGGAGCGGAGGTAACGTTAATAGTAAACGTAGCAAACACACCGGAAAAATCAATTTCTAAAACTTCTAATTCAGCTTCTTCTGCTCCAAGTGATCCTGAAGGAAGCGGAACTTTTAAAATGTCACCTACTTTTTTTCCACTACCAGGAGTCGCTGCATCTATCGTGACTAATGATCTATTATTTTCATCAACACTTGTTCCATAAATAAAACCTTCTCTTTGGCCCCAACTTACTTTTGTTCCTGGGCCAGGACCAGAGACAAATGTAGAAGCACTAGGATCTGGACTAGTAGCATAACCTTTTCCATTTTTTCCTTCAACTATAGCTATTTTAGTAGGTTCTCCAGGGCTTACAAATTCGCTAATTATTGTTATAGTATCTCCATTAGTATAGCCTTTTCCAGGATTGTTTATACTTATACTAGTAAAAACACCTGAACCATTTGTTACACCATCAACCGTGAGTCCAGTTCCAGTACCTCCACTAGTTGGTATATTAGTCAAAGTAGCACTAAATTGATAATCAGAACCTGGGTTAACTACTGTTAGTGATGTAACTTTAGGCCAACCTGGTAAATTTTTTGAAACAACATCATTCATTAAAGACTTGTAATTGTTACCGCCAGTAACAGCAGCTGCATCAGTCTTATTCAACATAGATATAACTTGCCAAGGGTATAATTTAGCAACTGAAACATGATCTTCAGTATAATAATAATTTGGATTTCCAATAGCTGTTTCAACATTAATTTTTCTAGGTTGATTTCTATTATCTGTCCAAAATAATAAGTTTTCTAGTAAGTTTATACCTGTTACAATGTGAGTAGTAGAAAAGTTTAACCAAGGACCACTGACAATTATACTACCATTACCTGTATTAGCATCAAAAACTCCTATAGCGCAAGTAGCATCACCTAGATTTGTTGAAATATTGTTTATTAAGTAAGCTTTATTAGAAAGCTTATCAGGTGAATTATCAGTATAATCTGTTAATAAAACAAATATTCTATTGTTTATTTGATCTATTATTTTACCTATTATTTCTACTTTACAATTGCTACCTAAACCAAAATCTGTTACTTGAATAGTGCCTAGTGTATTTTCTAGTGCTCCGACATCAGAACCTTCTGATCTACTTATAGAGACATTTTCAGCATCACGGTAGTCACCATTAGGAACTAGACGAGAATCTAGATCCTTATTCATTTTTGAATTTATAAAAGTATTTGTAGATTCTGCCATTTTTTAATGTTTAATCCATTTAGATTTACCACGCATCACTTGTGTAAATGCTTCTAATTTAATATTACTTAATCTTATTTTAGCATTTCTAAGTTTAGCTGATCTATCTCTTTTGTATCTTTGAACAATGTATTCTGGTATATTAGCTTTAGAGCTAGTTATTGCATAGATTATATGTGCATACATGGCTTCCTCAGCCATTTTAGGAACTTTAGTGTCTTCTTCATATGCTAGTCCATCAGATATATAATCTATTATTATAACTTTATCTCTTAAATCACTACTAAAAGAAAAACTACCTTTTCTATTATCTATAGTAAACCAACCGTTTTTCTGACTTATTTCTGGGTTTAAACCATACCTTCTTCCGTAAGCTAATTTCCACCAGTCAAAATCGTAAACAGAAAGTGAGTCTACATCAAGTTGACCTGTTAAATCATTTTGATTTAAACTTTGCCATCTATCTGTTGTTATAGATTGTAGCGACTCTATATTCTCACCTGTTGAGCTTTGAGCAGGTATACCATCGCTTCCTTGGGTTATTGGAGTTGGATTACTAGTTAGTGTAGTAGGATATATAATGTGTTTAACACCTGAAGCGTCTATCCATGAAAGTTGAACATAGTTAACGTAATCTTGAGGTATAGGTAAAGTTAAACTAGGAGGTATAGTTAATTCTTGAGACTTTACAGATTTTAAAGTGTCATAACTAAATTCTTGTAAACCTCTTTTAGCGTGAAATATAACATCAGATCTTCTAGCATTAGATATTACTTTGTCGCTACCTACATATATCATCATGAAATTTGTTATTATTTCATTTAAACTTATGTACTCATAACCTCCATAATTGTTCCATCTAGCTTGATCTATAGCTCTTATTCTTATTTCTGTTGTTAAAGGAATTACTGTAGTCAGAGTTACTACGTTTCTACTAACTAAAGAGTAATTAGCAAGAGGATATAGAGAGAAATCAGAAACACCAGCTGCTCTAGTCTCTACTACATAATTTGCTATTTTATCAGAGCTAGCATCATTCAACACTATGTCAGCTGTCCAAGTTAAATCTTGTGTAGCAGTGTTGGTTCCTGAATATAATTGACTTCCTTCGTAGTATTGATAATTAGTTTCTGTTATTAGTCCCATTTATTAAGTTTTTTCTATCTGATCATCTTGTTGTATTAGACTAGATGCTGTTTGTATAATCTGTGGATCTCTTATTATTATACCAGCATATTGTAGTATTCTTAATATAACTTCTGTTTGTTCTAGCTCAGATAATTCAAAATTAACAGATCCACTTGTAGGTACTGTGCCCGCTGGAGGTGGAACTGTTCCTTCATATATGTATTGCCCTAAGGTGCCTATTTGATAAGCCCAGACTACATCAGCTGGTTTTCTTAAATAGTTTATAGTTACCTCTGTTATATTAGGTGATATTTGTAATGTGTGATTTCTTATAGTGAATACTGGAAAATTAGCACTAGGTCTTGTTAGCGGAGATTTGTTTATTAAGTTAAATTCTCCTTGTGTTATTTCTTCAATTACGGTAGGATACTCTGGACCAAAAGGATTATTTCCAGCAGCGCTTGTTCCTACATATGTTACCGTTCCTAACTTGTAGAATCTAGTTAATTGTGTTAGATCAAAGTTAGTAGTTGTTGATTGTCTTTCAAATACAGCTATTTTTTCTTCAACTGTTTTAATTTTATTAGCATATTCAGTACTATTATTAGCTTGTCTTAAAAATAAATTTAAGTCTTCAAAATATTTATCTAATATTTCTAACTGAACTTGATTAGCTAAGCTATTAAATTCAGCTGGAGTCATGTAACCTCTCTGTTCTTTATTTAAAATAAATAACACAGTTTGGTAAACAGTGTTTACGTTTATTGCCATATTTGTTTATTTAAAAAAAAGGTGGCGTTTAAACCACCTTTAATTATAATCACTTGTTATTTTAGTTTTTTCTGTATAGAGTTATATACTTCTAAACCTTCATCAGTTTTAAACCAAGCAGCCATAGCAGAGTATGGATTTTCATCAAATGGAACATTCAATAATTTTCTTCCATTTGTAGCCCATTTAAAAGATCTATTATCATCAGATAATATTACTATTCTATCTTCTGTCGCTCTTATAGCTACATTTCTTAATTCAACATTTTCATCTTGAGCTAATTCTAAGAATAATATTGGATCTCTTTTAGCGAACAAAAGTAAATCTCTTCTAAGTTCTTTAGATGACAACTTAGAAACACTAGACCCTACTTCAACTCTTAGGATAGCTTCTGATTTATCTACTTCCATTTCGTAAGCCATATTCATTGCTGCTATTTCAGCTTCTAAATAATCAAACTGATCTTCAGCTACAGCTACTCTATCAAACTCTGTAAATATTAAATCTTTATGAGGATGATGAGATAAAAACTCTTGTAAATTTCTTTTTTCTTTAGGAACCATCATGTGTCCATCTTTAAACACAATATGCTTCATTGTTACTGAACCTTGCTGCTCATCTACAAATATTGACTTTTGATTTGTAGCATATCTTAATTCTCTTTCATAACCTTTATTTTTATCAAAATAAACTAAAGGATACCTACGAGAGTGCCTGCTAGGTAGTGTATATGTTAATGGTTCTTTACCATTTAATAAATAGTAATTTCTATCTTTATACTCCCAAGTGTCTATAACTTTTGGAGTTTCAACGACTTTATCAATCGTTTCTACAGTTTTTGCTGTAGGTTTTTTCTTTGTTTTTTCCATAATATAATATAATATAATAATTAAAAAAGACCCCGCCTAAGCGGGATCATTGTTGTTTAAGGTGTGTCAAAGCTAAAAGACACTGTCAAATCAGAATCTCCGTTTATTTTTAAATAATCAGAAACCTTATTAGGTGTTTTTGATAATTCATCAATAAGCTTATAAACTGTTTGAAAACCTTCTGAAGCAGAAGACAAAGTTCCAAAGCCTCCAATTTGATAGACTGGACTAAACCCTGTAGAAGTGTCATTAGGTGCTGTAGCTATTTTAACAGAAGTAGTAGTTCCAGAAACTCTAACTATTTGACCTACCGGAATTAAAAAGTCTATATCTTTAGTAGCTGTACCTATTGTTTGCGATTCTTTTATTTTTATATAGTTCATGATATTTTTTTTAAAAATTAAGTACCTGCATAAGCCATAGAAGAAACGTATTTTGTTCCAACTAATCTTAATGTAGGAGTTGAATTTGGGTTTTCACAAACTTCTTGAGCTGCCAAAGCAATATTATTAACCATATCAAGTCTTTCAGAGTCACTCATCGCTGAACTCATTGTAATAGTGAATGCAGGTAAACTGTCTGTGTCGTATGAGTTAACATTATTCGAATAGACGAAAACTCTTATTGTTGTATTAGTAGGTGAAGTACTTTCACCAACACCCCATCCAATATTCATTAAATCAAAAGAAGATGAATCAGTTGTACTCTTTGGTAGTTTTATAAATTGTGCCATATTTTCTTATTTTAAAATGTTAATAAAGTGGAGAGCGTTAACTCTCCACATTTATATAATAATTAAGCTCCTTTAAATAACACGAAGTTATTAGCAGCTTGTACGACTAAACATCTTTCAGATAAGAAATTAACTCTCATAGTGTCAAGATCAGAAGTAAAGGCTCCACCTACAGATCCAGTGATCCAAGATTTCATTCTTCTATCTTCAGTTTCAGAAGCTCTATATCTTACATGTAAGAAAGGACGTCTGATGTTTGATCCTAACATTTGATCGTATACTGTAGTAGTTCCAGCAGGAACCATTACACCATCAATCTCTTTGTCTAAACCTCTAGTTGTAGCATCATTTAGATATTTCCAATCAGTCTTGTAGAAGTCATAAGAACCTCTTCTAAAACCAGAAAATCCAAAGTTTAATGCCATATCACCATCGTTCTCAAATAGACCATAAGAAGCAGCTTGAGCAGAAGCAAATCCACCGTTAACAGCAGCTATCATATCATCAAAATCAAGAGCAGTAGCTCTAGATAAGAAAAGCATGTTTTCTTCTATAGCACCTTGCTTGTCTAGGTTTTTAAGGATTTCATCGAAATCACCTAAAGCACCAGAACCAGGAGCAGCAGCACCAGCAAAACCAGAGTATATATTACCTCTTGTTTCAATAGCAGAAAATAAACCTTCAGTACCTTTTACTACTTGTCCAGGAGCAGCTAATGTAGTTGCAGGTGTAAATTTAGCACCAAAAGTTTCACCAGCTGTAGCCATTTTCTTTCCTTCAACCATTGACATTTCAAGATAGTCTTCGAAACGTAATCTTGTTTCAGACTCAGCTTTTAAATACCATAAGTATCCAGATTGACCATCTTCAGTAGCAACTTCAACCCATCCAATTTGAGCAGCATCAGAACCAGCTAGTTCATAGTTGTCTTTCAATATAATTGGAGAATTTTTAAACGTACTTAAAGTTGGCTCAATAGCTCCACTCATACCGTTAGTTCCTTTTGGAAATTCAGAACCATATACGAATAAACTATTAGTAGCACTTATTAAAGTAGTACCTACTAAAGTAGCACCTTCATAACTAACACAAGCTAAAGTGTTAAAAGTAGCACCAGTAACGTCTTTAACTAAAAGTTTAGCAGTAACTAAACCTGAAGAGTCAGAAACTAATATAGTGTTACCTACTCTTACAGCACCAGTGTCTTGACCAGCAGGTAAAGCAATAGTTACTGTATAAAGTGGATCAGCACCACTTACTGCAACAGTTACAGAGTCATAAGCAACGTGTAATCTATTTTGCTCAGACCAAATAACTTGATCAGAAGTCATTGGCATTTCTGCTCCAACCATTCTCAAGAAACCACCTAAAGTTCTGTTTCCGTATCTTTCTACTTCAGCTTCGTAAAGCTCAGGTAGATATTGTTGTCCCCATTGTTCAAACCCAGCTTTCTGAAAGTCAATATAATTGTCTTGTACAGTTACTTTGTTTGGCATTGGAGTAATTTGTGCGGGAAACGCACCTATTCCAGGCGCTGTCCCATTATCTACAAATCCCATTTGTTTTTATTTTTTAGTTGTTGTTTTTATTTTTTCTTTTAATTTTCAACCTAGAACTATCTGCACCACTAATTGCTCTCACCTTTAAACCATTAATAAACATATCACCATTAGCTTGTGGCCTAGGTTCATTTGTTATATTATTAGACTTAGCCATAATATCTTTAGTAGCATCGGCTTTACCTTGCTCATAAAAATGTTTAGCTACAGCATCAGCATTATCAGCAGCATAAATAGCTTTGTGGTAGTTAACAGCATCAACAACTTCTCCTTCTTTGTTTAAGAACTTCTTAACAAATGTGTTTAAGTTAGACTGTTTTGCTGCGACATCGACAGAGTTGTTTACATTATATTTAAAAGTTTTATCTCCAATTTTAAAATCAAAACCTTTGAAATCATTGAAAATATCTTTTGTTTTTTGTTGAAACGTTTCATGTCGCTGTTTAGCTATTTCTTGTTCCTTGTTGTATGTATTGAGAAAGTCTAAAGCTTTCTTGCCTTCATCACTAGTATTAGATTTAATTTTAATTTCATCATAATACTTTTGTTTTGTCTGGTCAAAGAAAGTTCTAGCTTTCGCAAGTTCTTCTTTAGCAGCAAGCTGCTTTTTTTTAATTTGTTTTTCTTCCTCTTCATCCTCGTCATAAGAGAATTTGTCTTCTATTAGAAATTCTATTTCTCCTTTATCTAAATGAGGTTTAGTAGTTTTGTAATATTCTAGTAGTAGTGCGTCTGGATCTACTTTAGAATAGTCAGTGTTTAATCTTACGTAATCTTCAATATCACCACCAGTATCTTTCATAAAGTCTACCAGCTTATTTATATTATCTGGTAATACTGGAGCTTCTATTTTTGGCTCTACAGGCTTTTCTTGTTGCTCTGTTACCTCAACTATAGGATTTACTTTTTCTTCTTTACTCTCAACGGCAACGATTTCTTCTTTGTGTGCTTCTCCCACTTTTTCGCCATCTCCGGATTCGTCGCGTACATCCACTTTCTCTGTGCTTGGCTCTTGAACGGCATCTTCTTGTTTTTTAGTTAAATCAACTTTAAAAACCTTATCTGTAGGTTTTTTATAAGAAGGCTTTTTTATTTTTAAACCTTCTACTTTTTCTTCTTTTATTTCTGACATAATATAATATAATAGTTAATAAAATTATTGTGATAATAAGTCACTGTATTTTGCATCAAAATTTATTGGAGGCCCATCCATTTGTCTTTGTTGTATCATTTCACTTTGTTGTGAACCTTCTAATTTTGTTCTTTGATCTTTTCTATCTTCAATCATGTTTTCTTTTTGACCTTGAGCATCTATTTCCATCTGCTTCAATTTCATGTCATAAGTGTACCTAAGATCTAATAGTTGCTGATCTATTTGAGCTTTTTGTTGCATTTGCAATATTTCGAAATCACTTTCTGCTTTTGCTAATTGCATTTTTTGCTCTGTTATAACTTGTTGTTTTTGTGTTTCAGCTAAAGCTGTTTGTTCAGCTAACTGGCCGTTTGCTTGAGCTTGAGCTTGAATATTTTGTTGTTGAATCTGTTGGTCTCGTTTTTGCTTTCTTTTTCTTCTTTCTTTGAGCATTTGATTAGCCAACTTTATGTTGTTTATTTCTCTAAGATCAATCGCATCTTCTAAATCAATAGCGTTTCCTTTTAAAGCTATTTGTATATTCTGTTCTAAGTATTGTCTTTCTTCTTCGTCTGGTTCTAAATTTAGGAATATACCAAAGTCATGTAGGTTTAAATTACTTATTTCTTCTAAAGTAGAAACATTGTATCTTGATATACTATTTTCTAAAGCAGACTTAGTAAATGGATATTCTAAAGAATCTGATATTCTTAGACATATATTCTCACAAGTTCTCGATGTTAAATACAACATTGCTTGCAATAAGTGTCTAGTTGCTGTGTTAGAGTTAGCGGCAGCTAATTTCTGTAACCCAACTAAAGCGTTTTTATCTGGAGTACTTCCATCTCTAGCTTCATTAAGACCCGTAACGTCTCTAATCATTTTTAGATAATATTCATAAGTCTGTATAAGAGATTGTATTTTAGCACCACCTGAGCTAGATTGCAATTCTTGTATAGGAACTTTACCTCTATTAGGATCACCATCTTGAGTTAAAGATCTACCTACAATACTACCAGTTTGAAAATACATATTTAATGCTTCTGCTGGATTATAATTAGTTCCATTACCTAAATCAACCTCTGCCAAACCATCCATATCTAAATATACACCATCTGGCACTATTCTAGACATTACTTGTTGTAGTTTTAAATGTGTTAACTGTATCATATCAGCAAAGCCAGTTACTCTACTTACTAAGCTTTCTATTCTACCTTTATACATTCTAGGAGCACATATACTGTAATTCATTTTAACTCTAGTTGTATCTGCAAAAGGTCTTGTCATGTTTTTAGATAATTCCCAGTTCAACATCATAGGATGTCCTAGTATTTTAGCACCGCTATAAAGCGTTTCTATAGTTCTAGAAACTCTTTCAAAGTTATCGTTTTCTGGTGGATTAAATGTATCAGGCTTTTCTAAAGCTTTTTCTAAACCTGTTGGTGTTTCTTTTATTTTAAAAACTTGATCGCTATAAGTCTTGTATTCAAAGTAAAGTACTTGAACAGTTAAGTTATCATTTTTACCATTAAAACCTCTTAAGTATTCAGAGTTTCCATCATACTTCTGTATTGTTTCTAATTCTGAATCTGTTAAGTAAGGAAATTGCATTTTTAAATCAGCCAAAGATATTGACTTAACCTCACCTACGTAGTATAAATCTTCAAAGTTTGGATCTTCTGTATATGAGTAAACCAAAGTTGAAGGATCTACATAGTCTACAGTAATTCCTTCTGCTTGATTCCAGTTTGTTTTAGTACATGCAATACCTAAAATTGTTAAATCTTCAGCTATTCTTCTTCTAGTTAAATCGTATTTGTTTCTTTGTAAAACATCATTTATAACTTCTTCTTCTGCTATTTCTACAGACTGTTTATAATCTAATTGTAAATGCAGTTTAATTTCTTCTTCTGTTTCTAATCCTAATTCTTTATATTGTGGTGATTGAACTTTTTGACCAGTTACTTGTTCTATTTTCTGTGCTAACTCTCTTTCTCTAACATCTCTCATTAATTCTTTAGCGTAGTCAGTTCTTTTTTTAGTAGAGAAAGGATCAACAGCAAATGCTTTTATTTCATAATTTCTTTGAGACATTCCATTAACAACAATATCTACAAACTTAGGTATTACAGGTACAGGCTTCCAATCAAGGTTTAAATAACTTAAATCTCCATTTATAGCAAGTTCATCTTTGTATTTCTTTGTTGGTTGCTCTGCTCTTGCGTATAATCTTAAACTGTGATAGTTATTGTAGTTTACTGCGTAACCAGGATTATTAGTACCATATCTATAGTTTTTAAACCATTCTCCCTCAATAGCTCTAGCAACAGCAAGCCCGTATTCTAAAGTAGCTTTCTCTGCATCAGGTACTACCTGATCTGGAAAAGAACTATTATTAGTTGTGTAAATCATATATTATTGTATTAATTTAGAAATTGCTCCTTCGTTATTATATCTTTTAATTCCTAGGTTTATTTTTTTAGAAACCTTATCTTGAACAGGTCTATACTTATTTTTATTACAAGCCATTATAGCTAGTCCAGAACTTATAGTAGCATCGAACTTTGTTCTATTGTTTATGTTAAACCTAGACCAATCTATTAATGTTTTTTGAAAATACATATTACCCATTGAGTTTTGTAATTGACCAACATTGTCATTTATGTAAGACTCTATAGCCGCAGCATGAGCTTGTTTAATATCTTCACTTGAATTAGGTATTCCACCTATCTCTCTTTCTGTAGTAGACAACTTGTTCCATATTTTATCAGGTCTATTCATGCTAAAACCTCTATAACCTCTTCTTTTAAAATAATAAAGTAATCTTGGTTTATTATTTTCTACTAGAATTGGCATGCCATAAAATATACAAGCCATTAAAACATCTTCAAAAAATATTTCAGCTGTTTGTGGCCTTGATATGTATTCTAAAAAGAAATGATTAGGTGGTGCGTCTTCCATGCTAAACTTTGTTAATCCATGAAGTGCTCCTTTAGAGCCGCGACCGTCAACAGTGCCAGAAATATCATAACTATCACATCCGAAAGCTCCCATATGCTCATTACCTGGGTATTTAATTCCATTTTTTATTATTACATTGTTTTGTATAGAAACTTCAGGAACCCAACTAACTCTAAATCTACCATTAGGATTAGGCATAAAACTCACGCTAGTATCTTTAATCCCATTTTTCCATTGAAAATTACCTAAAGATATAGTAGCATTGTTATTAGCTTCTTCATTAAAATCTATTTGTTCATATATTTTAACTAAATTAAACAAGCTATCTTTTGTTTCATCTCTAAAAGCATGCTGCTCTGTTCTTGGAAATTGTCTGTAATACTCGTTTAAACTATCTTGATCTGATTTTAGTCCTTCAACTTCGTTTTCCCAGTGTTCAATAACTCCTGTTGTAATTTCAAAACCATCAACTCCTTTGACTGTATTTTCACCTCTAACGAAGACAGGTAGTCCATAAATATCGATGAATCCTTCGTAGTTCCACTCCATAGGAATGAACAAGCTATAGAGCCCAGAAGATGTTTGTCCGTTTTTATTTCTTTTTGTAACGCTTGAACTTTCGTATAATTTTTTAAAATTGTCTCCACCTTTATCTAAAGCATTTGAAGTTGAGCCCATCATGCACTTACCTACGATTCTTGATCCTAGTCTTAATGTGGTTTTTGTAACTCTCCAGTTATTTAATATGTTATCAGGCCTTTCCCATTTACCACTTTCATCATGAGCTAATAATTTTAATTTTTCACCATCATAAGAGTTATCACCTGTATTTTTCCAATCAATAGTTGTGTCAAGTCCGTCTAATTCCCTAAGTTGTTCATTCGACTCAAGCTTTCTTCTAGTAAGCTTTGATGCCGGAACACGATATGCCAGTTCAGTCTTTGGCCTGTCCATACCATCTTGAATGGGTTTAAAAAAGAACGGGTAGTTGACTGATATGGGTACAACTTTATCTGTAAACATTTTTTTGGCATCTGAACCAGACTTGGAAAGTATACCGAATCTAGCATCGGAAGATATTGTAGCTTGGTTAACAAGTTCCGCGCTTGACATAAAAGAGAATCCAGATCGTCTGTTTTTGAGGTAGCACATTCCGTAACATCTTGTATCGGCTTTACATGCTTCCCAAAATATAAAGAAGAGTCTATTTGATTCCCTGTAATCAGGTGCTCCAACGTCGATTTTTGACCATTGCAAGTACATGTAATGTGTGCCAGTAATATAAGTAGGAACATTGTTATTATAAAACCAGTAACCCTGTTCTCTTCTTTCGAACTCTTTGTCGATATAATCATACCATTTTTCTTTAAATTCAGCTGGGTATTCTTCCCAGTCAAACCTACTTTTAATTTTTTTTAATTCTTTCGGGTATTCTTGTTTTTCCCAGTATTGCTCCGCTTTTTTTTCACTTCGTTTAAACGGTTCACTTGTTGCTGGTAAAGCAATCCTGAGATCTTGTATTTCAATGATTTGTCCAATTTTTCCAGTTTTACTTATTACTATAAAATCATAATCAGAATTATAACCATAATCCCATTTTTTAAATCTATTGTTTTTAGCTAATATCTTAGGGTTTACAACATCTTTAATCTCTTTCCAAAGTGTTTGTTCGTAAATCACTTGCTTCTCCCTTCTGCAAA
>Ga0181391_1000055_pt1 | contig 30275 bp, 40 predicted proteins | sample 14SPOviralmetaG_FD_130080 | JGI IMG/M metagenome (GOLD analysis project Ga0181391, IMG submission 130080) | Marine viral communities from the oligotrophic San Pedro Time Series (SPOT) site, San Pedro Channel, CA, USA - 14 SPOT_SRF_2010-08-11 | ecosystem: Environmental > Aquatic > Marine > Strait...
TGTGTAAGTGCTACAGAATTTTGGTATAGTATTAGTCAAATAGCAAGTTAAAATGTTTGGACAAGGTATAAATTTTGGTTTATTAGCAGCAGCTGAAGTAGTAGCAGATTTTCTTATCATTGCAGGTGGTGGTGGTGGTGCACGTTATGGTGGTGGTGGTGCAGGGGGATATAGGAATTCTTATTCTACCGAATCAAGTGGTGGTGTAAGTAGTACAGAAGATAAAATAACTTTAGAAGACGGAACAACTTATACTATTACAGTAGGAGCAGGTGGAACTGCTGGAAACAGAAGTGCTGGTACAGCTGGAGGTAATTCTTCAATTGATAGTATAATTGCTAACGGTGGAGGAGAAGGTGTAAGGTGGCCAAACAATACAGCACAATCAACACAAAATGGAGGATCAGGTGGTGGTCAAACTGATAGTAGTGGTACTAATAGTGCAGGAACGTCAGTAGCAACAAGCGATGGTAAAACCCAAGGAACTGCAGGAGGTGCTTTAGGATATGGATCAGGTAGTTATTATTATGGTGCTGGAGGAGGTGGTGCTGGTGTTGCAGGAGGTTCTGCTACTCAATCAGGAGCTGGAAATCCTGGAGCAGGAGGTAATGGTCTTGCTTCATCTATTACAGGATCTTCAATAACGAGAGCAGGAGGTGGAGGTGGTGGTAATGGAGCCCAATCAAGCCCAAAAGGAGTTGCTGGAACTGGTGGAGGTGGTGAAGGTACAGCGTGGAATGGTGGAGAAACAGCTAATGGTACTAATGGTACAACTAACTACGGAGGAGGTGGTGGAGCAGGAATGAGTGGTGGATCAGGAGTGGTTGTGTTTAGATTACCAACTGCTGCTTATACAACAGGATATACTACAGGTTCACCAACAGTTACAACAAGTGGTGACGATACAATATTAAAATATACAGGTTCAGGCACATATAATCACGGACAAACAGCTCAATATATGGATTTCCTTGTTATAGCAGGAGGTGGTGCTGGAGGTAGAAGTTCAAATTCAGGTGGGGGTGGTGCAGGAGGACTTCGTACATCTTATGGTCCTACTTCAGGTGGTGGTTCAAGTTCTGAAAGCGATATAACTTTAGCAGCAGGAACTTATACAATTACAATTGGTGCAGGTGCTCCTGAAACAGATTTAAGTGGAAATTATAGAGGTGCGAATGGTGGTGATTCATCAATAGCTGCTTCAGGTTTAACAACTATTACATCTTTAGGAGGAGGAGGAGGTGCAGGGCAAACAGGTAATTTAGATGGTTCTCCTGGTGGTTCAGGGGGAGGTGCTTCGTATTCAGAAGATGGTGGTGCAGGAACAGCCAATCAAGGATATGCTGGTGGTGATGGTCTTGCAAGTGGTACTTATCCTGGTGGAGGAGGTGGGGGTGCTTCTGAAGCAGGTAATACAAATGCACAAGGTCACGGTGGAGATGGTCTTGCAGTTTCAATAACAGGAAGTTCTGTAACTTATGCTGGTGGTGGGGGTGCAGGACAAAGTTCAGGTTCAGGTGCATCTTTACCAGGAGGTGCTGGTGGTGGTGGACAGGGAACATCTTGTCCAAATGTAAATACTGCTGGTACTGCTAACACTGGTGGAGGAGGTGGAGGATTTGCAGGTGGAGATTGTACATCGGTAGGAAAAGCTGGAGGTTCAGGAGTTGTAATATTAAGATTACTAACATCTGAATATTCAGGAACAACAACAGGAAGTCCTACAGTAACAACATCAGGTAGTGATACAATAATAAAATTTACAGGTAGTGGTACATACGTACATAGTTAAAATTAAAATAGATTAAAATGGCACATTTTGCAGAATTAAATGAAAATAACATAGTAACAAGAGTAATTGTTGTACATAACAACGAAATAACAGTTGATGGTCAAGAATTAGAATTTAAAGGTATAGATTTTTGTGAGGGATTATTTGGTCACAGGAATTGGGTACAAACATCTTATAATGGAAATATTAGATATAATTTTGCAGGAGTTGGATATACTTGGGATCCCGATAATAATGCTTTTTATGCACCACAACCATATCCAAGTTGGAGTCTAAATGAAGATTATATATGGGAAGCACCAGTACCATACCCTGAAGACGCATCACCTGAAAAAATATATACTTGGGACGAAGAAAACCAAGAATGGAAAATAGTTGAACTTACAATAGAATAATAAAATGAATGGATTTGAACCAACAATCTTAGGGATATTTACATTAATAATGACAATATCAGAAGTTAATTCCGTATTACAAGGATTGTTAATAGTTGTAACGACTATCTATACGCTGATAAAAATACATCAGCTATTAAATAAAAAATAATTAACTTTATTAAAAATAAATATTATGAAAAACTTTTTAAATAAAATTTGGGAAGGTATTAAAGATGCTTTTTGGCTTCAAGTACCTTATATTATTTACTCAACAGTATGGTTATTATTAACTATGTTTTGGGCAACAGTATTCCTAAAGTGGTTTATGAATAAATATTATTAAAATGAAACTATCACAAAATTTAACATTAGCAGAAGCTATAAGATCTGAAACTGCAAAACGTAAAAGACTAGACAATACACCTAGCGGTATTATAATAGACAACTTAAAACTAACAGCAGAAAAGATATTTCAACCTATACGTGATCACTTTAAAAAACCAATATATGTAAGTAGTATGTATAGATGTGAAAGATTAAATAGTTTAGTAGGTGGTAGCAAAAACAGTAAACACATAACTGGTCAAGCTATAGATCTAGACAACGATGGTACTGATGTATCTAATAGAGCTATATTTTATTACATAAAAGACAATTTAAAGTTTGATGTATTGATATGGGAATATAATGATGATAGTCCAAGTTGGGTACATTGTAGTTATGTAGAGGGTTTAAATAGAGGTTTAGTATATCGCAATACAAATTTAGGTCTTATAGAGTTTAAAGAACCTAAAGTAGAAAAACCTAAAAAAGTAAAGTATGAGCAAAAAAAGAAAAAAGTTCAAAGAGACGAAACTAGGTCAGTTCCTACTAGGGAAGTCGGGGGTGTTTCAGAGTCTAGCGGAGACAATACCTGATCAAGGCGTATTAGGCGTTTTAAAGAACTTAATCATTAAAGATGATAGTTTACCCCAGCCCGATAAAGAAACTGCTCTTAGAATGCTTGAGATTGAGTTAGAGGAGATGGATGCAGTTACTCGTAGATGGGAAGCTGATTCACTATCTGATTCGTGGCTTAGTAAAAACGTAAGACCTATATCGTTAGTATTTTTAACTTTAGTATATGCTACGGGGTTTTTTTTAAACTATGATCTTACTATTATAAATCAATTACTTCTTTTAGTTTATGGAGCATATTTTGGATCACGTGGTCTAGAAAAAATAAGAAAGCTCTAGTACAATATAGTACATACATTATTATAATATACATTATAAACTTATACAATATAGTACTGTATAAAATATAATAAAATTTTTATATTTACAAAATGCGACAAAAATTAATCAAAAAAATTGATCGGATATTTAGCGAATACATACGAAGAAAACACGCTGACAAAAATGGGTATTGTACTTGTATAACTTGTGGTAAGAAACATATATGGAATAGTGGAAAAATACACGCTGGTCATTTTGTTAGTAGGAGATTTTTAGTAACTAGGTATGATGAACGTAATGTTTACCCCCAATGTGCATACTGTAATAATTGGCTTGCAGGTGATGCGTATAATTATGGAAAACGTATAGATGAAATACACGGTAAGGGTACGGCAGATGAATTAATGCTATTATCTAAACAAACAATTAAAATACAAAATTACGAATTAGAAGAAAAACATTTGTTTTATAAAAAAAATTTGATAACTTTGAGGAAACAATTATAAAAATGTACACACAAAACGATTTAAATATTATAAAAACACAAGCTAATGGCTTTGTGAATGACCAATTAAAATGGCAACGACTACAAATAGAATCTCTACAAAAAGAGTTATCTAAGGAAAAACAAAAAAACAAAAGACTAGAAGAACTTCTAGCATACGCAGATAAATTTAACTTAATAAATACATAATGAGTTTAGCACAAAATCAAAACAGACAATCAACTATAGACTGGATCGAAGAAGGTAAAACTTGGTCTGGTAAAGATGGAACAGAAATGAAAGAATATAAAGTATCATTAAAGAATGGTGATATACCAGTATTTAACTATCCATCTAATAAACCGTACCCATTTGCAAAAGGTGACAATGTTACGTACCTTTTGAACGAAAGAATGGTAAACAAAAAAATAATTCAAAACGGTAAACAAATGAAAAAAGTAGAAAATAATCAACCTACAAACACAAGTACAAGTACAGAATCTTTAACACAGCAACAAAGTATAGCATTATCAGTTGCATCTAAGTTAGGTTTCGAAACTGTAACTAGTGATGCTTGGCAAAAAACTTTATCACTAGAAGGTGAAAATAGAGCAAAAGCGCAAAGCGAATTACTAAGTTCTATAGGACAAGTAACAATAGCATACTATAATTTACTAACAACTAAACCACAAAACAATGGCACAAAATAGCGATACAGTATTTATAAACGGACTTTATACATACACAAATGATAAAGACTATATAGTTTCTAAGAATAGTCTTAACGTAGAGAAGTTTAAACAACAGTTAGAGGATCCCGATATACAAAAACATATTAAAGAAAATGAAGGGTATCTAAAGTTTATTACTATGATAAGCAAAGCTGGTAAACCATACAGCAAATTAGAAAGCAATAATTATAAAGAAATAACTAGTAAGGAACACAGTCCTGATCGAAACACAAATGACGATGACGGACTCCCATTCTAATACAGTTTCTTTAAGTTCTCAAGTTAGTAGACTGAATGACATTCGTAATGGTAAGATTAAGGAAGGTCTACGACTTGGAATACCAGAGATAGATGAGTACTGGAGATTTAAGTTTAGTAACTTTAATGTAGTACTTGGACACGCATCAACTGGTAAAACAACCACATTACTTTATTTACTTTTATTATATGCTGTTAAGTATAATCTTAAATACTTAATATATTCAGCAGAGAATGAACCTAGTAGTATAAGTAAAAAGCTATGTGAATTTTTAGTTGGGTTACCATTTAATAAAATACCAGATAAGGTATGGAAAGAAAAGATTAAATGGATTCATCAACACTTTAGATATGTGAACATAGAAGAAGTATATACATCTAGCGAATTATTAAGACAAGCAGAAGAAATTAAAAAGACATTTGATTACCACGCTTTATTAATAGATCCATACAATTCACTTATAAGAGATAAAGAGTTAATGAAAACATACGGTGGTCACGAATACGACTACGCAGTTATGGGAGATTATAGATTGTTTACTAGACGAAACAAGTGTTCTATATATTTAATTACACACGCTGTAACAGAATCACTAAGACACAAACACCCTAACGGACATAAGTTTGAAGGATATATACAACCACCAAGTGCAGGATCAGCTGAAGGAGGAGGTAAGTTTCTAAATAAATCTGATAATTTTCTAATATTACACAGGTATACAAATCACCCAGAATACTGGACAAATACATATTTAGCTATAATAAAAATAAAGGAGATAGATAGTGGTGGTAGACCTACACCGTTAGAAAATCCTATAGAGTTTAGATCATTAGCTAACAATGTAGGTTTTAGTATTAACAATAAAAATTTATTACATTTAATAGAAAAGCGTGATTCTTGAAATAGCATATAAGAAACATAAAGATTGGTTAAGGATATGTAAATCTTTTAACTGCGGTGATGACGACTGCAAAGATATTGTTTCGGAAATGTATATTAAAATAGATGATCTAACAAAGAAGGGTAAAGATTTAAGATATGGTGAAAACGATATAAACTATTTCTATTGTTATAAAATTATCTTTCATTCTTGTTTACGATTAAAACAACACAACAACAAGCGTAAAGATTTAATAATTACATCTGATAGCGAAAACTTTGATTTAAGTTCAGCTTTAGCTAAGTATGGTAAAAAAAGTACTATTGATGAAGATACACTTTTTAATAAGCTAGAAGAATTTACAGATGATTATAGAGAGAAACTTACTTGGTATGACATTACAATATTTGAACTGTTGTCTGGCGGTAAGAAAATATCAGAGCTACAAAGAGAAACTAATATAAGTTATGTATCTTTAAGAAACACATATTTAAAAGTAAAAGATTTTGTAAAAAAACAATATGAGAAATTCGATTGGACTAGGGGATCTAGCAGAAAAAATAATTAACATAATCACGTTTGGTTATGGTAAAAGAATAGCTACGGCTATAGCAAAACTATTCGGCTACAAAGACTGTGGTTGTGATAAGAGAAAAGACGATTGGAATAAAATACAAATTAAAAGATGACAGATAAAGTACAAATGATAAAAGTTGATTACGATCAATGGACTAAATTTAAAGGCGTAAAAAATAACACAATAGCAAAAAACGAACTTAAATTAATCGAAAGTCTACACGCAAAGTATTTTAATCATCCTTACGAAAGTTTATGTACTTGTAGGGGTGAACATATTATTGGTAGAATACAAGAGTTTGTAGATGAGCTAAATGTTATTTATAAAAATGGGTATAAAAGAAGTACATAAATGGGAACAAACGGTAGTTAATATATTAAATTTAGATGGTTGGAACCTTACCTGGTGTGGTGAAGATTATGAATATTTTGATGCAAAAGGCTTAACCCCTAAGAAAAAAGAATGCGTAATAGAAATGAAGTTTAGACATAAATATTATGAAACAAAATTATTAGAGAAAGGTAAATATGAAAGACTATTAGGATTACCAAAACAAATACACAAATTATATTTAGTGTTTGATCCGAAAGGTATGTATATATTTTGGTTAAACAATATGAATTTACCAGAGCTAGAGAAACTAAATTGTCCAGACACAACACTATGGACTAAAAAGAAAAAAGAAAAAGAAGTATATTTATTAGAAGAATCACAAGCAAGTTATATAAACAATGAATCAGGATTTGATAGATGCTTATAAAAAGCTAGATGCAATAAAAGAGTTTGAGTGCGATAAGAATATTCAAACAGTATTAGAACTGTTAACTAAATGGAAAGGTAAAGCACAAGATAATAAAGAATTAAAATTAATAATAGAATCTTTTTTAGATATACAATGGCATATAATAGAATTAAAACGAGATAGAGATCTTGCGCTTAAAGCTGTAATGCAATATAAATTTCAAAGAGATGGTGCGGTAAACGAAAGAAACGAAGCTAAACAACAATTAAAGAAATATGAAGATACACATCTTGACTGACATAGTAGGACAAGAACCTTCTGAAGATGTAGAAAACAAATTACTAGACACCGTAAATTCTTTATGGTTAGATTTTGATAGTGTGCCTGAAGTAGGAAGTGAAATAGAAATAGAGTTGTTTACATTTATATTTAGGTTTGAGATGGAAAGTAAAAGATATAAATTAGTAGATAACGACATATATATTTATTTAACATATAGAATGACATATGAAGAATTCTAATAAACACGAACAAAGAAAACAAATGCCAGTTTATACTGGGGTATTAAAATATTTCCCTAATGCATTGTTAGAAATATCTAAGGTTAGTCAATTAGGAAATAAACAACACCACCCTGATAAACCTTTGCATTGGGATAAAAGTAAAAGTAAAGATCATTTAGATGCTGCAGCAAGGCATATAATAGATCATAGTATTAACCCTTATGATGATGATGGTATGTTACATTTAGCTAAAGCAGCGTGGAGAATACTGGCAGCATTACAAGAATTTTTAACTAAATAATGGCATACACATTTAACGAAAACGAAATATACGCACACAACAAAGACTATAGAGTTAACAAGGAAGGGGTGCTTTTAAACCCTGATGGTAAAACTTTAAAAGGTTATTATAAAAATGGTTATAAATATTATAAGCTAAGAAAAGAAGATGACTATAATAAATATGCTGCATTTAAAATATCTAGATTACAAGCATATCAAAAATATAAAAATGATATGTATCAAGACGGTATTGTTGTTAGGCATTTAAACGGAAAAAGAGATGATGATTCTTTTGATAATATTGCAATAGGTACACAAAGTCAAAATATTATGGATTGTCCTAAAAAGGATAGAGTGAAAAGAGCAATTAATGCATCGAGTAAAAATAGAAAATACTCTACAGAAACAATATTAAAAATAAGAGAAGATAGAAAAAACGGAATGACATATTCACAACTATTAAAAAAATATAATATTCCTAACGATTCATCTTTACATTACATTTTGTATAGAAAAAACATTTAAATAAATTGGATTTAATAATACTAGATATGCTTATGAATAAACAAATAAAACTATTAGACGGAAAATACTACGACAAAACAGAACTGTTATCTAAAATGCTAGATGATGAATTCTATTATGGCTTTATGAATAAATTTGCATTTAGTAGTAGTACAATAAAACTATTACTAGAATCACCTAAAACATACTATAATGTAATGAAGTATGGATCACCTAAAAGTCAAGCACTAAGAGATGGCTGGTTAACGCATACTGCGATATTAGAGAATGACGTATTTGAATCACAAGTGTTTATAGATGTGCAAAGCAAGAACACAAAGAAATTTAAAATGGCTAAAGAAGAACACGGTGAAGTATTTACAATGAAAGAAAAGAATGATGCAGAAAGATTAGCAGAAGCATTTTATCGTAATGAACCCGCTATGCAAATGATAAAAGGATGTAAGACAGAATATCCAGGTGTAGCATTAGTACAAGGTCAACCATTTCGTGCTAAAGCAGATGTTCTAGCTAAAGACTATGTGTGTGATCTTAAAACAACAAGTAACATAAAAGGTTTTGAACATAGTGCGTATAACTTTCACTATGACGTACAAGCCTATTTATATACAGAAATTTATAATATACCCGATTTTAGATTTATTGTAATAGATAAAGGATCTAGAGATATAGGTATAAGTAAAGCTGTAAGTAAAGAGTTTATACAGAGTGGTAGAGATAAAGTAGCGTATGCGCTTAATGTTTATGCACAACACTTCGAGCAAGACGAACCAGAACTAGACGACTATTATATAGAGATAAACCTTTGATATATAAACAAATATTAATAATTTAGTAAATTATGAGAGAGACATACAGAATAGCAAAAGAAGTTAAAGACGTAACAGGTATAAACTTTTTACAAAAGAAAAGAGATCAAGAATATGTAGAAGCGAGATCATTTTTTGTACACATACTAAGACACTATTACAAACTACGTAATAAAGATATAATAAAGATATTTAACCAATTAGGTTTTAATATGGATAATGCAACACTAACACACAGTATAAGAATGTTTGAAGTGTATGAACATAACAATAAAAGAATGCAAGAATGGTTTAATAGTTTATTTGCTAAACCAGACTTTAAAAGTAGAGCAAACACAACTGCATATATAAAATCTAAACTAAAATACTTACCTGCAGATACATTAATGAAGATGGCAGCACAAATAGATACTATGGTAAAAGACAAAGTATTTTTAGATGAAAGTGAGTGGGTGTATTAAAAAAAGTAAAAAAAAGTATTATATATTTGATTAATCAAGTTTTTTCAAGTTGGCAAGAAAGATAATAAGTGCTTACATAGAGCGACCTAAAAAGAAAAGACCAGGTGTGCATAGTAAGAATGCAAGTAGAGGACAAACGGGTTATAAAAAGAAATATAGAGGACAAGGTAAAAGAAATTAATTATGAGTTGGGGTGGTAAAAGAGATGGATCTGGTAGAAAGTCTAAAGCTGATGAGTTTAAGTTATTAGACAAGCTATCACCTATGGAAGATTTATTTATACAAGTACTACACGATGGTCTAAAGAAAGGTGACTATAAGTTTGCACAACTATATGCAAATTACTATTATGGTAAACCTAGAGAAACACAAGACATAACACTAAACCAAGACACACCTTTATTTGAAGTAGTGGTGAAAGATAATGAATCAAGTACAGACTAATGTTATATTTAACCACGCTTATAAATTTCATAGATCAGATAAGAAGATACTAATAGAGCAGGGAGGAAGTAGGTCTGGTAAAACCTTTAACCTGTTAGTGTGGATAATATTCGATTACTGCTTTCAAAATCAAAATCATATTGTTACTATATGCCGTAAGACTTTTCCTAGTTTACGTGGAACTGTTATGCGTGACTTTTTAGATATACTAAAGAACTATGAGTTATATAGCGAAAAGAATCATAATAAGAGTAATAGCGAATACTATCTAAACAACAACACCATAGAGTTCATATCATTAGATCAACCTGCTAAGATACGTGGTAGAAAAAGAAACTTATTATTTGTTAATGAATGTAATGAAATAGATTGGGATAGTTGGCAACAATTAATATTTAGAACAGAAGGTCAAATAATAATAGACTATAATCCTAGTGAAGCAAACCATTGGATATATGATAAAGTAGAAACTAGAGATGATGCTGTGTTTTTTAAGACTACATACAAAGACAATCCATTTATAGATAAAACACTTGTACACGAACTAGAAAGATTAAAAGAAACAGATGAAGAATATTGGCAAGTATTTGGACTAGGTGAGAGAGCGCTATCAAGAACACAGATATTTAGCTTTACTACGATAAATAAAATACCAGAGGATGCTAAGTTCTTATCTATAGGTATGGACTTTGGTTATACCAATGATCCGACCTGTGCGGTAGAAGTATATCAGAAAGATCATAATCTATATATTAATGAATTACTTTATAGAACTATGATGACAACGGCAGACATACATAGATTCTTTCTAGAGCATAATAAAGACAATAAGCTATGCTTTGGTGATTCAGCAGAAGTACGTTTAATAGACGAGCTTAGAAGAATGGGAAACAATATAAGACCAAGCGTAAAAGGACAGAATAGTATTATGGCAGGTATAGACTTGTTAAAGCGATACAAACTACATATAACAGAAACATCTGTAAATGCTATAAGAGAGTTTAGAGATTACAGGTGGAAGAAAGATAAAGCAAATAGATTAACTAACATACCTAATGATGGTGCTGATCACTTACCTGATGCAACCAGGTATGCAACCTATAGTCTAATGAGCAAACCTAACTATGGTAAGTATGCTATTCGTTAGAACCAAGTAACATACTCTGATAGTCTAGAGCTTCACGTTCACTTGTAAATATTTTAGACTTTAATCTACTACCTGCAAACCATAGAAGTAAGAATGAATCTTTAGCTTCGTTAGTAGTAAGTCTTGTTTTAGTTATTTTCATAATCTAAATATAAGTAAAAAAAAGTTATTAAATAATTTTGATAATTAAAATATAGTTATTAATTTAGGGGTATGAAACAAAAACTATTAAACATATCATACGTTGCCGTTATATGGTTAGCTGCAATATTATTAGTCTTACTAGATAACTTTATAACGAATCTATAATGGAGTCAAAATCATTTAGAGATACTATGATAGCGTTAAACCAGGTGTTCGGTCACTATGACTTAGATCTACTTAAAACATTAGATACATCACAACTAGAGGACTTGTTTATGCAAGACGCATTTAGTTACCCAACAAAGCACGAACACTTTGAATTACATAAAGACAATATTAATTTTAAAATAATAAAAGAACAGCTTACATCTTCATAATTCTTTTTCATAGAATTTTTTTCATATTAATTGGTTAGTAAAGGGGGTTCGGAGATGGCTCCCTTTTTTTGTGAAAAAAAGTTAAATTTGTTATTATATATTTATGAAGTTATCTATTAACGTACCAACAGATCTAAACGAACTGACATTAGATCAATATCAGAAGTTTCTTAAAATACAAAAAGACAACGGTGATGGTACGTTTGTAGCTCAAAAGATGATAGAGATATTTTGTGGCATAGATCTTAAAGACACATTTAAAATTAAGATCACAGATATGAACGAAATAATTAAAATACTAAACGACTTACTAGAAATAAAACCTAAACTAATAAACCGCTTTGAAATGAATAATACTGCATATGGATTTATACCAGTATTAGAAGATATATCATTAGGTGAATATGTAGACATAGAAAACTATATGCAATCGTGGGATGATATGCATAAAGCTATGAGTGTTTTATATAGACCAATTAAAGAAGCACATAGAGATAAATATAATATTATTGATTACGAAGCTAAAGAAAGCGATGTAATGAAAGATATGCCTTTAGATGTGTGTTTTAGTGCGGTGGTTTTTTTTTACAATTTAGGGATCGAGTTGTCAAGCAATATGATGGATTATTTAACGGAGAACCAGTTGAGCAACCTAACGGAAGGTCAGCACAGTTTTCTAAGCGATGGGGGTGGTATTCAGCAATTTACGAACTCTCTCAGGGACGTATTACAGAATTCGAAAATATCACTAAAGAAAGATTATTAAAATCTTTAAATGTATTATTATATATAAAAGAAAAGAACGAAGTAGAACAAGCAGAATTAAAAAGAAATGCCAGCAAACGTAGCCATTAGATCATATTACTTACTTAGCGAAGCGCTAGAAAGTTCACTATTAAACAACGATATAACTAAAACAGTTACTATAGGAGATGTATCTGATGTAGACTTAGGTAAACAAACTATATTTCCCCTAGCACACTTTATAGTAAACAATGTAGTGTCAACACAACAGACACTTGTATATAATATTACCGTACTTGTTATGGATATAAAAGATACTAGTAAAGAAGAAGAAACAGATAAGTTTAGAAAAAACACAGACGAACAAGATATATTAAACACACAGTTAGGCGTATTAAATAAATTAATACAAAAATTAAGATTTGGCGATTTAAACACTACGGGATATAAATTAACTAATGATCCTACTTGTGAACCATTTGTAGATAGGTTTGAAAATAACTTAGCGGGGTGGAATGCAGATCTAGAAATAGAATTACCTAATGATCAATATATATGTTAGTAGTTTCAGATAAGTTTAATGCAAGATTAGATCAGTTCTTTAAAGCTGTAAAGAAACAAGCTAGACAGAATCTTAGCAAAGGTACTAAGTTGCAAAAGAAAAGACGACCTATAAATAATACTAAAAGATTATACAATAGTATAAAATACAATAAATTTAGTGAAACGCCTAAAGCGCAAGTATGGGGTTTGTTAATGGAGGATTATGGTGATTACATAAACTTTGGTGTAAAAGGTACTAAAAGTAATTATAGAGTAAATAAAAATACACCATATAAATTTTCTACTAAAAGACCACCAAGCACAGCATTTGAAAGTTGGGCTAAAGCTAGAAATATAAGATTTAGAGATGCAAAAGGTCAATTTAAAAAAGGCAATTATAAATCTATAGCATATGTTATTTCTAAATCAATTTATGAAAAAGGTATAAGAGCTAATAATTTCTGGTCTATACCATTTGTTAATGAATATAAAAAATTACCACAAGATTTACAAAACATATTTGCAGATGATATGCTTAATGAATTTATAGATAGTATGAAAGAAGCAGATTTAATTAAAAGAATATAATGGCAGCAATATTATTAAGAAGTCCGTATTACGAAACTAAGAGCGAAGCATATGATGCGGTAAATTCACTTGTAGCTAAAAGTGCTACATTAGAATTATCAGTAGATGGTACTGTAATAAGTGAAATGAGTAAAGATACGGTGCTATCTGGAAGTAGCGGTACAGAAACTGGAACAGTTAGTTTTGAGATAGCAGACTTATGTAGAGATTATTTAGACATTACATTTAACAATTCATACACTAGTCAAACAATAGCAATAACAGGTACACTAACATTTAAAAGCGCAACAATAGATGACATTAACACAGGTGGTACTGTACATAATATGGATTCTTTTACAATAGATCATAAAGGATTAGATGGTTACTATGAATTTATGGAAGGAAAAGGTACTGGCAACAATCCTCCAAATAGTGCAAAACTATTAACAGATTTTGATCCTATAAACGGAACACCAGTAATGCAAGACGGAGTACAATTATATTATCCTGATAATACAGCAGGTGTAATTCCTTATTGGAATGGTACTGCAATTGTATATGATACGTTTAGTGCAAGTGATACAACTAAAACAGTTATAAGTACAGTTTTTAAGATTAATAGAGTTTGTAATAAACACACAGCATATAAGGTCACATTTGTAAATAAATATGGAGCTTTACAAGACTTTTATTTTAATGGTAAAACTACAGAAAACATTAAAGTAAATAAAACTACATTTAAAAGAAACATAGCTAATAGCAGTTTTGAATATAATAAGCAAAAACATTCCATAAAGCAATTTAACGCTTTAGCTAACGAAACACTTATATTGAACACCCCACCTATGAGTTATGATAGTGTAAATGAAAGCATAAAACAACTATTAGTTAGTGAGCAAGTATGGATAAGAAAAGTAGAAGGTGGATCAGAACAAACAGTACCAATTAATATAACCGATACGCAACAAACATTTAAAACAGGTGTAAACGATAAAATAGTACAATATACTATTACAGCAGAATATGCCTTTGATATGATAAGTAATATTAGATAATGAATAATATTGAATTATATGTTAAAGAACCTGGCGATGTTAATTATACTAGGTTAGATTTATTTAAAGATGAAACAATATCTTTAACACAAACCATACAAGACGTAAAAGATCCTGCTAAGATATTTACTAACTTTAGTAAAACATTTAGTTTACCCGCTAGTAAAACAAACAATAAATTCTTTAAACATTATCATAATTTTATACAATCATCAAACTTTTCTTTTGATGCACGTAAAAAGAAAGATGCTAAAATAGAATTAAATAGTTTACCATTTCAAAGAGGTAAGATAAGATTAGAAGGTGTAGATTTAAAAAACGGTAGATCAGACACATATAGAATTACATTCTTTGGTGATTTAGATTTAAAAGAAGTGTTAGGTGATTCTAAATTACAAGACTTAGATTTTTTAGATAATTTTGATGTAACTTATACATCATCAGATGTAAAAACTGCATTAACATCAACTTCAGGTTCAGGTAATGTTACAGTTGGTAGCGAAACGTTTACAACACCTACATTAGTATCTTTGATAGGTAATTCACAAAGAGCCTTTTTTCTAAACGTAACATCGCCTGTAACTTCTCCATCTTATTATGATGCAACAAAAGAAGAAGTAAATATATCGGGAGGTAATTTAAGTACAACTAATAGCGCTCAACACTCAGGTTATTATTGGAAAGATCTAGTATATAGTTTAAGGTTATATGTAATTATAAAAGCAATAGAAGATCAATACGATTTAATAACATTTAGTAATGATTTCTTTAATACAACTAATATAGGTTTCTATAACTTATATATGCTGTGCCAAAGAAACGCAGGTAAAATATTAGAAGGTCTAGGAAGTTCATACACACCAAATAAACAAACTGGTAGATCATATTTTAATGCATACAATTATCACCCTAATAACTTAATATTAAGCGAGAGAGTATTTATAATATATAATTTAGCGTCATATCAAAACTTTCAATTTGCATTACGTGTAATATATTCATCATCTACAGGTAACATATATGTAGATTTAAGAAACAAATCAAGTAACCAAATAGAAACAACTTTTACTTATGGGGTAGGACAATCTAATGATTTAAGAAGTTTTAGTTTAGGTAATGGTACTTATGAATTAATTTTTAGAGCAGATAATAATGAAACTGTAGATAATTTTTCTTTTGATTTATTTGGGAATTTCGACAACTATGATACAACTAGTATAGCAACAGGAGATGTAGATGCAAACTTTGATATACCAACACAAGGTTTTTCTATAAAACAAAACATACCAGATATTAAAATAATAGACTTCTTGTCAGGAATATTTAAAATGTTTAATCTAACAGCTTATAAAGAAGATGGTAAGATATATGTTAAAACGTTAGATAGTTATTATTCAGGTGGTACGGTAAGAGACGTTACTGAATACGTAGACAGTACAACAAAAACTATAGATAAAGCATTACCATATAGAGAAATAGATTTTAAATACGAAGATACAAATAACATACTTGCTAAAAACCATAAAGAGCAGTTTCAATCAGATTGGGGATCAGCAACTTATAATGATGATGGAACATTAGATAGTAATAATCAAGCATATGAAATAGTGTTACCTTTTCAGCATATGAAGTTTGAAAAACTAACAACAGGTTTACAAGTTGGGCATTTACTAGATGACAAGCAAGCAGCGTATTTAGGTAAACCAGTAATATATTACCCTATACACAGTTCTAATACGGGTGAAACGGCACCTTCTATAAATTTGCTCTCAAGTATAATTGGTTATGATGGTGGAACAAGTAATGCTTATGAACCTAATGTAGATGCATATTGGATTCCTAGTAATACACCAGCAATATTAAACACAGGTGCAGGATACCCAGAATCTATACATTTTAATGTAGAAAAGAATGAATGGAATGATAGCGAAGCATATATAGATACATTATTTGAAAAATATTATAAAGCATATGTTACTAATGTATTTAGGTTTAATGAAAGGTTAACTAAAATAAAAGCCAAACTACCTTTAAGTTTTTTACAACAATACAGTTTAGCAGATGAATTACAAATAGGTGATCTTACTTATAGAATAAATAGTATAACAACTAACTTACAAACAGGTGAATCTAGTTTAGAATTATTAAATGGTAGCGAAGCAATAGTTTCATCTGGTGTAGGTTTTATACAAATTTCAATATCTTCATCTAATAGCACAACACCTAGTACTGCTTGTGGTTATACTTTAAATACACCAGTATATTATTCGGGTTTATTAGGTAACACAACACAACTATTTACAAATGAAGGTTTAACAACTAAATATACAGGATCAGGAAACTATCACGCATTTCCAGGTAGTAATTATGCTACAATAGATACTAATGGTTATATATCAAATTATCAACCTTGTCCTACACAAGCGCCTACAATGACTACTAGTACAGCTTCAAATGTAACATATCAATCATTTACAGCTAATGGTAGTTTAGATGTAGCTAACGGTACTGTAACTGAAAAAGGTTTTTATATAGGAACTAGCCCTACATATACAAACAATACCCCTAAAGTAGTTGTTTCAGGAACATCTACAGGTAGTTATACTTATAATAAAACATCAGGCGTTTCAGGTAACACAATTTATTATGTAACTGCATATGCAATTAATGAACACGGGGAAGGTGTAGGTACAACTGTTAGCTTAACAACACCATCAGCACCTGTACCACCAACTGTTAGCGCATTAACAGAACAAAACGTAACATATACAGGTTTTACAGCTAGATTAGAAATCACTAGTGACGGTGGTGATACTATTAATGGAGCAGGATTCTATATGGGAATAAATAGCGCAGCAGCTACTAATAATCCACATTATAATATAACACCTGCACCTACTTCTACAGGTATAAAAACATATGACTTCGGTAGTTCAGAGGGTATATTGGCTAATACTACATATTATTACTGGGGTACAGCAACAAATCAATATAGCGCAACAAAAGGTGTGTCAAGTTCTTATGAAACAGTAGTAACAACTGCAGCACCTTCTGCACCATCAGTAGAAACACAAACCGAAACTAGTGTAACTGCAACAAGTTTTACAGGTAATATAAACATAACAAATGATAATGGTGCAAGTATAACAAGTGCAGGTATTTGGATGGGAACTAATAATTCTGCTTATAATGCAGCGGGTAATAACTTTTATAGTATATCTACTACATCAACTGGGGTAAAATCATTAAACTTTACTAACTTAACAGGCAACACAAATTATTATTATTGGGGATCTGCTACTAATAGTGCAGGCACGACCATATCTAGTGCATACGAAACAGTAACAACTCCAGTACAAACATATCCTTACATAGTTTATAACGATACTAGAAGTTCTTATTATGCGTGTGTAACAAGCAATACGACTACATACTATTCGACATCATCTAGTTGGGCAGTTGGAATAACCTTATATACTGATTCAGGAGCTACAACTTTAGCACCTAACGGTTTTTATAGGTATAATCCAAATAAAAATCATCAAATAAGTGGGGGTAATGGAGTCTTAGGTGCAGAACTAAATTGTAATCTAGATGTACAAAGGCTAAGAATAACTTCGGCATATCCAAGTACAAACTTTTATGATATAACTACTGCATTTAATTCTACATTAAGCACAACTAAATTTTTATGGTCAACTATACCTGTTGGTTCAGGTAGTAGGGTTTATACAGATGAAACCTTAACAACACCTGTATCATATGGTTTAGGAACGTTTAAAACTTTACATACTTATCCGCAAGACTATAAATATCAATTATATCCAGATCAAGCAATTTTTGCAGCAAAGATTCAAAGATATAACACAAGTACACAACAATGGTATGATTATCAATCTAGATTTACACAGTTTTTGCAATTAGATAGTAGTGGTTATATTGAAACAGTTTATTGGAACTTTGATAATGGAGATGTTTATTATGATAGTGTAAACCCATCTACTGCAGGTTTATCTGGTATAAAAATATCTAGTTCAGGAAGTAGTGATGCAACAACTGCTTGTAGCACAACACCAAGTACAATAGTTTATTACGATGAAACTACTTTAGGTAATAATACAGTATTGTATACAGATTCTAGGGATGCGGGAGAAAGTACCACTTCTAATAAATTTAATGGTGGTGGTAATTGGTATAAGTTCGAAAATAACTATAGAGCGCAAATAAGTAGCACAGGTGTAATATCTAATTATGCAAGTTGTTAAAAAAATAAAATAAAACTATTATATATATATGTTACACAGCATAATCGAATTATTAAAATACTCTAAAAGCAAAAGCGAGAACGTGCTAATAGCTAAAGGTAAGTATAAACTACCAAGTAGTGTAAAAGAAGCGTATAACCAATTTAAAAACGAGCTTAAATGGCAGAAAAAAGGGTAGTAGAGTTAGAAGTTAAAGTAAAAGATTTAATAGAAAATCTTGAACAAATACAAGAATCATTTGCTGCTGTAAAAGAAAGTGTAGATAATGTAGAAAATGTAGGTAAAAAAACATCAAAACAATTAAGTGATGGTTTTTCTGGAGTTAGATCTGCAGTTGTAAGTGTAGGTGAAGCATTAAGTTTTGTAGGACTAACTTTAAAAACATTAGGTATTGGTTTGTTACTTGAAGGTTTTACAGTTTTAAAACAAGTATTTTTAAGCAATCAGATTGTAGCAGATGAATTTAGAAAAACATTTTTATTTACAGTAAACTTATTTAATGGGTTCGTCAATTTTCTTATAAATAAATTTCAACCAGCAGGTAATAGTATGTTAAAATTATTTGCTGATTTAGCTGTTAACATAACAACACTAGGTGCAGCATTAATAGGTTCTATTTTTATTCCATTAAAAAAAATTACACTTGGGTTTTTTAATTTAGGGCAAGCAGCGATGTCTGCGTTTTCTGGTCCTACTGGTTTACCTAATGCAGTATTAAAATTAAAAGAAGGTTTAGATAATTTAGGTGATCCATTTAATGCTGTAGATATAATTCAGTTTACAGAAGATATGACTGGAGGTATTAAAGAGCTAAGGGATTTTATAATGGAGATGATGGCAGCTGCTGATGCGACTGTAGAATTAGATAAAAAAGCAAGGTTAGCTGCTGCTAAACAAGAGGGAGCCAGGTTAAAAGCGCTTACAGCCCAAGAAAAACAAAGAAGAATAAGAGATGATATTCGTAAAGATATAAATGATAGAATAGCAGCTAATGAAGAATTATCAAGATTACAAGTAGAACAAATACAAAAAGAAAAGGAGTTAGCACAGATACAAGTTGATGCAGCAAAGGCGGCACGAATAGGACAAGAAATAAACATTGATCTACAAATTGCGGAAATTGAAGCTAAAACTAGATTATTAGAAATTGATGAAAGAATTTTAGCTCAAACATCTGAACAAAAAGCTAATGAAGCTGCATTACAAAAAGAAAAATTAGATTTTTTACTAGCAGAACAAGATGCTAAATCAGAAGTAAGAAGGCTAGATATAGAAGGTGAACTTGCAGTTGAAGATGGCATATTAGATAGGTTAAATTTAGAAAAAAAACTTTTAGATGAAGAACTAGCGCTAGCAGATATAAGACTACAAAAAACAAAAGAAATATTTGGTGAAGGTACTATTGAATATGAAAATGCTTTAGCGCAAAGAGCTTCTGCAGAAAAAAGATATAATAATGCAAGTGAGAAAAATGAAAAGCTAGTAGCTGAAGCAAAAAGAAAAATTGTAGCAGATGCATTAGGTGGTTTATCTCAACTATTAGGAGAAAGTACTGTAGCAGGTAAGGCTGTAAGTATAGCACAAGCAATTATAAACACATATGAAGGTGCTACGAAAGCATTAGGTCAAGGTGGAATATTTGGACCTGTAGCAGCAGCTGGAGTTATTGCTTCAGGATTGGCAACTGTAAATAAAATAGTATCAACAAAAATACCAGGTACTAGTGATACAGCATCATCACCAGGAATACAAAACACTATTCAACAAGCATTACCACCAGCATTTAATGTAGTTGGAGAATCACCAATAAACCAAATTTCACAAGCATTAAGTAACCGAGAACCAGTTAAAGCATATGTAGTGTCAGGAGATGTTACAACGGCACAACAATTAGATAGAAATATAATTAGTGAAAGTGGAATATAAAAAAAACATAAATAAATATATTATATAATTATGAAGATAGTAGAACTTATACTAGACGAAGAACAAGAGTATTCAGGTATAGAAGCTATATCTATTGTAGAGAAACCAGCAATAGAAGAAGATTTTATTACACTTAATAAAGACGCTGAGTATAAATTAGCAGAAGTTGATGATGAAAAGAGAATATTACTAGGTGCATTACTTATACCTAATAAACCAATACTACGAGTTAACGAAGAAGGCGAATATTATATATATTTTAGTAAAGACACGGTTCGTAAGGCTAGTGAAATGTATTTAATGGAAGGTAACCAAAACAATGCTACACTAGAACACCAAATGCAACTAAAAGGTTTAAGTTTAGTAGAAAGCTGGATAGTAGAAGATCCTATAAAAGACAAAACTGCATTTTATGGTTTAAAATACCCTGTTGGTACTTGGGTAGGTAGTGTAAAGGTAAATTCAGATAAAGTATGGCAAGAATTTGTTAAAACAGGTGCTGTAAAAGGTTTTTCAATAGAAGGTTATTTTCAAGACAAGTCTACATATAGAAAAGATGATTTAAGCGCGATAGAAAGAGCAGAAGCAGAATATTTATTATCTACCTTAAAAGATATTGTTAATGGTGTAACGGTAACACTAGAAAGTTTTAACGACTATCCAGATTCTGTTGCTAATAATGCTAAAAGAGGTATAGAGCTAAACGACAAAGTAAATAATAAGTGTGCAACCGATGTAGGTAAGATAAGAGCGCAACAATTAGCTAAAAAAGAAAAGGTAAGTACCGAAACTATTAAAAGAATGTATAGTTATTTATCTAGAGCAGAAGAATATTATGATCCTAGCGATACAACTGCTTGTGGTACTATAAGTTATTTATTATGGGGTGGTAAATCAGCTAAAAGTTGGGCAGAAAGTAAAATAAAACAACTTAATTTATATTCAGAAGTAATAAACGAACAATATGCTATAATAGATGATCGCCTTGCATATTCTACACAAGAAAAAGCTGAACAAATTGCAAAAGACTTAGGGTGCGAAGGTTATCACGTACACGAATACGAAGGTAAAGAATGGTATATGCCTTGTGAACAACACAGCGAAGATTTAAAAAAACCTTGTCAATCAGGTTACGAAATGATTGGTACTAAAATGAAGAATGGAAGAAAAGTACCTAACTGTGTACCTATAAAAAGATAAATATGTGTAACTGCGAATATTGTATTTGTAAATAATGCCAAAGAAAGATAAACATTATAAAACACCTAGTAGAACGTCACCTAAAGGTGCTAGAAGGGCTTGTTTGTGTCCAGACAACACTTATAGTCGTAAATGCTGTGATGGTTCATTAGAAGCGCAAGGAATAGGGCGTATTTAAAATTTCTCTAATACAAAATGTAAAAAAATATCGTGTATTCATTATATAGTTATGAATGCTACAGAGATATTATCAAAGGTCAAAACTTTATTAGGTGTTGATCCTAATAATGTAGACGTTAAATTAGAACAAATTTCTTTAGAAGAAATAACTCTGGAGAACGGTACTGTGCTAACTGCTTCTAAATTTGAATCGGGTAGCGAAGTATTTATTAAAACAGAGGATCAGAATGTTCCCTTACCTATTGGTGAGTACGAACTTTCGGACAATAGAATATTAATCGTTAAAACAGAAGGTATGATAGAAGATATCAAAAATTCAGAAGAAGTAGTAGACGAAACTGCAGCAGCAGTAGAAGATACTAACCTTGAAGAAGCGCCAGTTCAGGAAGAAGAAAAATCTGAAATGGGTTACGCTACTAAAGAGGAACTTACAGCTTTAGCAGAATCTGTTGAAGAAGTAAAAGAGCAAATCAAAGGACTTATCGATGCTATATCAGGCGATAAGGAAAAAGAGGAAATGTCACAGCAACAAGAAGAATTATCTCAACCTGCGGCAGAAGGCATCAAACATTCACCTGAAAACATTGAAGAAAAACTAGGTGCAAAGTTTGCAGTTAACTCAAATCAAAACACTACCTATGGTAGAGTATTACAAGCAATTTCTAACAATAATTAATTAAATAATGGCAACAACAACTTCAATAACAACAACGTATGCTGGTGAATTTGCAGGAAAGTATATTTCAGCTGCTCTATTATCAGGTAAAACGTTAGCAGAAGGTAACATATCTATTGTACCTAATGTAAAATTTAAACAAGTAATGAAAAAAGTCGCAACAGATGGTATCGTAAAAGATGGTACTTGTGACTTTACAGATACTTCAACACTAACTTTAACTGAAAGAATCTTACAACCAGAAGAATTTCAGGTAAACTTAGAATTATGTAAAAAAGATTTCAGATCAGATTGGGAAGCAGTATCAATGGGATATTCTGCATTTGATAACCTACCTCCTAAGTTTTCTGACTTTTTAATTGCTCACGTAGCAGATAAAGTAGCTCAAAAAATGGAACAAAACATTTGGACAGGTACTAATGCAACAGCAGGTGAGTTTGATGGGTTTATCACAACTTTAGGTGCTGATGGTGACGTAAACGATGTAACAGGTACAGCATCTACGTCTGCAAACGTAATAGCAGAACTTGGAAAAATAGCTGACGCTATTCCTACAGCAGTATATGGTGCAGAAGATTTAAATATCTACTTACCATCTAATATGTACAGAAACTATATTAGAGCTTTAGGTGGATTTGGTGCAGCAGGTTTAGGTGCAGCAGGTACAAACGCTCAAGGTACTCAATGGTATAACAACGGTAATGCATTATCATTTGATGGAATTAAGGTAGTAAACGCTCCTGGTTTATCAGATAACGATGCAGTTGCAGCACAAGCGAGTAACCTGTTTTTCGGAACTGGACTTATGTCAGATCAAAATCTCGTAAAAGTAATTGATATGGCAGATTTAGATGGATCTCAAAACGTAAGAGTAGTAATGAGATTTACAGCAGGTATTCAGCACGCAATCGGTGGTGATATTGTATTATACGCTACAGCGTAATTAAAATAATAGTATAACTTAAAAAGGGTAGGTGGCATTATACTACCTACCTTTTTTTTTAAAATAAAATAAATTATGGCTTGTGCATTAACAACAGGAAGGCAGTTACCTTGTAAAGAATCGGTAGGTGGATTAAGTAAAGTATATTTTGCAGATTATGGTACATTAGGTACAGCAACAATCTCTGCAGGTAATATTTCTGCTTTATCAGGAACACCAGCTTTTTTTGAATACGATTTAAAAGGTGCTACTAGTTCATTAACAACAAACATCATTAGTTCTAGAGATACAGGTACTACGGTATATGAAACAACTTTAGAGTTAACATTTACACATTTAGATGTGGCAACTCAAGAAGAAATTAAAATTCTAGCAGCAGCAAGACCACACGTTGTAGTAAAAGACAACAATGCAGTACAATCGGGTACAATGGATCCAGATACAGTAGACGCTAATTATCTAATGGTAGGTTTCCACCAAGGTGCTGAAGTAACAGCAGGTACTATCGTTAGTGGTGCAGCATATTCTGATTTAAGTGGATTTACTTTAACGTTCACAGCTACAGAAGTAATACCTCCGTTATTCGTAACAGGAACGGTAGTTACTGCGTTAGCAAGTGGAACACAAATTAATCCAACTTCATAAAAGTTTTTTGTTTTTGTGTGTTTTTAAAGGGGAGTTTTTAACTTCCCTTTTTTATTATATAAAAAATATATTTTTTTTTATTATATATGTATGAAGATTTTAACAACTAGTACTTCAGCGCAAACTTTAACTTTCGCACCGAGAACATATCCGTCACAGGTTATTGTATCGATTAGAGATACTAGTACTAACACAACAACAAGAACTGAAAACGTTACATTAACAAGAAATAATGATAATGCATCTATATCTACTACATTTAGTTTAGTAGAAGGTAGATTTTATGATTTAAAAATATTACAAGGTGTAGGTGCGCTATGGAACACTTACAATGTAATATGGGAAGCAGCAACCGATAACTGGGAAAGTATAACAACTTCTGAAAAAAGTATTTATTTAGATAAGGTATTTTGTACTGATCAAACTATAAATCAAGCTGACAATGACTATTATACAATTAATAGCGGACAATACACACAAACAACTAATTATCCTGATGATGATTATATAATAATAAGCTAATGAGTAATATTAGAGTAGTAAATTTAAATACATATACAGCACCAAAGATAACGGAGCAAAAGAATAAAGATTTTGTTTCTTACGGTGAAGATAATAACTATTATCAATATCTAATAGACCAATATCAAGGTAGTCCAACTAATAACGCAATTATTAATGGTATAACTGAAATGATATACGGTAAAGGTTTAAGCGCAACTAATAGCGATAAAAAACCGATGGAATATGCAGAAGCAGTTACATTATTTAATAAAGAAGATTTAAAAAAGATATGTTCTGACTTTTACTTATTAGGGCAAGCTACTTTGCAAGTATATTACAATGTAGATAGAAGTAAAATAGTTAAGGTAGAGCATTTTCCAGTACAAACACTTAGAGCTGAAAAAGCAGATAAAAAAGGTGATATAAAAGGATATTATTATTTTCACGATTGGAGTAAATATACTAATAGAGATAAACTAACAAGAATACCAGCTTTTGGTAGTGGTAATAATGCAATAGAAATATTATGTATTAAACCATATAGAGCAGGTTATTTTTATTATACACCCGTTACTTATCAAGGTGCATTGCCTTACTGTGAATTAGAAGCAGAAGTAGCTAACTATCACATCAATAATATACAGAATGGAATGGCACCGAGTATGCTTTTAAATTTTAATAACGGTACGCCTGATGAAGAATCTAGAGAATTAATTGAAAGACGTATATATGAAAAGTTTAGCGGGAGTAGTAATGCAGGTAAATTTATATTAGCATTTAATGACAATCAAGAAAGCGCTGCTACTATAGATCCAGTACAATTATCTGATGCACATAACCAATATCAATTTTTAAGTGACGAAGCTACCAATAAAATACTAGTAGGGCATAGATTATCATCACCTTTATTATTAGGTATTAGAACACAAAATAATGGTTTAGGTAGTAATGCTGATGAATTAAAACAAGCTAGTATATTATTTGACAATATGGTTATTAGAGTTCAACAAGAATATATATTAGATGCTTTAGATACTATTTTAGCATTTAATAATGTTTCATTAAACTTATACTTTAAAACACTACAACCATTAGAATTTACTGACTTAGGTGGTAACCTAGTAGATGACGAAACTAGAGAAGAAGAAACTGGTGTTGAATTAGAAGATAAAGCGGAACTATCTAGTGATAAAACTGATTTACAAGAATTATTAGATTTAGGAGAAGATGAAGATTTAGATAATTGGGAACTTATTGAATCTGCACCTGTAGATTATGATAATGATGAAGAATTAAATCAAAAACTAGAACTAGCATCAACGGGTAGTGCTAAATCAAACGCTAAAAGTAAACAAGACGGTGAAAACAAAAAAGGTTTCAAATACAAAGTAAGATACCAATACGCACCGTTAAAAGCTGATGGGAGTAGTAGAGATTTTTGCAATAAGATGGTAGCTGCTAAAAAAGTATATCGTAAAGAAGATATAATGACTATGAGTAGTAAATCTGTAAATCCAGGTTGGGGACCAGATGGTGCAAATACATATGATATATGGTTATATAAAGGTGGAGGTTCTTGTAGACATTATTGGGAACGTAGAGTGTATATGGCTAAAACTGTTACACCTGACGCTAAAAACCCTAGATCAGAGATTAGTGTTAATGAAGCTAAAAAGCAAGGTTTTAAACCAGAGACTAATGATGCTAAGGTAGCTAAAAGACCTAGAGATATGAAGAATAGAGGATTTAAAAAGAAAAAAGATTTTACAACACCGAAAGGTAAAGCATTTTAATAATGGCACAAGTATTATTTATAAAAGTACAGGACTTAAAAAAGAATACAATACTAGATGGTAATGTAGACGTTGATAAGTTATTGCCTTATATAAAATTAGCACAAGAAATACATATACAAAATTTCTTAGGTACTAAACTATATGAAGCAATAGAAACAAAAATAACAGATGATACACTAACGGGTAATTATCTAACATTAGTCAACAACTATATACAACCTGCATTAATACATTTTGCAATGATGGATTATTTACCATTTGCAGCATATCAAGTAAAAAACGCAGGTGTATTTAAACACATAAGCGAAAACGCTGAAAGTGTAACTAAATCAGAGGTAGATTATTTAGTAAATAAAGAAAGAGAGTTTGCAGAGTATTATATAAGAAGAATGATAGATTATTTAAGTTTTAATAATAATTTATTTGTAGAATATAATCAAAACTCTAATGAAGATGTATATCCAGACAAAGACAATTTATTTAATGGTTGGGTTCTATGAAAAGATATAAGATAAAAAACAAAAATATAGTAAAATTAAAAAAGTATATAAATAATAAATTAAAGAAAAATGGCGACATTAACTGGAAATTCAATAAGTAGTACTTATACATCGCTGTTAAAAGTAGGTGATAACGGAACACTAGCTGCAGCAATGCAATCAATTACAGATGGTGCTGGTAACACTAGTGGTTTAAGTATGAATACAGGCGGTGATTTAACTGCTTTAGGTACAATAACCGCTAATGCTTTTAGTGGACCATTAACTGGCAATGTAACTGGGAATTTAACAGGTAATGTTACGGGTAATGTTACAGGTAATTTAACTGGAAATGTTACAGGAGATGTAACGGGAGATGTAACTGGAAATGCAGATACGGCAACAGCATTAGAAACAGCAAGAACAATAGCAGGCGTTAGTTTTGATGGTACAGCAAATATTAGTTTAACAACTGATAATATTACAGAAGGATCTAATGAATATTATACTGCAGAAAAAGTTGACGATCAAGCGAATACTTTGATACAAGCAGGTACGGGTATTACAAAAACATATGATGATAATGCAGGAACACTAACAATAGCAAATAGTGCGCCTGACCAAACCGTATCGTTAAGTGCAGGATCGGGAATATCAACTAGTGGTACATACCCTAGTTTTACAATTACAAATACACAACCTGACCAAACAGTAAGTTTAACTGCGGGTACAGGTATTACTGTAACAGGTACTTATCCAAGTTTTACAATAGCTAATAGTGGAGCGGGAATAAGTTTAACAGATTTATCTGCAAATGATACGGGCGGACTAGGAAGTTTTAGCTATGATAATACAACAGGTGTGTTTACTTACACGGGACCTTCGGATGCAAATGTAAGAGCGTTAATAAGTGCGGTTGACAATGGTGGTGACGGTTCTTTATCTTACAATAGTTCAACAGGAGTCATTTCCTATACAGGACCAAGCTCAAGTGAAGTACAAGCACACATTACTAAAACATATGTAGATAGCTTAGGGATAGCCGCATCAACTGCAGATACCTTATCAACACCAAGAACAATAAATGGTGTTTCATTCGATGGTAGTGCTAATATTAGTTTTGATACCGATTCAGTTAGCGAAGGCACGAGTAACCTTTATTATACAACGACTAGATTTGACACAGCATTTGGAACTAAATCTACAACAAATTTAACCGAAGGAACTAATCTTTATTTTACATCGGAACGTGTAGATGATAGGGTTTCTAATTTAGTAGTAGGTGGAACTGGTATAAGTAGCACATATGATGACGTTAATAATACTTTAACACTAGCTAATACAAGTCCAGATCAAACAGTATCACTTACTGCGGGAACTGGAATAACAACTTCTGGAACTTATCCTAATTTTACAGTAACTAACTCAGCACCCAATCAGACAGTATCATTAACTGCTGGAAGCAACGTAACAATTACGGGTACATATCCTAGCTTTACTATTGCTGCAGCTTCAGATACCGATACAACTTATACTTTAAGTAGTGAAACATCAGGTGATGATGCAATAATAAGATTAACAGGTAGCGATGCTACTACTGATGATGTAACACTTGCAGCGGGGAGTAATATAACAATTACAGAAACAGGTGATACAATAACACTTTCTAGTGAGGGAACAGATCAAGTAAGAATTGAATGTAAAAACACATCAGGGGGAACTTTAACAAAAGGTACACCAGTATATATTACGGGAACAGTAGGCACATCTAATAGAGTAGAAGTTTCAGCTGCTAATGCATCTTCGGCAAGTACTATGCCTGCAACAGGTTTATTACTACAAGACTTAGCAAATAATGGCGAAGGATATTTAGTAACGGGTGGTGTACTTAAAAACTTAACTACTGATCCAATAGACGGAGTAACGCCATCAGAAAATGATACGATTTATGTAAAATCAGGAGGAGGTTTAACAACCACAAAACCAACAGGAACAGCATTAATACAAAATGTAGGTAAAGTAGGTAGAGTAAATTCTTCAAGTGCAGGTTCAATAGTTGTTTCATCAATTATTAGAAGTAACGATATACCTAATATACAACAAAATTATTTCTGGTTAGGTAATTCTAGTGGAGTACCAACGGCAACTGAACATACACTATCAACTTTAACTGATGTTACGTTAACAAGTCCAGCGGCAGGTAATATACTAATATATGATGCAACAAATAGTTATTTTGAAAACGCTTTACTAACAGCAGGAACTGGCGTAAGTATTGCAAATGCAGATGGCGGTATTACTATAACGAATTCATCACCAGACCAAACGGTTTCATTGACAGGTGGTACGGGAATATCTACATCGGGAACCTATCCAAACTTTACTATTACAAATGATAGTCCAGATCAAACTGTTGCTTTAACAGCAGGTACAGGTATAGGTGTAAGTGGTACGTACCCTAACTTTACTATTTCTAATACAGCTACAGGAGATAATGCTTTTGGTAATATAGCAGTATCAGGTCAATCAACAATAGCAGCAGATAGTACAAATGATACTTTAAATATTGCAGCAGGATCTAATGTTTCAATAACGACTGACGCAGGTACAGATACATTAACAATAGCAGCGACAGCAGGAGCAAATACAATAGCAATAGATACTTATACTGGAAACGGTAGTACTGCAGCATATACATTAAGTAATTCTGCAAGTAGTGAAAATGAATTATCTGTATATTTTGATGGAGTTTATCAATTACATAGTTCATATACAGTATCAGGTACTACATTAACATTCGATACAAACGTTCCTAATGGAACTAATATTGAAGTACAGCATTTAGTAGCTGTTAATCTTAGTAATGTCGTAGAAACGATTACAGGAGGTGATGGTATAACTGCATCAGCTAGTACAGGAGATATAACTATGAGTTTATCATCTAGTACTCCTAACGCATTTACAATGGGTGGTAATGGATCATCAGGTGGTGTAACA